>Ga0302319_10008851_pt1 | contig 19484 bp, 22 predicted proteins | sample Bog_T0_2_FD_203319 | JGI IMG/M metagenome (GOLD analysis project Ga0302319, IMG submission 203319) | Peat permafrost microbial communities from Stordalen Mire near Abisko, Sweden - Bog_T0_2 | ecosystem: Environmental > Terrestrial > Soil > Wetlands > Peat | place: Sweden: Abisko, Stordalen Mire... | reverse complement strand
CCTTAAGTCTACTCCGCCTACTTTTTCATACCCCGGTGGTAAGGCTCGGATGGCAAAGACAATCGTTGCGCTGGCTCCTCATTCAGGAAGACTATACATAGAGCCATTCGCAGGGAGGGGTAATGTATTTTGGAAAGCTGCGGGATTGTTAAATTACAAGGAATGGCAACTGAACGACATCAGGACCGCAGATTGGTTTGAAAGCATCCGTGACCACGGTCACGAACTTGTTGTACCCGACTGCACACGAATGGAATACAACAAGCGTTTGGCTGACTCCAAGAACGAGTGCCCTTACGCACGGATGCTGGAACCGTTCTTGACCTACAGCGGTGCTGGCTTTGGCTCAGGAAGCTTTCGCTCCAATAAATACGGCGGCTCAACTCAAGGCGGCTTTCAACAATCCATACGGATGGCGCAACACATCCTCCACGCCACAGGTGCGACCATCACGTCGGTAGATTGGAAGGAAGCGTTAGCCGGGTTGGGTGCTGACGATTTCGCTTATTTCGACCCACCTTACCTCGGGTGCAATGTGACGGCGTACCGTCCCTCCGACCTTGACCATGAGGAGTTAGTGCAACATCTCCTTGAGGCTCCCTACCGCTGGATTCTAAGTGAATATGACCAGCCCCTTTATCGGAACGCTTTCGGGGCACCCTGTCTGCAACCAAAGGCGACAACCCGCCATGGGGCACCTCGCGTGGAATGCTTATGGAAAAACTTCTGAACCACACGGAGCCGGTCAGACATCAGCCATTATTCTTTCCCTTGATGAACAGCCATTGTCTTGCACATTTTGCGTCATTGACCTTGCCCCTACAAAACGCATCCCTTACCCCTGTAGCCCGACCGCTTTACGGGTTCCGGGAGTGGAGAGCGGGAAGGGGCACGGCTGGCCCGAAGCATCCGGGCTGATGTACTCTGGAGTGGCGACCCGCGAAACAACCAATGAGAATCTCATCTCCAGTCACATGGCACGGCGGCAAGTCAAAACTATCAGCCAAGATTGTTGGCTACTTCCCTGAGCATCAAACCTACGTAGAGCCATTTGGCGGCAGCGCAGCGGTGTTGCTGGCAAAAGAGCCATCCAAAGTCGAGGTCTACAACGACCTCAACGGCGAACTTGTGAACCTCTTTCAGGTGCTGCGGAACGCCTCCATGTACAGGAAACTACGACGCGCTCTCGACCACACACGATACGCAAGGGCTGAATTCCTTCTTTCCAAGGAGCCCACAGACGACCCGGTAGAGTCCGCCCGTCGATTCATCGTCCGCCAGCGGCAGTCACGCGGGGGACTGGGGGAGCGGTGGAGCTATTGCGTTGGTGACTCGCGTGGTGGAATGTCCTCCGTCGTTGCACGCTGGCAAACCGGGCTTGACCAGTTGCCATCAGTCCACGAGCGTTTCCGCCATGTCCAAATTGAGCGCGAGGACTGGCGCATAATCCTGACCCGCTACAACGGACGGAAGACTCTCTTCTATATTGACCCGCCCTATCTGCCGGAGACAAGAACGGGTGGCGAGTATCAGCATGAGCTTAGCGTACGTGACCATCGGGAACTGGTAGCACGGATACTTGCCAGTCGGAGCATGGTCGCGCTATCGGGCTATGCCAATGACACGTACAAGCCTCTGGAGATAGCGGGGTGGCGGCGGACAGATTTCGAGGTACCCGCTTACAGTTCTGACAAGCGCACACGCCGAACCGAATGTCTGTGGTTGTCGCCCTCGATAAAGACTTGCAACGAGAGTGGACAGAAGGTTCTAACGCCAGAAAAGAAAATGATAGCAGGAGCCCATCACACCCATGACGTTAGGGTTGCACGGACCACCACGCAAATTGTTCGGGCAATCGACCGACTCCGGCAATCTGATAAAGAACCAACCTTGACGGCAGTGGCGAAGATTATTGGGGTCAGCCGGGAGCACCTGAGCCGAAGGTATAAACATCTGTTCCGTGTGTGATGTATGGGGTTCTTGTTTGCAGTACCCATACATCACGTAAAGCACTATCCTGCTTTGCACTCGACAACCTTGCAGTTGTCCACGATACGACGCCACACCGGCTCACCGGCAAGGTTCACTGACTCATTGTCGGTGCGGTACAGCCACGTCTGGAACGACTCCTCCGACCTGTGATTGGTCGTAATGGCAAGCTGGCTCTTGGTTTCGTCAATGGCACACACAAGGTCGAACAGCTTGTTGGCCTTGTACTCGGTCAGGCGAGACTTATCAATCTCCTCAATCACGATGCACGAGGTACGGCCACGCTCCGCGTTCTGGCGAATGAGCCTCGGCGTCAGTGTGGGCTCCGAGGCAGTCTCCGGGTGGTTTTGGTAGTCCAGCAGGGATTGGATATAAGAATCCCAGTTCACGTAGTGAATCCAAAAGGTAGTCTTGTAAACCGCAGGGAAGCCTTGGGAGTCCAGAATCTTTGTCTGCCAGTCCCGGTCGATGGCACGACGGATGAGAGCCGTGGAGTACGTGGTTTTCGAGGTACCGGGGGCACCATAGAAGAAGTAACCGGAGTCCGAGTTCTTCCGCAGGAACTCAAGCATCTTGGCCTGACGTTCAAGGCTCATCCTACTGGCCGGGGAAGGCTGGAGCGTCCACAGGTTGTTGCGCTGATAGCGACCGGGCAGGATACGCTTGATGTACCTGTCAGCCTTGAACCGGATTAGCGGCTGGCAGCGGCACTGGCTGGGTGATGTCCGATACTCGCTTGTGGTACTCAACCGTTGGACGACATCCACAACCTGCTTACCGTTGCAAAGGGGACACGGCGTGTCCCCGAAGATAACTGCGTCATGGAGTTGAGCCGTCCACAAGATAGTCTTGGGGTCAGTAGCCCACTTGACCTCTGTAGTCTCCCAGTCGCCATAGGGAAGAACAGGCTTCTTCTCTAATTCATTCAAGGTAACATTCATTGTAAGTCTCCTAATCAAAGTTTGGTTTATCGAGTTTGTAGTTGAGCAACCCCTCAGTCTTCTTGGGGTCGGGCTTTTTCTCAGACCAGTCCGGTGTCCAGCCGGGCAGGGTCTCCTTGTCAATTTTCCTGACGAAGTTCTCCCGGCTCATCGACTCTACTGTCGGCGGGTTGTCACGGTACCAACTGTCCTTGCGATGGTCGATGCAGAAGTTGAGGCAGTTGCGGAGCCGAAGGCCGCTGATGCCGAACCGGGCTTCGCTCTCCGGCCACAGCCGCATGTCTGTCAGGATGTCCAACGGGCTGGGGGCGGTGGTTGAATTCAGGACTGGAGCGGAAGCCCCGCTGCCTTCTCCGTTGCCGTGGGCCGTTTGAACGTCTCCGTCAATCGCTGATGGCTCAGCGGGGTTGTCTGTAGGGATGCTGACGGGGGGCATGACTTCCTTTTCGGTTGATGCCGCCGGTGTCTTCTCTTCCGCTTTATCCGTTGAAGGAATCGAAGATAGTGTGGCTACTTGCGAACGAGCTACGAACGTCTCGTTCGTATCGTTCGTATCAACAGTCTCTTCCGTCTCTTTGTCTCTGTAGTCTCTTATATTCGACATAGGAGCCGGTCGGGAGCCGGTCACGAGAAGGTCAACCTCGTATTTTGGATGACGCCAATCCGTTGTCTCTACTGCATTTACTAGGTACTCGCTTCCGGTCACTGAGTACACAGTTTGCTTGTTGACCACATAGGCAAACGTCGTTTTGTTGATACGAAACTTGCGAATGTAGTTCAACTCTTCCAACCGTTCGAGACGACGGCGGATGCGGCGAGGATTGAACTCAGGGTCTCGCCCGGTCTTCTCATAGATGACCATGGACGAGCCGAGCCACACACCGGCTGGAACATTTTGCCCCATGAAAGGCTGTGCATGACCGCACAGCCAATCATGAAGAGCAAGGTCAAGAAGATTGAGGCTACACGTCTCAAGGTGCTGATAAATGCCCCGGCGACGTTTGTAATAACCGCTCGCCATGATTACACCCCCCAGTCGGGATTGGCGTGTGCGTGCAGCATCTGGTCGTCGCACTCATTCTTCGTCCCCAGCGGGATGGCGCTGTCATCGCAGACCGTGAGGAAGTTCTTCCAGTCGTTCACGGTTGCATCCTGCAAGTCTTTCTCGGCTTGCACGGCCTCACGGTCATGGCGGAGCAAGAACTGCATGTATTCGGCGGTGTAGCCGATGAACGGAACGAAGTTGTCCCCTTTGTACAGGCCGACCGGCTTGTGCTCATGGTGGTTGATGTCGTGTTCTACAAGGAACCGTGTGGCCTGAAGGTTAGATTCTCCGATGTTCAACAGGCGCTCTGTGAACAACATCGAGCCGTTCCAGATAGGCATACGGCGCTTGAACAAAATGGTGAAGCCGTGGTAGTAAGAATTCTCGATGGCATCGTAGACCTCACAATGACGTTTGGCCCTTGAGGTCCAGCAATCTTGACAGAATTCCGAATTGTACATCCAGCAAACGAAGCATCCCTCTTCTTCTTCGTTGTGAACCGACTTGGTCAAGCGCAGTGTGTGGCCGCATTGGTAGGTAGCGTATTTCATCAGCGTCTTTGGATATTCCATTTACTTGACCTCTAGCTTTTCAACGTCAGCAATGGTAAGCCTGTTGCCGCTGCGGCTTGGCAACCCGGCCCGTTGGGCAATGCGGGTGATTGTTGATGCTGATGTATGCAGCATTTGAGCAATTGAGGAGTAGCTCTCCTCGGGATGAGTCTGGATATATTGGACCAGCATTCGATGTGCAGTGTTCATTGTGTGGTGCTCCGTGAAAGTTGATGTCAACCCCGTGCGGGGTTCTAATAGTGCATTGCCGAATTCACTTTTTAATTCATTTACGCTTTTTGCTTATGGCGGCTGAGTCGGAGGAGCGCCCGAAGGTTGCAGATTGCCGTTTTCTCCGTTTGCTCTCTGGTGGTGTTACGGGGTTACGGCTTTCGGCAGGTCTGAAGCACTGAATAGAAGAGAGCGTTTAAACGCACTGTGTGGTGGTAACGGTGCAGTCTCTCATTCAGCGTCTCAACGATTCCTTTTCGCAAATGAAAGTGTTTTTCAACTACGGGTTCCTAGATAGAAGCTGCCATCAGTTATCAGGTAGCTCGAAAGAGGAACAAAAGATGCAGGAAGGAAAATCACGGCTGGTTCAAGCCGTACGTGCGGTTCGCAGACAAATCCATGCTGACGTGAGGGCGCTTTTGGCAGACGAAGCGAAAACGTATCAGCAGGTCGCGGACACTGTTGGATGCAGCCTAGCAACGGTCCAAAGGCTGGCTCAAATGGATGGCATCTCAAGGCCGGTCGGGCCTCGCCCGAAGTCGTCAACCTCGGAGGTAGGCAATGGAAACTAGCGAGAGAGAAGTACCCCGGTATGTCCTTGAGGATTTGTTGTTCGAGCGAAGGCTTGCACGCAACCTCAACTCGGAGCAGGAGAAGCTGAACGCGCTGCTGGCGGAGCACATTAGGCTCCTTCAGGAGCGTAGAGCATTTATGGCGGAGGTTAACGAGGCGGTTCAACAGCGGTGGAAGGGCGAGGAAGAGGCGGCATCCAACCTTCACCCCGTACCAATGACAGAGGAGGACGCTGATGCAGACTGAAGAGAAATGTATCGAACTCCGGGTCGCCTACCCTGGCTCTCGCGTGTCGGCAATCGGCCTCGGCTGCTTGACTGGGAATTTCAATAAGGTGCTGAGCCCCTTCCCGAAACGCTACGACCGACTACCCGGTGGAAGGGAGCAGCATGTGCATCTGTTGCCAGACTGCGACCTGACATACGAGATTGAGGAGGTCATAGACGGCAAGCTGGTCAGGTGGTACTGCGCCACGCTTGAGGGTTCCCCCTACATCTACCGCATCAGCCAGTACGGCGCGAAGGTCTACGCTCGTCGCGAGATGCCTCTACACGATGTGGTGAGGGAGCACCCCGAAATTCCGCCGCTGGCGAACTCCCTCGAAGAGGACTGATTGCCAAAGGGGGAAAAAAGGGGAGGAAAACGGCAAAATTTAGATTCCGGCTTCCCCCCGCCGCGCAGCCCAGTACAGCGCCAAGCAACCTTCGTCAGGGATAGGAGAAACAGAGACAATGAAGAAGAAAGCCTTTCAACAAAATGAACAGACTCAGGATGTCCGCTTCTCGCCCACCCTCGATGCAGCCATAGCAGCTTGGAAGAAAGTCCGACGCGAATTTGAGAACGAGCGGAGCAAGAATCGCCAAGACGCCTACATGAAAGCTACCGACGAGTTGGGTCAATCAATCTCTCAGTCGGGCCTTTCAAATTCGGCGTTGGCGGAACAGGTCGGGTTGGAGTGTTGGTCTGCGGGAGAGCATGACGGCGTGTCCGGTCATGGGCGTTGCTGAGCGACGAAATGTACCGTATTGGTGAATTAACCAAGGAGACTACGAAATGACGGCAATCACTTCTTCCCCTTCGGCTGCGTTTTGCATTCGTCAACGACGCGCTTTGCCAGTTCCTCAGGAGTCTCGCATCGATATTTTTTGTACTTGTCATCGGAGTCTTTCGCTCTGCTCGGAGTGATTACGAGTGTTTTGGGTTTGACCGTACTTACCTTTGGCAAGTGCTCCATCGGAATGAACCATGTACATTCGAACCCGGTCTGTTCCTCATTGAGCAGAGCGGCAACCAGAAAAGCGCGACGGGCCTCGTTGAATGTCGCTATCCGCACGTTGAATTGCGCTGTATTGCCCCTCTTTGTGGATTTGCTCCTGCGGTCTGTTGTGGTGCGGCACTTCAACTGTATGGCGACCGAGTTTCCCGTCTTCTTATCGAAGAACAGCACATCTAGCCCGTCATCGTCGGCAACGGGCTTGAACGGCGACAATTGACCGCCGCTGGCCTTCATCACTGCATTGACCAGCAGGTTTTCGCCAATAATGCCGATTTGAGTTGGGGAAAGTTTTGGTGTTGAGGATGGAGTGGACATAGACTCGGTATACTGCTCACGCCGTGAAGCGGTCAAGCTTGGGGCGTTCCCACGCACGGATGCTTCATAGCGGTCTACTCGCTTGCCATGAGGCCGGTGTCCTCGGCGACTGGCCTTCGGTGCCGCGATGTGTTCACAAATAGGATTTGGTCGCCTCAGGCGAGTAGTACTGTTCAGGATGTGTAGGGTTGACTCGAATCGAAAAAGTGTCGTCCTCCTTCGCGTCGTACAACTCCGAACTGTCCTGTACCGTGATGCAGCCATACTGATGTTCGCCCTGAGTATCTGTGTAGGCAAACGTCACGTCGGCAAGTTTTCGGGGGAACTCATACGCTCTTTCTGACGGCTCCTCGTACTGCTCGACCGAGCGCACAGTTGCCTGAACCTCAGTCCACTTATTGACCCCGTGCATTTTCGCCAGAAACTCTTTCAGCATGATGGCAGCAGTTTAACATGTTGCTGTCCATGTATATTCACGAGCACGAAGTCCGCGCTACCGGCGATTGACGCCGGTGCTGTTCGGGTGCCGGTCAACTTTCGGGGCGGAGAATGAAAAAACGCGCCCCTCCCCGCTGTCAGCGTCAGGAGCCCCGTACAGCGTCCGGGCTACCGGGGAAAGGCCATTTCTGTTGGGGCAAGGTCAATGACGTAAAATGTGTAGAATGGTGGCTACTCGCCGAGGGGAAAAGTGATGGCTGATGTTCTCGTGAGAAACGAAGGTACAGTAGTATTGCTCACTCCAAAGTCTGTCGAGGCTAGGGCGTGGGTAGACGAGAACCTTGGCTTGGAGGCTTGGCAGTGGCTGGGTGATTCCTTCGCCGTCGAGTGGCGATACGCTCCGAATGTTGTAGACGGCATGATAGGCGATGGCCTTGAAGTAATTCCTGAGTCTCATGAAATAACCGATGAAGATTTGCAGTGGCTTGCTGAATTGCACATCACAGCAACGAAGACCGTCGCCGAGCCCCAAGTCAACCTTCGTCAAGAGACGGAGCCCGACATTACTGAGAATCCATAGAATCCAAAATTCTTGCCCCTCGCCGTTCTCTCGTCCCGACCCCGCAGCGGTAATGCATCGCCCTGTTGCTCTTAGACTTCATCGAGCACGGCGACTTCTGGAATGCGGTTGAGGCCGTTGCCCCGGCGACTAACCTCATGGCTGTGGCTGTGCCGGTGCCGGTGCCGGTCAGGTTCACACTTGGGGCGGAAAATGGAAAAACATGCCCCTCCTCGCTATTCACGTCTGGAGCCCCATACAGCGGTCGGGCGAACGGGGATAGTGGGGTAGGGTGGTTTCAGGTGGTTCGAACTCATGCGGGGTTTATTGACCACCGCTATCAGCGATTTCTGGCCTCGTTGACAGCCGCCCGAAGCCGTCGCCCCAGCCCCACCCAAAATTCGTTACCGACGCCCCTCGACACCGAGTGCGGAACAATCGCCGCCACGGTTCCCTCCATCCAACGAAATCCGTCAGCATCGAAGCTGCCACCGGCAATCTGTTCCCACTCGTCGCGTTGGCCGACCTCAACGCTGGCCGCTATGACGATGCGAAAGAGCGACTGATGCAGTGGGACATGACCGGGGGCAAGGTTTGCTCCGCTCTGCTGATTCGTGGGCAAGCCGAGGCTGCGCTGTGAGGTATAAGTCCACAACTGGCGTGACGGTCACACCAGAGACGGGATACCCCCGCGCGTCAGAATCTTAGCAGTCATGATGGCAGGGTCGTTCTCATAGCCGCTCTTCGGCGCTGCGAGATTCTTTATTCTGGTTTTGATGTCTTCGGGTGACCAAAAGACGAAGTCGTTCTTCTCCAATAACCCTCTGATTAGCTCACTTTGAGTCATTGGCGGTTCACTTTTCTTTTGATAGACCTTACCTGCCGCAAGGCCGAGTGTAACCGTTGTCTTTGAATTCGCCATTCCTTGGTCGATAAGGTCTTGTTTTAGCCGCGCCAGAACAACCTCACGATAGTTTCGCGAAGTGAAGAGTTTGTACATCCCCTTTTGGACGTCGTGTACCTTGTTGAGGTCTGCAAGTTTGACGCCCGGTGAATCAAGGAAGGACTTTACCTCAAAGGCTATTACTTCGTTTCTTGAGAAACTAAGCGCAAGCAGGTCAATCTCAGGACGAGGTATTGAGTGCTTGCCGACTTGGCGCTTTTCTTCTCTTGTCACGCCAACCTTGAACGCCCTTCGCACCCAGTAGTGGTCGGCCTCAAGCAACGTGCAAATGATGCTCTCAAATGAATCCATCATAACCTCCGTGACTAGTCTACACCGCGTGTTCTGCACGCAGCGTTGGCACCACCAAGACGTTGTTATGACTCGAACCGAGCCGGAACGCCGTCGATGCCGTAATTGTCCATCGCGGATTCAGACCTGTAAACCAAGACGGTGCGTCCCATCTTCCGTAGCTGAAGAAGTGCTCAGCCATGGGGGTAGTTCAGGGAAATCGGTCATGGAGTTCGTGCTGCACCTTCTTCTCCTAACTCCACCACCGACGAGTTGCTATGGGGACTTCAAAGGATTAGAATCCAACTGGCTTCAATGCGACCATCAGTTCAACTGTTAAAAGGAGACACGAGAGATGAAACTCTACTCTTACATCGTCGCTCATGATACTGGCTTCTCGCCTAATCCGTTTTACGGCTATTGCACGCTGGCATGTTGCAAACCTTCAATCCGGCGTACTGCGAAAATGGGTGATTGGGTGGTCGGCCTCGCGCCCAAGCATGACGGTAACGGCATTGTGTTTCTGATGCGCGTGGACGAGACTCCCAAAACCTATGCGGAATACTGGCGCGACAAAAGATTCAAAGCCAAGCGTCCCAGTTACGATGGCGGCGTACTCTCAAAGTGCGGTGACAACATCTACGAGCCAAACGGCTCCGGCTATCGCCAACTTCAGTCAACGCATTCGAATGATGCGCTAGAAAACTCTGAGAACAAGGCGCATGACCTTGGCGGCAAGTATGTCCTCATCTCAGAAACGTTTGCGTATTTTGGTTCACAACCACTTGAATTGCCGCATGAACTCACTCGCCTTGTTCCGGGGCGTGGTCATCGGTCACGCTTCTCAGAAGAAGTCTTAGCGGCATTCCGCTCATTTACACAAACGCTCAAGTTCGGTATTCATGCCGCACCGCGACATTGGAAGGAAGGCGACAATTCATGGAAAACAAACAAATGCGGTTGCATGGGTAGGGCTAAATGAAACTTATCTTGAGCCGAAAAGGCTTCGATTCAACATCGGGCGGCGTACCCAGTCCCATCTTTCCAGATGGCAGAATGCTTTCGCTTCCCATCCCGGACAAGCAGTCGCACATCTCATACGAAGAAATCGGTGGTTATGAATCTTCACCGATGGGCGAATTGGTGGAGCAGTTGGCATCCATCCCCCGAACGCATCGTGCTCACCTAGACCCTGACCTTTCGAGTCAAAGCATTCCGAGGCTGAGTGGTTGGCGACCGATTTTTGGGCAAGCTGGTTCGTCTGAAGTGCACCTTCAAAATCAACATGTCGGAAGAGGCGATGTGTTTTTGTTCTTCGGGCTGTACCGTCGAGTCGAAGGGTCCTCTCAAGGCTGGCGTTATGTCCGTGATGCGAAAGCCAAGCACGTTCTATTTGGTTGGCTTCAAGTCGCTGAACGGATAGCGGTTTCGTCATGGCCTACAACTGACCGCTGGGCCTTGTACCATCCGCACTTTGCTCGAAGTCCTCACCCGAGCAACGTCATCTACGCCTCGTCTCAGCGTTTACATCTGCCGCATCATACATCGAGCGGCATTGCAGGTGCTGGCACGTTTCAGTTCTACTCACCACAGCTACGATTGACAGCCCCAGACTCAGAGCGTCCCGGTCGGTGGCTTCTGCCTGAATGGTTTAGTCCAGAACATCGTCCATCCACTTTAAGTTTTCACCGCAGTGCGGCACGCTGGGAGAGGGCAAATGGCGGCGTCAACCTTTCTTCTGTGTCTCGCGGCCAAGAGTTTGTTCTCAACTGCGACCATTATCCTGAAGCTATTCCGTGGCTACACAGGCTGTTCACTCCTGCTTGACGTGTTCCCTCCCCAGCAACAACACCCTAGCCGCTGCGGAGTATTATGCAAATGAGAGACACAACTGCTACGGGGAGATAACCGAAATGTCCACCGACACTGAAACCTTCGATTCGTTATGGACTTATTGCACGGAGAACAAGCGACTGGTACCCATGCCCCAAGAATGGGCGAAGTTGCACGATATGCTCTCAAATCGGCGGCAGTTGCCAAGTGGTGGATGGGAGCCTCCCCTGCCGCTGATTCTGGCAGCTTGGGAATGCACGATGCCCATCGAGAAACAACTGCGGTTCAGGGAGCACATCCAATGGGCTTCCGGCCAGAACCAGCTTGATGAGGTTGGGACTTTCCTCCGAGCATTGTCTGAAGAGAAGTGGGTTCACTTTGGGGAGGTTTAGATGAACTCATGGCTGCAACGGACCTACATGGGGGTTCTCCTACCTGCTGAACCTCCCAGAAGGTGACTAGGTAGGCAAGGACATTTGGGAAGACGCAAATCTGCAATATCTAAGAGGGCACAGACAAAAATGAAACGTGACCAGGCTTTGGACGAGAGTGAGAAAGCACATCCGATTGACACGTTGCTGTTTGGGTCATTGGGCGCAGTTGCCGCACAAATGTGCCAAGAACTTTCAAAGGGCTTCACCGGCAAGCATTTCGAGTTTATGGATGTAGGTGAATTTCAGGTCATTGCTCATGAAGGGCGCATGGGGGTAGTGAACCAGATTTACTGGAAAGAACTTCTGTATCGCGCTTACTGGTCAGCAGCCCTAAACATCATGAGGCACCAGAGATGGCAAGCAGCTTCTACCCGCGCCTTCGCTGAACCAGCAAATCTTCTCGCATTCGCTTCGGGCTTGCGGGGACTGCTGGAAGGAGCACAAGACGCATGGTATTCGTTGAATGGAGTGCCCGAGACGCTTGCTCGTGACCGCAGCTATATCCAATCCGCTCTGGCCGGAACAATGCGGGATAAGGTCTTTCTCAATAAAGAACTGGAAGACCGGCTCATACACTTTCTGTATGGGAGAAAGTTGGGTAAGACAGAAAAAGAAATGAGACCAACAAGCCACCTAGCTAAGGAACCTAAAGAATATCGGAACGCCATCGGGTTACCCGATGGTGTGCGAGAGAAGTGGACGCAACTTTACGATGAACTCTGTGGGATTTGCCACCCCACCGCCTTTTCGCTGATTTCCTTTTGGAAGGGAGATGACTGTCGCGTTGAGATAGTTCGACCAAAAGATAGTTCACACAGTCTCGCCCTATGTCAGAAGTATAAGGATGTAATCAATTCTGCTCTGAGCCTGAGTGTTACGCAACCGGCGTTGTGTCTCAAGGCTCTCAACTGGTTCTCACTGCCCGAGATAAAGTGCCCCGAAATCGAGAAATGGAATTTTGAAGATATTCCGGGGTGGAAGAACATTCAGACCGCAACTGTGACCGGCACTGTGCATTGAAGGTTCTGCGCTCGACCCTGTACTCGGTGAACTTAGCTCAACGCACGCAAATGCAAATAGAGCTATTCGCAAGAGCAAGACCGTTTGCACGCGGACTTGTTTCTTCCAGTCTTCGCGTCGGTCTTCAGTCTTGGCATCCAACGGATTGCTTGGTTCGCCGCCTTCCCCGTGAGCAGGACGTGCTTTCCTCGGGCATTCTTGGTAAGGGGATTCTTAACTGTCGCTTGACCCTTCCATGTGATTCCGCTCTGCAAGCAGTCAACGAGTTCCAGCGTGACCTCAGGACCGTTGGCAGTAACGAGCCAAGACTTTGAGTCGCCAACAAGAAACACGTCGCGGTCACCAGACACGTCACGTTCCCAGTCATCCCAGTGTGGCGAGCCGGGAAGATGCACGTAGCATTCTGGGGATGCGAGGATGTCCGCGCCTTGTTTGGGGCGAATGTGAAGTGCTCCTCCGCGCAGCTTTCGAAACGTTGGGTCTATTTCCCCTCGCTACCATGCCTCCCTAAATGTCAGGCGCTCTCTTACTCTCATCCACAAAAGAACACGCCGTGGCTTGGGAGCCGCTGAGCCAGAAATACCCATCACATAGTCGCCTTCAAGAACCTCTGGCCGCATGAGTCTCTTGCACGGCCCGAAGAACACCCGACCGTCTTCCACGCACGGCACACAGCCCGTTACGCCGTATTGCGAATTGACCGCGCGAATGATATATGCAAAAAGTCGTTGAGGTTGGCTGTTCATCTGTAGGCGACCTCCAAGAAAGACTCTCACATAAAGTCAACGGCCATCAGCATATTCGTTACGTTCACCTTCGCAACTGAGTATCAAAGATTTCCGTATCAGGAAGCATCCCCCCCCACTCCCTTCCTTGCGTATGCCTCATCAACTGCTTTCCCTGCATCGGGAAAATGCTGAAGCAGGTTCTTCATTTCGGAGGAACCCATCGCATTGTATTTTGCAATGGTGTCGTCATCCAAGTCTGGCGGCTGGATATTAGGATGATTGAGTTCGATTGCCAGACTGTCGAGTGTGTTAGCAACCTGTCGAACATCGTGCTCCGTGCTGACGGTACTTGAATGCGGCACCAAAAGTCCAACATCCAGCCCTGTTTCTCCGAAATCGTGCATGATTTCTGTAATATCATGGGAAAATTCTTTCTCATATCTATGCTTGAGACGTGAGAACCATGGCTTCTGAATGCCTCTCCTCTCCGCAATTTTCATAGCCATCCAGTCCGCTGGATTTGATTTGTCGCCAGTCGCCCAGTCCGCGTCTGGTCTAGGCCCCATTTTCTCCGAGAATGCTCTCAGTCTCCCCGCAAGATGGAACGCTCGAAGTTGAAGCAGGTTGAACACCTTGAGAAATGGGTCTTCCGGCAAGACTATCCGGGATTCCTCTCGACGTTCGATTGTCGTGGTCTTTTCATTACCGAAGGAATACTCAACCAGAAGTCGCTTCTTAGTTCCAACTTTTGGGTCTTTAGGAACGAAATTGTGGCTCGGGGTCTGAAAAGATTGATTTTGAATATTGTCGAGGACTAGACTGTCACCGTTAGTGATTTGGCTCAAAAACTCGGCGACGGGGTAATCGTCTCCCTCGCCATCTATGGGGGCATAACTTGCGGAGTGGATTCTAAGTTTCGACGGTGCTAGTTCGATTGCAGGTTTTAGCGGCTGAGTTTGGGCTTGGGGTTTGATGTTGGGACTAGTCCAATTCTGGAGCAAACGGACAATCCATAGAATTGCGGCGATTGAGAGCAGTGAGAGTGGGGCGTAATGGAGCCACCATAAATCTGGAAGCTTGGCGACAACATGAGGCGCTCTCGAAAGAGCTTCCTCTCCTGCATCAATGACAGCCGCGATAGCGATACAGGAGACCAAGATTCTGGTGTGCCAAACATGGTTCATTAGGATTCCTCTCTTCCTCAATCTGTAGCTCGTCTGCGCATATGAAGTGTTCTAAAGCCGACGCACAATCCTGCATTGTTAAGATTTCCCTTCAGTTGATGAAGCAATAAGAAGAGGTCTCCTATCCTCGATACTTGTTCTCGTTATGCCACATCATTTCTTGTGACGATGGCCGGTATGGCGGATTCCCCGACAGCAGAATCGTCTTGCCTTGCAGCTTCGATTCTCGCTGTTCACTCCAGACCTTCGGTTGTTCAGCTATCACAGTCACGGCTCACTCCTATCCGGGCCGTCGGTGATGTACTTCATCACCCGGTTTGTTATTCTCTCAATCTCAGCTTCCGAACATCCTGCGGCAGTACACATTTGGCTCATCGCAGGGAAACCACGTTTCGTAAGGTATCCGCCGATACGTTCAGGCCAGACTCGTTCACGAACTTTAGGTGGGAGAAACGGTGGGCAGAAGCAGGAGAAGATGAATCCGAGACCAAGAGCACGCTTCGACAAGAAGTAGCACCAATATGGAAACTCGGCGTCGAGTTTGTAAACGAAATTCCGAATCTCGGGCAACTCGTTGAGTTCTCCGGCGTAGTCATCGTACCCGTGGACGCTAATGTCCACCTTCTCGCAATACTTGAGCGCGGCATCCGGGTTTAATAGTTTTGCCAATACCGAAACGGTGCTACTGATGTCCCCCGCCTCAATGTCTTCGCAGGAAATCACGATGCTCAGGAAATCGGGTTGTGTGCTGATGTTCATGGGATTCTGGCTCCGTTACTTTGCGGCTTCATCAGTCGCTGTGTTCGACCCGCCTTCGTCTTCAAAGAAGTCAGAGTCAATACGCTTCACGACATACGTGCTCTCCGTGGAAACGCCGACACCGTAGTCAAACATGAATTCGGCGACCTGAATGCCGTCGATGAGGACGACCTTCGTTTCAAGGCTCTCCGCGTATTCCTTGGCGTCCTTCGTGAATGTCGAAGTAGTGATGAAAATGCCTCGGCGTGCCCTCTTGCCATGGAGAGCACCGACGAACTTTTGAATCTCAGGGCGACCGACGCTGGCATCCTCCCAACGCTTTGCCTGAATGTAGATTTGGTCTAAGCCGAGTTTGTCTTCTTTGATTACGCCATCAATGCCACCATCTCCCGACTTCCCAATGGCCTTGCCAGCGTCGGCGAGGGTACCACCATAACCGATGGAGGTCAGGAGTTTCACAACAAGCCGTTCGAAGAACTCAGGTGGACAAGCTTTCACCCGCGACAGCAACTCGTGTTCGACCTGTTGACGCAGCTTCAAGTATCCTGACGCCACGAGTTCCTCAGGGGTCTCCTGCGCTGTCTCAAGGTCTTGCACCTGTTCCTGCACCGTTGTTGTAGGGGAGGGCTTGTGGAATTCCAGAAACTCGGGAAACTGGCGTAGATAAGCAACGTCAACGCGCGATGGAGTCTTCGCCAATACGGACTGACCACGCTCCGTGATTTGGAACTGCCCGCGCTGAACGTAGTTGATGAGCAGCGATTTCTTCAAGTAGGTTCGCGCCCAACCGACGCGGTTGTCAAAGACCGCTTGGTTGCCGCTGGCAAGCAATTGTTTTCGCTCTTCCTCAGTGACGCCGAACTGGACGGCAAGTTCATTTACAGCGTCCCGCTTGGTATGCACTTTGCCGTCACCCGCAATCTTCAGCAGCGGCAGCATCAGAGTCTGGTAGTCGGGTATCGGCATAGCTTCCTTGCTTTGAGGACATGCGGCTTGACAGCAAACCGGGTCTGTCGCCGGAATCGCCCACGACCGCATCCTCAATACGTGGCACTTGGTTCCCACCGTGAACGGTTGGAAGTCATTATTGCTCTTGGGTTTGCTGCCTGTCCATCATGGCAAAGACTGCCATTCCGTGCCGTGCCAAGTAGGCAATCAAGCGATTTCAACAACTTCCAGTACCGCGTTGACCTGTGCTACCGGCAAGACTACGCTAGGAGATTGAGAATCCATCACTTACGGGTGCAACTGGGAACACATCCCCAGCCGCCAAGTCCGCAAGGAGAGCCCCACAAGAAGAAGGCCGAACAGCCTCAAGTCCGGCACCTAAACCGGGAGGGAGTACCGTTGAACGCTGTTGAGATTGAAGAGGCGGTTTCGCTGCTGGCAGAGCAGCCGTTCCAGCCCGAGACCTTCCCCTACGCCTTCCTCGAAGCCTTTGGCAACAAGGAGACGACCATCAAGCGTCTCCGAGCCGGTGCGTCCAACAAGTCCGACCTCGGCGGCGTCCTCCAGACCAACAACATCCACATTGCGACCTGCAACGCCGGGGAGGTAACCCGGACGCTGACCGCACTGCGGGAGAGCCCCGCCACCGTCAAGGCCAAGGCGAAGTTCGTTCTTGCCACCGATGGCGTGGACTTTGAGGCCGAGGAGTTGACCAACGGCGAGACGGTCGCCTGTGCCTACAACGATTTCCCTGACCACTTCGGCTTCTTTCTGGCTCTGGCCGGAATCTCCACCGTCCGCCAAATTACCGAGAACTCCTTCGACATCCGGGCCACAAGTCGATTGAACCGGCTCTACGTTGAACTTCGGAAGGACAACCCGGAATGGGAGACCGGGAACCGACGCCACGACATGAACCACTTCATGGCGAGACTCATCTTCTGCTTCTTCGCCGAGGACACCGGCATCTTCTACGGCTCCGGTCTCTTCACCGACACCATTACGCAGATGAGCGACCGGGACGCATCCAACACCCACGAAGTCATCAGCACACTGTTCCGCTCCATGAACACCAAAATCGAAGAGCGTGGCAGTGCCGACTTGCCCCGATGGGCGAACGGTTTCCCTTACGTCAACGGCGGTCTCTTCTTTGGCAACCTTGAAGTGCCCCGCTTCAGCAAGATTGCACGCTCCTATCTGCTGCACATCGGCAATCTCGACTGGCAGAAAATCAACCCGGACATCTTCGGCTCCATGATTCAGGCCGTGGCCGAGGATGCCGACGACGATGACCGCCGTCAACTTGGGATGCACTACACCAGCGTGCCCAACATCCTCAAGGTGCTCAACCCGCTCTTCCTCGATGACCTGAGGGCGAAGCTGGCAGAGGCTGGCGATAATCCCCGGATGCTCTTGAACCTGCGGAACCGCATGGCTCGTATCCGCGTCTTCGACCCGGCTTGCGGCTCGGGCAACTTCCTTGTCATCGCCTACAAGGAAATGCGTGCCATCGAGGCGGACATCAACAAGCGGCGTGGCGAGTTGGAAAAACGTTCGGTCATCCCCAAGACCAACTTCCGTGGTATCGAGATTCGAGACTTCCCGGCTGAGGTCGCACGGCTGGCTCTGGTCATCGCCGAGTACCAGTGCGACGTACTCTACCGTGGGCACAAACTGGCGCTGGCGGAGTTCCTGCCCCTCGACCGGCAGAACTGGATTACCTGCGGGAACGCCCTGCGGCTGGACTGGTCACGTTTGATGGATGTCGAAGGGGCAGGAGTAAAACTGGTGGCCGATGACCTCTTCAGCACGCCATTGGAACAGGCACAGATTGACTTCGAGAATGAAGGGGGCGAGACCTACATCTGTGGGAACCCTCCGTATGTCGGAGATAAGTATCAGACCGATAGCCACAAAAGTGACCTTCGCCTTGTGTCAGGTGGCAGAAAAGGCGCAAAGGCCATCGACTATATAGCTGGGTGGTTTTGGAAAGCATCTGAATATATTCAGAATGAGGGCGATTTTGCCTTCGTTTCGACAAATTCAATTTGCCAAGGTGTGCAGGTTCCGATTGTTTGGCCTGAAATATTTTCTAAAGGGCAGGAGATTTTTTTCGCGCAGAAAGATTTCTACTGGTCGAATAATGCCAGTCATAATGCAAACGTCATCTGCGTTATTGTCGGCGTCTCCAAGAGGTCTAAAAGAGATAAATACTTGTATTGGGACAATCAACGAAAGGCCGTCAGCAACATCAGCGCTTATCTCGTTGAGGGGTCGAATACCGTTGTTGAAAAGCACCCCTGTTCCATTTCTGACCTTCCAGAGATGGTCGCTGGAAACATTCCACGCGATAAAGGCAACTTCATGCTCAATAGCGAAGAGAAGGAGTCGTTACTCAGAGCCCATCCAGAGGCTCACGTATTGGTTCGGAAAATACTAGGGTCTTTGGAGTTCATTAACGGAATTGAGCGCTCGTGCCTCTGGATTCCCGACCAATATGCCTCTCTCGCCTCATCGATTCCATTGATTCAGGAAAGACTTCAAAGAGTTCGTGAATACAGGGAGACCGGCAGCGATAGAGGAAAACTGGGAATCGATACCCCTCATAGATTCGAAAGAACCATTACAGCTTCAAAAACGCAGATTATTGTCCCTCGCGTCTCATCGGAGCGGAGGGAATATATACCAATTGGCTTTTTGCAAAGTGATGCCATTATTTCCGATGCAGCGCAAGCAATTTACGACGCCCCTCTTTTTGTCTTGGCAATAATTAGCTCAAGATTGCATGTTGCTTGGGTTGGCCTGACTGCCGGACGCATGAAGTCTGACTATCGATATTCTGCCGGTGTTTGCTATAACAGCTTTCCTCTGCCGCAGTTGACAGAGAAAAACAAGTTAGACCTCACACGATGTGCTGAGGAGATTCTGTTGACGCGTGAGGCTTATTTTCCAGCTACGCTTGCTGACCTCTACGACCCCGACAACATGCCCAAGGACTTGCGTCATGCACATGAGCGCAATGATGAGGTTCTGGAACGTATCTACATTGGTCGTCTCTTCAAGAATGATACCGAGCGACTGGAGAAGCTGTTCGAACTCTACGCGAAAATGACCAAAGCGAAGGTGCCAGCATGAGCAGCCTCACGGACATTGAGAAGCGTTATCTTGAGAAGCTGCTGGGGATGCAAGGTGGCTACGTCCTTGACTATTCCGACCCTACGTACAGCGAGTTTTTCAAACGGTTTGGAATCAACATTCATGGCACCAAATACCAAACCTACGGCACATCCAAAGCAAAAAAGATGCGTGCCTTTTGGGAGTCTGAACCGGATGCCTTGGTGGCTAGGGTGTTGTCAGAGATGCTCGATTCATACGAGGCAGACTGTGACCTGAAGAACGTAACAGTGGATGCAGCCCTGCTGGAGA
>Ga0302319_10008850_pt1 | contig 19487 bp, 15 predicted proteins | sample Bog_T0_2_FD_203319 | JGI IMG/M metagenome (GOLD analysis project Ga0302319, IMG submission 203319) | Peat permafrost microbial communities from Stordalen Mire near Abisko, Sweden - Bog_T0_2 | ecosystem: Environmental > Terrestrial > Soil > Wetlands > Peat | place: Sweden: Abisko, Stordalen Mire... | reverse complement strand
TGCCCTTCTTCATCGATTGCGCCTGGGTCGTATGGAGGGACCCGGCTTTCCGATATCCGGTCGTGCGCCCGTGGATCACGGGGACGTTCATCCTGATGGTGGTCTTCGGGCTCACCCGGCTGGGCCTGATGTTCGCCCTCGAGCCGGAGCGCCTCCAGATTTGGGCCCCTTCGACAATCCAAACCGTCTACATGACGGTGCTCACAGGGCTCAGCTTTTCCGTGGCTATCGGGGTGATCGTCCTGAATTTCCAGCGTGCGGCGAAGAACCTGAAGGACCATGAGAACCTGCTGACCAACGACATCGTCGCCAGGAAGAAGGTCGAGGCCGCGCTGCGGGAGAGCGAAACGCGCTATCGCATCTTGGTTGAGACATCGCCCGAGTCCGTCACGGTCCACCGTGACGGGACAATCATCTACGCCAACCCGGCCGCCGTGAGGATGTTCGGGGCGGCCTCGGCGGCCGACCTCATCGGAAAGCCGATGTTCGACCTCATATGCCCCGAGTTCCACGAGGCCGCTCTGGCGCGTCGGAAGGTCATCAGGGAACTTGGTATTGGCGGGCCCCTGGCCGAGATGCGCTACTGCAGGCTCGACGGCTCAACATTCGAGGTGGAGACGCAAAGCGCGCCGATCACCTACGACGGCGGCCGGGCCACGCAGATCACGGCGCACGACATCTCCGCGCTGAAGCATGCGGCCTCCGAGAGGCAGGAATTCGAGCGCAAGCTCCAGGAGACCCAGAAGCTGGAGAGCCTCGGCGTCCTAGCCGGTGGCATCGCGCACGACTTCAACAATATCCTCACGGGCATACTCGGCAATGCGAGCCTGGCGGTCATGGAGCTGCCTCCGGGTTCTCCCGCCGGAGAAAACCTGAACGCCATAACGGAGGGCTCGCGGCGGGCGGCCGACCTCTGCAGGCAGATGCTCGCGTATTCGGGAAAAGGCAACTTCGTGGTGCGGCGCCTCTCGCTCAACCGCCTTGTCCAGGACACCGCGCATCTCCTTAAGATATCGATCAACAAAGGGGCGGAGCTGCATTACCACATGCATCCCTCCCTTCCGGTGATCGAGGCCGACGCGACCCAGATTCGGCAGGTCATCATGAACCTGGTGATCAATGCCTCGGAGGCGATTGGCGAGAACCCCGGCTCGATCAACCTGAGCACCGGCGTGGCACGGGCGGAGGATGAGTATGCCAAAGAGCGAGGGAGGTTCGTGACGCAGGATGTTTCAGGGGGCGAATGTGTGTACCTCGAGGTTTCCGACAACGGGTGCGGGATGAGCCCCGAGACCCGCGCCAAGATTTTCGACCCTTTCTTCACGACAAAGTTTGCCGGGCGCGGGCTTGGGCTGGCCGCAGTTCTGGGCATCGTACGGGGCCACAGGGGAGCCCTAAGGATCGACTCGGCGCCGGGTCAGGGCACCACGTTCAGGCTGCTCTTCCCAAGCGCCGAGGGCGACGCGGACGCGGTGGCCGCCGCCCATGCCGCCAACCTCGCTTGGCACGGTCAAGGATGCGTGCTGGTGGTCGACGACGAGGAGACCGTCCGAAGCACCGCGACCCTCATGCTGCGCAAGCTCGGATTCGAGGTGGTCGCCGTGGAGGATGGACGCGAGGCCGTCGAGGCATTCCGCGCCGATCCGGCCCGGTTCTCGCTGGTCCTAATGGATCTGACGATGCCCCAGATGAACGGCGAGCAGGCCTATGCGGAACTCAGGAGGATACGTCCGGAGGTCGGCGTCGTTCTTATGAGCGGCTTTAACGAGCAAGACGCGACCTCCCGGTTCACCGGGAAGGGTTTGGCCAATTTTATCCAGAAGCCCTTCCAGTTTGATGAACTGAGCAAGGCAATCCAGGCAGTGATGTCCCCGGCGCCTGAACCCTCCTAGGACCACCGGGCGAGGGGATTGGCGCGGTGGGCGAGACTCGAACTCGCGACCGACGATTTAGAAAACCGTTGCTCTGTCCAGCTGAGCTACCACCGCAGGAAAGTCTCCAAACACCGTCTCCAGATAGATTTGTGCGTTGATTTGGACAAGTTAAAACCGGAATGCCGCCGCCCGGGAGAATACGGTCATGGCGATCCAAACCCGGTGGTGCCTAAGGATATCGAGTGCGTTCCAGTACCAACGGCCAACGTGGATCGCTCCGGGGCCCATCATCGCGTCGAATTCCCTCTTGACCGATCCGATTGGACTCCGGAAAGTGTCCCTTCTTCCCAACCACGGGGTGGTAGCTCAGCTGGTTAGAGCGTCTGCCTGTCACGCAGAAGGTCGCGGGTTCGAGTCCCGTCCATCCCGCCATTTGTAAAAAGGCCCGTTCCCCTCGGAATCGGGCCTTTTCCATTGATATACGGGAGGTTACGGTCAATGCAGCGTTATGCTGCGTCAAGCCCAGTTATGCAGGGTTTGGGCTTTTAAGAGCCACCAAAGAGCCACTAGAATCGGTTTTGGAATGAGAGACTTGTCCCCTTGAAAATCACCGGCCCTTTCCTGGACAAGGCGAAGAGGCTCAACGGCCAGCCAAGTTGCTGGTTCCTACGCTACTCGACGCCAAAAACCAGGGGCGACGGGACCGTGATCCTGGACGGGGTTGGGAAGCCTTTGCTCAAGCGCCATCGCCCCTATTACCCATCAAAGGCCAAGGCAGAGGCCGACAAGCCGAGGATCGAGGAGCAGCATGGCACGGCCGGCGCCGGCAACTTCCTCTTCGACCGCAATGCGGCTAGCGACTACGAAGCGGCTAAGACGTTCACTGGAGGCGTTCCCTTGGTCGAGGTGGCAAGGTTCTGGCGCCTGCACCATCCTGAGAAGCCCGGCGAGAATTGCCGCGCCCTCTATCTCCGGTACATAGCCGAGGCAGAGGAGCGCTTTGGCCCTCGTGTCATTGGTGGCGAACGGAGGAAGAAGGCTCGGCACATTGATGACCTGCGCTCCCGCGTGGGTGCCTTCGTCAAAACGAAATTCGGTGATCGCTTTCCAGAGACCGTTACGCAAAAGGAGCTGCTGGATTATGTGACTGGCCTTAAAGATTGTGAGGCGCGCACTATCCGAAACCACAAGAACGCACTTAGCGCGTTCTTTGGCTGGATTCGCGATCAACAGCTGATCGCGACCAGCCCTGCTGCTGGAATCAGAAAGAGGATGCTGCCGAAGGAAGAGAAGAAGGAAATCGGGTTCCTATCACTGAGTGAGGTTGAGTCATACCTGAGAGCCGCGGAAAGGTATGCACCCGAAATGGTCGCACACGAGGTGGTGCAGCTCATTTCAGGAGTCCGTGCCGACGATGAGATGGGCAGCTTTCGAGCGGAGTTTGTTCTGCCACAAACGAAAGAAATTAAGATCCCTGCTGCGATTGCGAAGACCGGCAAAGGCGAGGTGATAGATAATATCGAAGGCAGTTTCTGGGCCTGGTGGAGCGCCTACGGGACCAAAAAGGGGCTGCTGCGACCCCGCAATTACGAACCACGATGGACTCGTCTACGGGTGCTTTCTTCGATTCACAATCAGACCGAAGCCGACAAGCTCGCCCGACTACCCATTAAGTCGCTGTTAAAGCTTCCGACCGCGAAGGCGGCTCTGGAGCAATGGCCTTGGAATGGCCGTCGCCGCACCTTCTGCACATTCCATATCGCGATGCACCAAAGTGCCGACAAGACCGCGCTAATCCTCCGTCACCGTGGCTCGGCTGAAACATTGCACAATTCGTACCGTGGAATGGGGGTCACCAAAGAGCAGGGCAGGGCGTATTTCAAGATCGTGCCGTCACCAGTGGCGAAGCCGATTTTACCTCTAATTGAGCTAAAGGGAATCGTCAGGATTCAACGCAAATTGAACCACAGCTTGACAGTTGGGCGCGGCAGTAGGCGTCGAAGTAAGCTGGATTAGCCCGAATTCGACCAAATATTGCCTCTCAGATGCACCTTGCTAGCTTTTCAAAATCAACACTTCATACTCTCAGCTTGGTGGCCACAGCCTACGACATCAAAGCGTTGATTCAGAATGGCGCTTTGGACGGATTGTGTTTTTCCGAGTGCGGTTTCAAGCTAACTCAAGCTAGGAGTTCTCAAATTCTATATCAATGGGTAGCAAATTCTGTGGTCAAGTTGCATCGGGCGATATGAATTAGTTTAACCGATGACACCAAAGATCGATTTGAAGGAATTGTCGGCCCGCGAAAGCGAGCAGGTGGAATGGAAGCGTAGGGTTGCAGACCCCGAGGACCTGCTTCGCACAATAGCGGCTTTCGCCAACGATTTTCAGAATATGGGGGGCGGATACGTTGTATGTGGCGCGGAGGAGCTACGAGATGCGCATGGGTTTCCGCGAGTTGAGTTTCCGGGCCTGACAGCTCAGAGGTTCAAGGAAATTGAAAGCAAAGTGATGGCCGATGCGCGGGCAAAAATTTCTCCGCCTGTTACACCGCTTATTGAGGAAATACCGGGTGCAGTCGAGGGGCAGCGGGTTTTGGTCTTCATCGTTCCCGCCACAAACTATGCTCATTCATATCGGGCATCTGGGAAGGATGCGTCTACACACTATGTACGGATTGGAAGAGAAACGGTGGAGGCCCGAAATGGGGTGCTACGCGAGCTCCTCGTCCGCAAGCAGGCAATGGAGCCATGGGATCGTAGGCTGAACTTTGATGCAACGCTCGCTGATATTGATCTGCTTGTCTTTCGAGAGGTCTTGGAGGAAATCGGAGTGTGGAATCCGTCCGTGGGGGTCGAGGATTATTTTTCGGACGCGATGCGATTGCACGCCTTAATGCCGTCCTTGGGTGGTCGGCGAAAGTTTGACCCAGACCTTCATCCGCGGAACTTTTCCCTAATAATGTTTGGAAAGACTCCGACTCGGTTCTTTCCAGGGGCGTGGACAAAAGTTTCTGTTTATCCCGGCAAGGACCGAGGCGATGCTATGTCCGAACGGACGGAACTAACCGGTTCAATAATAAGCCAGGCACGAAAAGCCTTGGAGCTTTTGAGAGCGCATCCGACAACCGCATTCGATAAAGAGTCTCCCGATCCGAATGCTCCAAAATATCCGGAGCGTGCGCTGCAAGAGGCAGTTATTAATGCCATCGTCCACCGCGATTATGAGATGGACGATCCGACCAATATAACTGTTTTTTCAGATCGCGTAGAAATCAGATCGCCAGGCGCATTGATTCGCACAATAGACCGCACGAAATTTCTTCAAGGCAAGGCGGCTCCATCGTGGAGAAATCAATCGCTGGCGTGGATTTTTAACAAACTGCAGTTAGCACAGGCAGAGGGACAAGGGATACCAACAATCTTGCGAACGATGAAGCAGCTAGGCTCACCGGACCCGAGGTTTGATCTAGAGGAGGCTTCAGTAACTTGTGTGCTTCCGGCCCATCCGCGGCATGAATTGTTGCGGCATGTAGCAGAAATTGAACGCCTCCTCGTTCAACAAGACATCACTGAAGCCCAAGCAAAGCTCAATACCCTGCTAGAAAGCCAACCCGCGGCCCCGAATCTCTTGGGGTTATTAGCCCAGATTTCCATAGCGCAAAAACGACCTGAGCGGGTCGGCGAATACATTCGCGAAAGGTCTCTAGATCCATCCGATTTTCCAACAGCGACTGTTATCCAGCTCCTGGAGGCCCTGCGCGACTCAGCAAACTCTGAGGACAGAAATCTGGCGAAAATTTGGATAGGGCCGATTTCCAAGCGCAGATTGGAAGCAGATGAAGTAAAGCGAGTGGCGGTAGCTTTACGGAAATTGGACAGGGACGAGGATGCGGTTCAATTGATTGGAAGATTCATAGCTTTACAATCGTCTCCGCTCGCGGTCCCCGCGGCGCTTTATGATATGCGCGCCCGCGCCAAGATAGATCTGGCGAAGAAGTGCGTGGAAACAGCTCGGAACCCAAGCACGCAGAGAGATTTGAGAGGTCGAGCATGGGACCAGTGCCGACAATACCTCGAGGAAGCTGAGTCGGACATTCTTACGGCAATAGAAAATGAACCAAGTCCGCGAGAAAAGGAGTTTATCGAAAGAGACCTTTTGTTTGTCCGCCAGCTAATGAAACAATCGGAAAGACCGCAAAGAAAGGATTCGGGTTTTCCTAGAAAAAATGGCCAAAATCGAAAGCAATAGGAAGAAAGATGACGGCTGAATATAATGAACTGAATGTCTTGGCCAAAGAAGCGAAGGCAAGACACTTCACTATTGGATACACATGGCGAAGCGGGGTCTAACAAGAGTTGATTCATTGCTTAGGACGATCGCTCCTCATAAAGGATGGATTCTATGCATTGGTTCTGGAAGTTCCCTAGGTGCATTTCCGAATTGGTGGACACTTGCAGAAGGCCTTATGAGGAAAGCGGATCCTGGACTAGATGATGCCACTGTCGCATTTTTGCGGTCCAATTTAACGCCCGAAAGTGTAATCGAGAGCGCAAGGCACCAATTCAAGAAGGCAGGGGATGACGAATCTTTCGTTTCAATTCTTTCCAAGGAGCTTTATGGCGCGCTCAAAGCCCATGCTTCTGCGGAGGAATGGGCTGCAATAACGAGGGCCTTTACAACTTGGACGCCTGCTAAATGCCCGCTTGAGGTTTGGACGGGTTTGATTGATTCCGTTGAGCGGCTGCCAGATAGGCCGAGTGCTTTAGGCGTAGCGCAAGTCCTCGCAAGGTTTGCAAAAGATCAGGTGCGTCCAAAGGCGATTCTGAGCTTCAATGCCGAACCGCTCCTTCTTGCTCTAACCGAGGCCTTTCTCGCACGAGATCACCAATGCCAAGAGAGGATTTTCCTTCCGACGGCTGAATCTACTGCATTACAGACGGCCCACGGGATTCCATATTACTTTTGTCATGGGCGGTTGCCTCCGCTTCGTGATTTCTCGATTACTAAGATTCGAGCTATAAGCGGCGTTGAGAAGCTCGTGTTCTCAGAGAGTGAATATCTACTTCTCGCCAATTCGGTGTTCTCTTGGCAGGCGGCGACGTTCTTGAGTCATTGCATGAGACATACAGCCGTTTTTCTGGGCCTCTCATTTACCGACCCAAATCTTCGGAGATGGCTCGCTTGGGCACACAAAAATCGCGTTTCGGAGCTTGCGGCGAAGGGAATTAACGACGATTCGACGACACATTTTTGGATCAACCGCGATCCTGGAACGGAACGCGTGCGCAGCTGGGTTGAGAATTCAGTCGCCCATTTGGGTGTTCGCCTCATCTGGATAAAGGATTGGTCGGTTGTCGCGCAAACCCTGACATCTATGTTAGAGTGAAGGGCTCCGAAGTGAGCCTGCGTCTTTTTGGAGGCGCCTAGCGGGACGAACGTCAATTTGACCAAGCGACTTCTTATCGAGTCCAAATAGGATGGATTAGCGGGGCCGCTCCGCGCCAACCCTTGGAGGTCGGAAAATCGACCCCATCTTGGGGCATGAGTCCTAACGGCAGCACATTTCAGCACCACGACCTCAACAGCGGCCTGGTCGCGACCGTCAAGCGCATCCACGAGCCCCAGCTCCAGGGAGAATTGGACCGCGCGGTCGTGGCCGGTCAACGACAATGACCCTTGCCCCACTGACGACAGTTATAACGCCCCATGGAAAGGGCGCATTGCCTCATAAATATTGTTACCGAAGCTTAGGCGTTGACTCATAATTTTTGTTACCAGCGGGAATGCCTTCCGCGGAAATAACAAAAGGAGGCAATGGATGAGTGCTTCAATGACGGCGTCGGCACGCCGAGAATTGGTGGATGCGTTGCGCCGGAGATATGCGGCTGCAACTCGGCAAGAAAAGACCAGGATACTAACGGAATTTACCTCGGTTAGCGGGCTGCATCGGAAATCGGCGACTCGTGTTTTGAATGCAGAGGCTGAGGCAGAGCCTCCGATGAAACGAGCTGGCCGACCGCGTCTTTACGACCAAGCCGTGCAACAGGGGCTTGTCACGCTCTGGGAGGCCTCTGACCGAATCTGCGGTAAGCGGCTCAAAGCGCTGCTCCCGGTCTTGCTAGCAGCCCTCGAAAAACACGGGCATATGGCTTTGAACCCAGAGGTGAGGAAATCTCTAATGGCGCTGAGTGCAGCTACAATGGACAGGCTGCTCGCACCGACGCGGGTGGTGGCGTGTGGAGGGAGAAAACGCCGGCCTCCGACTGCGCTGAAACGTAAGATGCCGCTACGCACCTTCGCCGAATGGGGCGGAGCCCGCATAGGGGAGATGGAAATGGATCTGGTCTCTCACTGCGGCACCATGACTGCCGGCAGCTATGTGAGCTCGCTAGTGATGACGGACGTGGTGAGTGGGTGGACGGAGTGTGCGCCGGTGGTCGTCAGGTCACGTGAATTGATCGTGGATACCGTTGAGCGTATGCGCCAGGCGCTTCCCTTTCCCCTGCTCAGCCTCGACACCGACAACGGTGTGGAATTTGTAAACGAAGTATTGGTCCAATACTGCGCGAAAAATGGCCTCGGGCTGACCCGATCTAGGCCGTACCTTAAGAATGATCAGGCATGGATAGAGCAAAAGAACGGCTCCGTCGTAAGACGAATGGTCGGCTACGCGCGTTTGGAAGGAATTGCCGCTGGGCAAGCGCTGGGCCGGCTGTACGCAAGTGCCCGACTCTTCGTTAACTTTTTCCAGCCGTCGTTCAAGCTGGCTGATAAGCATAGAGACGGCTCACGGATCGTTAAGCGGTATCTGGCTCCGCAGACGCCAGCCGCCAGGTTGATGTCGACGGAGGACGTCTCGACGGAAATCAAGACGCGCCTCAGGGAACTCGCCGAGGGTCTCGATCCGTTGCGATTGCTCGATGAGATTCGCGCCATGCAGCACCATCTAGCCGCCCTGGCCAGAGGGGAGCGGATGCATACTCCGGCGGTCCGGGACGCAGACCTGACCGAATTCCTTGCCGGCCTCGCTCTCGCGTGGAAAGCCGGGGAAGTCCGCCCGACCCACGCGCCCAAAGCGCGTCCAGCGAGAACCTGGCGGACACGCATCGATGCGTTCCAAGAAGTTTGGACGGAAATGCTCGTCTGGCTTGAGGCTGAGCCTGATCAAACCGGAATAGATCTCTTTGCTCGATTACAACACGTCTATCCCGGGCGCTTCCCTGACGGCCAGTTGCGCACCCTCCAACGCCGGTTGGCCGATTGGCGACTCGAGGCCTCGTACCGACTCGTCTTCCGCGATCTTCACCCTCAGGCGTCGAGCCAGCCCGAATCAACACCTCACGAGGTGGAGGGCGGGGGCCAATCGGCACCTCTCAAAGCTGAGGTGCCTGCCCCCTCCCTCCACGCCTCCCTCCCTCAACTAACTCGTGGCGTCCTCGGGTAACATTTTATTGAGGCATGGTCGGTAACCTCGAATTATGAGGCAACACGTGGCGAGGTCTAATTGTCGCCGGGGGGTTCCATGGCGGAAGGCGGCGCCAGGGCGTAGGTTTCGGGGGCAAGGAGGCCCTCCACTCACTCACGGCCGACTAAGCCTGCTGCCGGCCAAATGGCGAGGGACTGAGGACCATCTTGTGGCATGCCAGGGACACGAGCACTCACCAAGGAACAGCAGGCCGCCGTCGCGGGGGCGTTGCGCGGTTTTGGGCCAAAAGAGAAGGCCCTGATAGGCTTCCTCTCCTGGACGGGATTCAGGGTAAGTGAGGCGCTAAGAGTGACCGTTGGCGACGTCTGGGCGGAAGGTCGGATCCGGCCCCGGGTGGCGCTGGCCCGGGCCCAAATGAAGCTCGGCCGGAGCCCGCGCCGGCGGGCGGTGACCGGACGGTCTGTGCCGATCAATCCGTCCTTGGCCGCGGTACTGACAGAGGCTTTGTTCGCGAGGTTCGGCTCAGCCGGACCGACCAATTCCGCAGAGCCCCTTTTTCGCAGCCGCCAAGGCGCTGGGGCCCTCACCAGGCGCCAGGCAAACCGTATTGTCCACCGGGTCCTTAAGGCCGCCGGAGTCGAGTCCGGCGGCGTGCCCGGCGCCTACGGATGCCACTCTTTTCGCAAGGGTTGGTGCCGCCTTTTGTACGAAAAAACAGGCCGGGACATCGTTTTGGTCAGGGCCGCAATGGGGCACAAATCGGTGGAAACCACTCAGCAATATCTTTCGGTTTCGGAGGACGAAGTGGACCGAGCGGTGCTGGCTTTGGGCGAGGTGAAGGAGGAGCGGGCAGCAGCCTCCCCGGCGGCATTGAAGGAGGTGTCCATGGCATAGAACTGAGTCCCATTCTTGAAGGACCAGACGACTGCCCGACCGAGGTTGAGGAGCCAAGTTGGACCGATGCGGATGCCATGACTGAAGGGTCAGGGCGGCCGGGGAGATCGGATTTTTTTTGGGTCAGGGTGGTTGGTCGCGGCGGGATTGAACGGGGGTGGCCATCTTGGGTTGGAGGCAGGCGAGGGGACGTGTGAAAGCGGAGGGGATACACCTATGGGGAAGGAGGGCGGGCTTGGAAAAAAAAGAGAGGGGTAGGCAAGGCGGAAAGGAGGCGGGTGGTCAATGCGGATTATAATTACCCATCAGTGCGGATTATTTCTCCCCATAACCTGAGGTAGGCGCGGTAACGCCGCGCCCTTCGGGGATGGAGGTTTGGAGGAAGGGGCAGGCGCCTCTCAAAAGAGAGGTGCCGGAAGGCCCCTTCCTCCAACCCCTGAGTCACGACTTGGGTTTGGCCTTTGCGGACTGAGCCCGGTGGCTGTCGCCGGTAAACTCCAGGATGGTAGCATGATGGACCAGCCGGTCGATGGCCGCCATGGTTGTCATCGGGTCCTTGAAGATCTGGTCCCATTGGCTGAAGACCAGGTTGGAGGTTATGATGACGCTGCGTCGTTCGTAGCGTTCGGCGAGGAAGGTGAAGAGGACCTCCATCTCCTCACGGGTTTGCTGGACGTAGCCGAGGTCGTCGAGGATCACGGCGTCATACCGTTCGAGCTTCGCCAGCAGGTTTGGCAACTTCAGGTCACGTTTCGCGGCCAGGAGCTTTGTGACCAGCTTAAAGGTCGGGGTGAAGAGTACCCGCATCTGATGGCGGGTGATCAGTTCGTGGCCAAGCGCGGCCACGAAGAGCGTCTTTCCCCGGCCTGGCAGGCCGAAGCACAGGAGGTTGTCGCCTCGGCGGATAAATTCGCCGGTCAGGAGCGTTGGCAGCTGTCGGCGCACCTTGTCGGAAAGACGATCCTCGTTCACCTTGGCGAGGGTCTTATCGGCCGGGAGGCCGGAGTGCTTGCGCAGCCGCTCCATGCGCCGGCGCAGTCGCTCATTGCATTCCTCCTCGAGCAGGCGCCTCAGGTAGCGCACGTAGCCCCAGTTCTCCGTCTCGGCCCGCTGGGCGAGTTCGGCGTCGAGCCGCGCTGCGGTCGTCAGACCCAGGTTGCGCAGCATGATCGCGTTGGCGGGGGCGCTCATGAGCCCACCTCCAGGAGCTGGTCATAGCTTGCGATCTCCGGCTCGAAGTGGGCCATCGAGGGTTGGGCATCGGCTGGCTGCGACATCCGATCGCGCACGCCGTCCTCCGTCGGCAATATGTCCTCCCGCAACAACCCACCGAGGGCATGGGCCACCTCGTCCTCACCGCATTCGGCCGCGATGGCCAGGATCCGCACATAAATCCGATCGGCCTGAGGGGCCTTTTGCTCTTTCAGCCGGTCGTAGGCCTGGCGGAACACCGCACGCGGGAACAGCTCCTCGCGGTAGATGTAACCCGCAAAGGCTCCTGGCTTTCGCAGCAGGCTGTGGATCACGTGGCGGTAGTCTATGGCGGCCTCCTGGCTGCGGCGCCGACGGTAACGCGCCACCTCCTTGCCTGCGTGTAGGAAACAGATCTCCGCTTCCGTTACCTGCGCGACCACCACGGCGCCGATCAGCTGGCTTGGCAGCGAGTACGCGCTGTTTTTTACCCGAGCTGTCGAGTAGCTCGACACCCGCACCGCGATCTCGTCCGCCTCGGGATAGCGGGTCGCGGGCAACGCCCGCAGCATCGTCAGTTCCTCCGCCACCCTTTCCTGGCGCAGCGCATTCGCCCCGCGGCAAATCTGGGCGATAAACCCCGCATATTCCTGCTCGTCGGAAAAATCGCGCCGGGCCCGCAGCGCCAGATGCGTCGCCACGCGCCTCTTCAGGTGACCGTGAGCCGACTCAATGTCACCGTTCTCGTTCGGGCACGCTTTGTTGATCGTGACCGGCTCAAGCTTGTAGTGTCCGCACAGTTCAAGGTAGTCGTTGTTGAAGCCGCGCTCCTGGCCTTTGCGGCTCAGAGTGTGCGTCGCCGTGGAGCTTTGATCGGTCTGGAGGTTAACGGGCACTCCACCTAGCTCCCATAGCGTTGCTCCCAACCCCATCTTTAGCGACAGGAACGACTCCGAGCGGCAAGGCACCGCCCATTCCCAATTCGAGTACGGAAGCACCGTGTGGCAAAGTAGGTGGGGGAAGCTCTCGCCCGCGATCTGCACCTTAAACTCCCCCACATTAGTCCAGTCCAGTTGCAGACTCTCGCCCGGCGTGCGCGCCTGCGGGAAAAATACCTCCCGCGGTTGCCCATGTTCACGCTTCCACTGCGCCACCCGCTCATAAAACGTTCGCAGCGAGCGCATGTTCACTTCCCCCGGCCGCGTCGCCAGCAGGTGCTCAAACAGCAGCTTCTTTTCGATCTCCGGGGCTCGCCGCAGCCATGCCTCCGCCTCGGGCCAAATCGCCATCAGCGGGTCCGTCCGCGTCCGCCACCATCTCTCTCTATGCAGCTGCGGCCCATGTCCTGCCGCCAGGTATTGCGCCGCCGTTTTCCGATCCATCGACGCCTTCAGCGCCGCAAGGCCTACTTGGCCGCTCTTTTGATACTCATTCATCAGTTTCCGGTATTGGTGCTCGGTAATCATGGGTCCGCGTGGGGCCCAAGCCTACCAGCCACGCAATCCGGTCGCGGCTCTTTTCTACCTCACCCTATGGGGAGATATAATCCGCAACCGCGGGGAGGTGTAGTCCGCAGTTCACACAATTTGGATTTTTGTCATTGATACCGAGTTGGGTATCGAAAATGGCTGCCCGGGCTGGGATCGAACCTAGGGGCATTACTCATTACCAATGATTTATCTCCGGTAAATGGCTGTTTCAATGCCGATTGTTTGACGAATTCTATGCTCGGAAGGAGGCGCCAGATTCGAGAGTGGAAAGTGCCCATCCAACTACGCGCCGAGCAAAGAGCGTAGTGAAACGTTTCGAATCTTTAGCGAACGATTGGTACCTCTATGAAGCTATCATTCTGCCATTCGACTCGTAACGGAGGAGCATCTAGTTGAAGCGACTCATCACTGACATCCGCTCCGGTCCCATAGTTTACCTGAGCGTATGGGTTCTTATTTACATTCAATAGCACAAGTAGGCGGCTGCCCTTTTGCATTTGGCGCACCATAAAGGGTGTCCGTGTAAATGGAATCGTTTCGACGCGCCCTGGTTCGAGCAGCTGGCGCTTGCCCGGATCCGCGGCAAAGCTCGCCCGACCGAGGTAGTAGCCAAGATTGAAATACCCGCCTTCAGGCAAAACCTCATAAAACGCCAATGTCACGTCCAAGTCCCTTTTGTTGATCACCGCGTTGAGGGTACCGGTAATACGGCCTGCAATTTCTTCCGGCTCATCGAACGGTTCGCTCTGGTATGCGATTCCATTTTCGTTGAATGGAGTCTTTGTAAGGACTTCTTGGGGATAGACGTTATTGTTGGACGTACGATTGCCAAAATCGACTAGCTGAACGACGAAGCCGGACTGTGCGGGCTTTGATTTATCTAGTACATGCGATGTGCCGGCCACGCCGCTGCTCAGATAAAACCTCAATACACGGTTGTGCATTGCGTCGAGGGAGGGGGCCCGCTGCCAAGTATTTGCTCCCATGACTTCGCAGTTGATTTTGTCCTTAATCAACGTGGGCTTTAGTTTTCCCTTCATAACGTAGTCGAACCAAGAAAAAGTCAGTTCGGGGGTATCGAATAGCGCAGCTTCGTCCACCGTATAGCCGCCGACATTTGCTGGTTTAAGTGAAGCTTGCGCTCCTTGATGGTCGTACGGGCCAATGACGAGGTAATGTTCAGCTGCTGGAAAATAGTGATAGTGTTCTGTGAGGTAATAAAGCGCTGCTATTTGAGCCGGATCGAAATATCCTGTGATCTGAAGCACGGGGATGTGGATGTTCTCGAACTCAGTCTTGAACGGCGCCATAGCCTGCCAATAGGCGTCAAATGAGGGATGGCGAAGTTGCTGTTGGAGCAGCGGATTTGGCGTGCCATCCATTTGATCGATCTCCCGGTAGGGTTTGCCGCTCGCATACCAGCGTTGAAAGAGGGAGTCCCACCGGTGCTGATCGGAGTTTACCGCCCAATCGAGGGTGCGATTATCGGTCACGTAGAATGTCCATTGGTAGTTCGCGTTCTGGAAAACATTGTTAGACATTGGCAGCACTAGACCCGGATGAACGGCTGACCACGGCACGACGGTCTTTAAAGCCGGATTTGGGTGTTTTAAGGCGGCCCACTGGACGAATCCCTCGTAACTGCCGCCAAACATGCCGACCTGGCCGTCGCTCCAGGGCTGGCTAGCAATCCAATCGATGACTGCGTTGACGTCTTCGGATTCGACCTCCCAAGGTCGAATCTGGTCGGTGCTGATTCCCTTTCCGCGAGCGAAAGCGACCACGCCGGCATATCCATGAGCCGCTGCCAACCTGGCCATTGCCACTGCAATCGGGCTGTCGTAGATGGTGAAATTCAATGCGGCCGATTGATTCTTGGCGGTCATTCGAGGCCGAAAAAGCTGTGCGGTCAGCGTGACCCCTCCGGCTGTTTTTACCGGAACATCCCGCGCGACGATGTAGCGCCGGGCATCATCGGCGGCGATCAGGGCGTCGCTCGCGGGCGCCAGGGCCTGGTACTCCTGATAGAGCTGGTATTCGCGGACTAAATTCAGTGCGGCGTTCATGTCGACCGCGTCAAGGGAACGCTGCCGATCTAAATCCTGATTCAGGTTCTGGCTGAGCCTATTCAAAGGTGCCCAAAGCCAAAGGTCTGCATCTGCGGCGGCCTTGTCATCTAATTCACCCAAAACCGTGGCGGCTGCCCTATTGATCGCCTCCTCGGCCGACACACCGCTTTGCTCCAAGAGCTTAGCTTCAGCGAAGATTCTATCGGGAATAAGAATGCTAATCGAGTGGTGCGCTGACAGCGAACGTTGTTCCGATTCCTGCACGGTAGCGACGGCGTCCGAATATTGCCCGGCGGTCATCTGTAAGCGAAACAGGTTGGTCAGATACCAATCACTCCCGTCATTGTGGTATTCTGCTATCGCCCGTGTCGCCAACGACGCCATGACGACCTCAACTGAAATGCCATTGGGTGGCAGATTTAATTTGAGCGTTGCCGCTTCAAGTAAACCCGGGCCGAAACCGAGCAACCCGAGGACAGCAAACACTGAGCGGACTTTTCTGCGTCCAACCAGGCGATTCATGGTTCAACTTTGTGTCCCAAGAAACCAGCCTATGAAAGGCCTAACGTCGTCGCGAAATGGCTGCCCGGGCTGGGATCGAACCAGCGACCAAGTGATTAACAGTTATCTGCTGCGGCTACTTTTCGGTGTCTGCATCTGACTGTTTCTGTCTTCTTTTATGTGATTGATTTCAGAGGAGAAAGCTTGCGTAACTTAACGACATGAAGGCACAGATTGAGAATTTTGAAAACTCAGGAAACCGGCATGTAACCGGCATGTCAAACGTCTACATGCCGGTCTCACGATTAGCCAAGACGCACCAGGATTATTGGAAATCGCGCCTCATCCATTGCACGTTCCGCGGGCGGGACGGAGAGAACTACACGCCGCCGGAGTTGTACGTGCGCATGTTTCACCTGGGGCGTGAGTCCCGATTCTGCCTCGATACGGCGAACCAGGCCGCGGCGGCGATCAAGGCCCGGGACATTTATCTGTCCCTGCTCTCAGCCGGCTGGGAAGCGACCCTGGCAAAGTACAAACCCACGCCGGTCGAAAAGGCCGAGGTCTGCACGGTCGGCGAATTCCTCGCGGACGTTCAAGCCCGCAGCCATTTGAAGCCGATGACCGTGCGCCGCTACGCGGTCAAGCTGCGCAAGATGGTTTCCGACATGGCCAAACTGGAAGCCGGGTTGAGAGGCAGAGCAAAGCGGGCAAAATACGATTACATGCACGGAGGCCGTCAGGCATGGCTGGCCAAACTTGACGGCCAGCGGCTCGATCTGCTCACGCCGGAGACGGTCACCGCCTGGCGCAATCAGTACGTGAGCAACGCCGGTCCGGACCCGATCAAACGGAAATCAGCGGAACGCTCGGCTGCCTCCTACCTGCGCTGCACCCGCTCTCTCTTCACGCACGACGTGCTGAGCATTTTAAAAGTTAAACTCCCCGCTAACCCGTTTGAGGGAGTGAAGCTCAAAGACCCCGGTCCTCAACGCTACCATTCGGATGTGAACCCGGAATGGCTGCTCGGATGTGCCGAACGTGAATTACGGGAGAAGCAGCCCCAGCACTACCTCGCGCTTTTCCTGTGCCTGTGGGCCGGCTTGCGGCGCAAGGAAGCGGACCTGCTCCTGTGGCAGCAGGTCGATCTCAAAGAGGGGCAGATTCATGTCCGCCGGACCGCTTACTTCGAACCGAAGACCGAGGAAAGCCAGCGCGTGATCGATCTGGCCCCCGAGGCCGTGGACGTGATCCGGTCCTTCAAAAAGGGAAGCCAATCCGAATTCGTCCTGAACGGCTCGGAGCCCAATCCGTCCGCCACCTATGACTATTACCGCTGCGACTGCCTGTGGCGCGACCTCAACGCGTGGCTCCGCAACAAGGGCGTGCGCCATACCAAGGCGATCCATGCCCTGCGCAAAGAAAGCGGTTCCCTAATCGCCTCGGCCTTCGGGATCGAGGCGGCCCGCCAGCACCTGGGCCACCGGGACATCCGTACAACCTCGGCACACTACGTGGACAAGAAAAAACGGATCGAAGTGAACTTGTCGCTGAACACCGCAAATGCGGTCGAAGCGCTTGACGGGACCACGACAGGCTGATGTTTAAGGCATCGCCGCTTTGAGTTCCGAAACTCCGTCGATTTGCCACCGGTCCAGGTTTGCCCAGGCGTCAATTTGAGGCTGGGTTTCAAGGCGCTGGCGGCTCCCTTCGGCGAGGCGGTGCAGATGAAGAATCCCTTTCGCAAGCAATCCTGGATCAGGAAACCGCTCCAAGAGCTCGCGAGTTGGAGGCGAGCAGGTAGCAGCCCCGCCAGCTACGACATCGGCAAACTGGAACACTCGGCGACCCCGATGGAGATAGAGAAGGTAGCGGTTTTTGGGCAGCCCTCGAAAATCTCGGAGTACCTGTTGAAAAGTGACCTCGCTCGTGGTCGGGCGAACATTCCAGGATTCGTCGCCAACGACTTTGTCATGCAGCACAGGCAGAAATTTATGTCCCTCGTAATTGGCAATGCTTAGGTCGATGTCTCGATGCTTCGGAGAACCAACCCAGGCATGCGGGTCAATCACCGTCACATGTTTATTGGTCCCCCCTTTTTCGATAAACAGTAGGGACCCTTCACAAACATCCACTTCCATCGAACGCAATCGGCAGAGATATGCCGTGACGAACGAGACCGCCTGGCAATTGAAGCCAGCGTCAAACCTGCCGTTGGCAGCCTCGACCCGAGGCGAACCGAACAGTAGCCGCATTTCCTCCAGAAAGTCGTTGGTCGCAAGTGCCTCCGTCATTGGTCGCAATTCATTTTTTCCGGTTCATGGCAGGATGATGTGCCCGTGGATGCCAACAACATACAGCGAAAGGAAGCTGTGCTGGATAGTCCTAAAAGCGGCTGTGAACGCCGGGCGATCATCAGCGTCATATACATGGTCATCGAATCCCACGATGAGGGCAAAACTTGGATCGTACCCTTTAGCGCTTTTCTTCGCGACCGCGTTGCCGATGTGATTTATCGCCTCCGCGCGCAAGACATGTCGGGCTTGGGGAAGACTGTCGTTTGGGATGACGCCGTCCTGGTCCAGTTTAGCTAGGCCATCGACGTATCCAAATTCCGTGAGTTGCCTGCGCCGCATCGCCTCCGTGTAGCCGTCTACCGCGGTTGTAATTTGGAAATTCTGCACGGTAGCTCCGGAGGCCGAAATAAGCTGCGCGTCAGCCGGCTCCGTTCCCGCCAGGAGTTTACATGTTATGCTATTTTTCGGATAATAGTGGCGCAGAAAAGCGAGCATGGGATGGGCCTCGTCGTGGAACTTCTTGGAGAGCCCTTTGCCCTCGCGCGCATAGTTGATCCCCTCTCGGGTTGACCCAAATAGCCGGTACTTTGCCATCCACCATGTCTCTAACTCAGGCAACGACTTAGGACGCTCGTAGTCGTCCTTCGTAAGAATTAGACCGGGGTCCATTCCCGAGAGAATGGCGGGTCGCGCGAAAGCCAGCAACTCAAGGATCGATCCTCCTGATAGAACGGAAATCTGCAAACCATCCTATCGGAAGACTCCTTCGCGATGGCGGAGGGCGCTTGGGTCCCGCGCAGCGTGAAAAACCGCGAGGATCACGATGCGATCAGGTTCATCCACGAAATGGATCGTATAGGGAAAACGCTTGAGCACGGCCCGCCGGATGGCGCCGCGGATTTTGCGGAAAAGCGTTGGTTGCCGAGCGATGAGCGCGATCTTCTCGTCTACCGCGTCGCTAAATTCCAATCCTAAACCGGCCCGCTCGGTCTCATACCAAACGACCGCTTCATCGAATTCCTGCCGAGCGATTCGTCTGAAAACAACCGGACGGATCATGGCCTCCGGCCATACTTCTGATCTGTGGCCGATTTGATTTCGGACCAGGGCACAACGTCATCCGGGCTGCGTTTGTGCTCCTCCAGGCGCCGGTCCAGTTCGGCAGCCTGCGCTGGCGTTAAGCAGAGTTCGGAGTCCGCGAACTCATCCCAAATCTGGCCAACGAGTTGGGTTCGCTCCGTTACCGGAAGAGCGCGAAGTTGATCGAGAATTTCCGCACTGCTCATGGAATTAAAACTAGCGCAGGTCCGCTTTGATGCAAGGGGTTTTGCACCGTACTGCTGGTGTGAAAAATGGGTGAGTTTCAGGGATGTCATCGGCAGCGGACTGGTCCAGTGCTCCTGCGCCACGCTACTCAAAATTCCCTTTGGGTGAATCGCGAAATCCTCACTTCGTCAGAGCCCGGAGCCGGGCGCCAACGACCTTGATGTCCACTTCCGCGCCGACAACGGTCGCGCGCGCCTTCGCCAGCCTAACCTCGGCTTGAAGGAGTTCACGCTTCAGCCGTGAGAGTTCGGCGTCGTCAACGGCCGCCGCAAGCCCTTGTGTGCTGGCGCCGGATCGAGTTGATGGTGATGTTTCCAGGTTTCCGTTATTCATAGGTGTTCGCGCCGGCGATCCGGCGATTTGATTGAGTTTTTTAATGTTGAACCGGGCAGCGGGATCTGCCCGGTACGACAAAT
>Ga0302319_10008848_pt1 | contig 19490 bp, 14 predicted proteins | sample Bog_T0_2_FD_203319 | JGI IMG/M metagenome (GOLD analysis project Ga0302319, IMG submission 203319) | Peat permafrost microbial communities from Stordalen Mire near Abisko, Sweden - Bog_T0_2 | ecosystem: Environmental > Terrestrial > Soil > Wetlands > Peat | place: Sweden: Abisko, Stordalen Mire... | reverse complement strand
GGCGGAAAATATTATCGAGAATCTTGGCGTTGTTCGGGTCCTGTTCGAACTTCACCAGCTGGTTGTCAACCGTATCCAGGCTCTCGCTGGTTTCCGTCAAAAATTCCCGCAACAGATCGTCCATGAGACCGGCCTTCGAACCTTACGGGCGTGCGACGTCGACACGCCATTTCCGAGTTCTGCCAGCTTCGCCGCAAAGCGTTTAATAATGGTTGAGTAATTGCAAAAGAACGGGATCAACAAAGAGATAAGACGACGAAGGGATGAGACCACGAAGGGAACCCGTGAACGATTGATTAACGCTGTCCTGACCGGGGATCTCGCGTTGAACGCAAGGTTGCGCAGGCATCGAGACGTTCGTGAACGTTCAGGAAGCGGTCACCACCACAGCATCGCCCTCGGGCGCCAGCAACACCGTCAGTCCGCAGGCCTGGGCCAGCAGCCGCGTATAATAAGGCTGGACGGCGTGGGCATCGATCGAGGCGGCCTGGTCCGAGCTCAGCATGCTGGCAATATTTTGCGGCAGGCGGGCGTTCAGACCGGAGGCGGCAACGCGAAATCCCAGGATCTCGCTTTCGCCGACCGGGTCGACCGTGAGCAGGCCGCCGCGCGGTATCGTCTGCTGCGCAATCACCATCATGTTCAAGAGCAGCTTGACCCGGTTCTTCGGCAACAACACCCGAGGCAGATTCCAGGCAATCCTGGTCTTGTTGTCCTCAAGGTGACCGCGCGCCATGTTCTGCGCATCGCCAAGGTCGATCTGCGCCCCAGCCGATCCCGCCGCGCCGAATGCCAGCCGGCAGAACTGCAATCGGGCCGACGCAGTTCTGGCGCTCTTGCGGATCAAATCGAGGGCGAATTCGCGATCTTCCGGTTTTGGATTGTCATCGAGAACTTCAAGCCCATTGACGATCGCTCCGACCGGGCTGATGAGATCGTGACAGACCCGCGAACACAACAGCGCCGCGAGTTCGAGGGCATCGGGGGCGGGACCGGGAGACGAGGTGCCAGACATAAGGTGTTCCTGTAAATCCGCGGGCGGTGCGGACAGGCGAATCACGCTTGACGAACCGTTTGATACACTGCGAACGCGCGGGCTGCCACCATAAGGCGGGAAACATGAAGAAACACAATCAGCCGATCGGACTTGCCGATGAATAAATCGCCGATCAACATGTCAGCTGCCACTGGGGCTGCGATCAGCCGTGACGCCGCGGTCGCGCTTCTGGAGCCTTTGACCGATCTGGTGGTTCGGGCCGGGGCCGCCATCCTGGCGGTCAACCGGGGCGGGATGAAAATCGACGGCAAGGCCGACGGATCGCCGGTCACGGAGGCCGATCTCGCCGCCGACCGGGTGATTGGCGACGGCCTCGCGCGGCTCTATCCAGAGCTTCCCGCGATCTCGGAGGAACGCCTCCAACACGCCCATCCGCCCTATGCCGGCCGTTTCTTTCTGATTGATCCGCTCGACGGAACCAAGGAATTCGTCGCTGGCCGAGACGAATTTACCGTCAATCTGGCGCTGGTGAGCGACGGAACACCGATTCTGGGCATTATCGGCGCCCCGGCGCTCGGACTGATCTGGCGCGGCTTGGTCGGATGGGGCGCCGAACGGTTGCAGATCGGTGATGGTTTTGCGGCAGCACCGATCCAAACCCGTCGTCTGCCCAAACCGGGCGAGCCCTGGATCGCCGCCGTCAGCCGATCGCACGGCGATGCCAGGAGCGAAGCCTTCATCGCGGAACGACCGGGCGCGATCAGGACGGCGTTCGGTTCGGCCCTCAAATTTGGCCGGGTCGCGGAGGGCGGTGCCGATATCTATCCGCGGCTGGCGCCAACCTGCGAATGGGACATCGCGGCCGGCCACGCGGTCGTGACCGCGGCTGGCGGCCGGGTGACCGACGGGCAAGGCCGTGACCTGCGCTTCGGCCAGGGCCGCCAGGACTTCATCGTGCCGGAATTCATCGCCTGGGGCGACGCGAGCGCGATCTACGCACCCGTCGACCGCAGCTAGATCGGGCACGGCGGAAGAAGCGCCCGCACTATTGCGCCAGATCCTGCTTGATGGCTGGCCAGCGGGCGTTGGCCTCGTGCAGCACGCGCTGGGCTTCGGCGGCGAAGGCGGCGCGATTCTCGTCGCGGCCGAACAGATAAAGCCGCTCGCCGGAGACCAGCCAAAACATCGGGTTACCGGCAACCGCGACGCCGCGGGCGACATCAATCGGGTCGTAGCCGCCGAACTGCGGGCCATAGACCTCAGGATGGGCGATAAACGAGGCGCGGTTGCCCTCATTTCGGAAGCGCCAGACCGCGCCGTCCGCGGAGGCTTCAAAATCCTCCTGGCCATTTTCAGGCCTTGCATCGACGAAATAGGCGACGGGATCGAACCCTCCGATGGCCAGACCGCTGTAGCGATCGACGACCACCCGCTCGGTGGTGGCGGCGCGGGCGCCGACCAAAAGGCAGGCCGCGACGACGAGGCCAAACCCGAGCGAAACCGCCCTCGCCGGCAGCGACCTGCCAGCGGACACGCAAATACCGCCTTTTATTTCCTGCCGCCGTCCCGTCATAGTTGAGGCCGATGATCGTCCGAGTCGGGGAATATCTGCTGCAACCTTGAGCGGTGCTTCTTGGCATATCGTTAAGGCGGTGGTGGGCATTTTTACTACCCAGGGGTTTTTCCAGATGAGTTTCGCTTCACGCCTTGCCGCGGCTACCTTAGCCGCGCTGATGTGCTGGACCCTGTCGGCCGCCGCGCAGCAGGTACAGCCGGCGGAGCCGCCGCCACCCGCGCCGCCCCCGCAGCAGCGTCAACCTTCCCCCAATACCTTTGGTCCTGACGAATTGCTCGGCGCCGGGCACCGGTTTTTCGGAAATGTGTCGCGCGGACTCGCCTCGGTGATCGAGCGCGCGGTCAGCCAATGGGGCCTTCCCAACGGCTATGTGCTCGGCGAGGAAGGTTCCGGCGCCTTCGTCGCCGGCCTGCGTTACGGCGAAGGCACCCTCTACACCAAGAACGCCGGCGATCTGAGGGTCTATTGGCAGGGACCCTCGGTCGGCTTCGACTGGGGCGGCGACGGTGCCCGCACCATGACTCTGGTCTATAATCTTCCAGCCACCAACGCGATCTACCAGCGCTTCGCTGGCATTGACGGCTCTGCCTATATCATCGGTGGTTTCGGTATGACCGCGCTGACTGCCAACAACATCGTGCTGGTGCCGATCCGCTCCGGTATTGGACTGCGGCTCGGCGCCAATATCGGCTATCTCAAATATACGCCGAGCGCGACCTGGAATCCGTTCTGAGGTTGCCAAACGGCGCGGTCGCGACACGACTACGGCTTTACCGATAGAACCGGTGCGCGACGCGTGCGAGGGTCGCTCAACTGTCCTGGTTACGGATTCACGTTAACACGGCATTAAGCTGGCCTTTTTCATCGCCGCCATGGCAGTGTGGTTAAAACATCGTTGTTGAGGAGCTTGCCGTCATGATCGAACCGATCATGTATCTGGCGATCGGTTTTCTGGTCTCGATGCTGTTCGGGCTGATGATCGTGCCGCTGGTGCATAACCGCGCCGTCCGGCTGACCACCAGGCGCCTTGAGGCAGCGACGCCCTTGTCGATGGCCGAAATCCAGGCCGACAAGGATCAGCTGCGCGCGGAATTCGCGATGTCGGCGCGGCGGCTGGAGATGAGCGTCGATCAGCTCAAGAACAAGACCACCAGCCAGCTCGCCGAACTCGGCAAGAAATCCGATGCCATCAACCGCATGAAGCTCGAGCTTGGCGAAAAGAACGCCACGATCTTTTCGCTCGAGGCGCGCGAGAAAGCAGTCAAGGAGCAGTTGCGCGTCACCGAGGAGGAATTCACCGCCAAGACCAGTGCGCTACGCGACGCCGAGCAGGCGTTGAAGGACCGGCAGAGCGAACTCGCCAAGATCAATTCCGAATTGAGCGACCGTTCGATGACGGCCGAGAGCCGGCAGGTCGAACTGGTGGCGGTGCGCACCCATATCGAGGAACTCAGAAACCGGGTCAGCGACGCCGAGAAGGAATTTGCCGCCACCCAGGCCCGGCTGTCCCAGGAGCGCGCCGACTCGGAGAAGGCCTCGCAGGAACTGGCCGAGGCGCGCAGCCGGGTCGAGAATCTGAGCCAGCGTGTCACCGATCTCGATCGCCAGCTGATCGTGCAGGTCAAGGAAGCCGAAATGCTCGGCAACCGCGTCACCGATCTGGAAGAGCGCCTCGCCAAACAGGGCAAGCTTTTGGCCGCGCGCGAATTCGAGACCAACCAGTTGCGGCAGCAGAACGAGGCGGCCGAACAGACGATTCGGGAATTGCGCGCCGAAATCGTCACCCTCAACGAAGCCGGCCGCTCGCCCGCGATCGAACGGCTGCGCAGCGAGAAAGCCGCGGTCGAGGACCAGCTCCGGCTCGCCCGCGACGAGCGCGCCAAGCTGCAGCGCGACGTCAACGCGATCCAGCAGCAGGCCGAAAGCTCCTGGGCCACCGAGCGCATGGAAAATGCGCTGCTGCGCGAACGCATCAACGATATCGCCGCCGAGGTCGCCAAGCTCGCGATGCAGCTCGAAGGACCGAATTCGCCGATCGAGGCAATGCTGGCGGCGGAGCCGTCGATGTCGACCAAGGTCAGTTGGCCGCCCTCCACCGCTCCCGCCTATGACACCGCGCCCAATGCCACCGCTCCGACCGTCGGCGGCACCCTTGCCGACCGCATCCGGGCGCTGCAGTCGCACGCCTCCCGCGCCCGCCAGCAGCAGCCCAACTGAAACACGCCGAAAACAGCCCGAGGCCCGGCTTGACACAGGTCACCCGCGTTCCGTAAAGGTCCAGACAAGCTGCAGGGTCCCAGGGGCTCGAGGCTCCGTCCACCGCGGTCGACGGCCTTTCGATCCTGCACGAAAATCCCGGGCGCATAGCTCAGCGGGAGAGCGTTCCCTTCACACGGGAGAGGTCCAAGGTTCGATCCCTTGTGCGCCCACCAGAAGTGCTCTGATTTATTGGGCTTTTCGACCTGCCCCAAAGATCAAATGGCAGTATGGCTTGGCCGCTTCATCCTTAGTCGGCGACGCTGCAGGCGCGATGACGAACGCAGGCTGACACTTTCTTAATCAGGCCGCGCCCCGCGGTGATGCTCGTCTGATGCGCGGGTGCCTTGGACGCCGGTGCGAGCTGCGCTGGCGAACTGGCACCCGGCAGCGGAATCCATTTCGGCCACCAGTGGCCTCCGGAGCATGAAAAAGCCGCCCCAGAGCGGCTGGACTTTAATCACTTAAGGATGCATATGAGAAGGAGTAACAATCGGCCGGCGTCACGCCTGGCGCGGTACTAAGATGAAATTCCTGACGACCGTTTCGATCGCATCCCTGGCCTTCACCGTGGTGATCTTCTTCACCATGCGAAACGAGCACCACGAAACGCGTGACCTGCTTCATCTGATGGCCGCTCCGGTCGAGCAGCCACTTGGCTCGGACCTGGCAATGAGACGCCAGGAGGTTCCCTGCCCGTCAGCGCGGTCGAGAACCATGGTGTTGCTGGCTGCGGGCCAGAGCAACGCGAGCAACTACGGCGGATTTCTCAATCGCTCGGCGCATGGCGCGCACGTTGTCGAGTTTTATCAAAACCGTTGCTACGTCGCCGAGGATCCAACCATCGGCGGCGACGGCTTGGGCGGCTCCCCATGGGTCGACCTTGGCAATCGGTTGATCGAGACTGGAAGTTATGATGATGTGGTGATCGCGGTCGCGGCCCGCGGCGGCAGCTCAATCGGCGAGTGGCGCAACGGTCGATCCCTGAACGCCCATCTTTCTGACGTAGGATTTTCGCTGTTAAAATCCGAATTGGCTCCGACCATCGTCGCCTGGGTACAGGGCGAGGCCGAGCGTTCGACGACAGCTTATTATCATGACACCGAACGATATTCATCAGCGCTGGCCGAGGTGATCACCACTTCCAAGCGCTTCGCCGCGCGATCGAACTTCATCATCGCGATTGACTCATTTTGCCCGCTGGATCCTGGCGGGGCTCCATCGCAATCGATCCGCCATGCTCAGATCGCTGCCGCTGACTCAGACCATGGCGTAACCGTCGGCCCGGATTTGGATTCAATCAACGCACCCGGCGACCGATACGACATCTGCCATCTATCCTGGCAGGGATCGCAGAAATTCGTTGCGCAATGGGTCTCGATCCTGGCGCCGGTCGGCGGTCAGGCATCGGATCAAATTTCTAGATGATCTGAATACTGCGATTCGCCAAATGGTAGGCGGCATATTTTCGTGCGTGTAGCTGGTGGCGTTTGTATTTTTGCTCGCTATTCTGGGGCCGCTCGGCGCAATTCTCGCCCATCTTCACTTGTCAATGCTGTACGCTGGTTTCCGCAGTCGCGCTTTTCCGGACGCCGATCAGTGGAAACTCGCGGCGAGGCCGACCACCTGGCCGTCGAGGCCATTGAAGCCATGATGCGCGAAGGCCTCGCAGGCGTCGCCGCTGTCGGTGCCGCCGCTCAACCAGACCACCCGCGCCCGGCCGCCGGACCAGCGGATGAAGGGGTCGACCCCCGCCGGCAGGGTCTTGCTGCAACCGTCCTGGCGATGATGAATCACCAGCGTGCGCGGCAGCAGCGACGGCGACCCCAGGATGGATTCGACATTCTCGCCGCTGCCCGACTCGGGCGACAGCAATCCCGAGGTCAGGACCAGGGCGTTGGGCCGCGCCCCGGCCGCGATGCCCTGTGCTGCGCGCACGGTGCCGCGGCTGGTTGCGATCACGGTTACCGGGCGCTTGATCGCTGCCATGTACTGCACCGCGCCGGCGAGATTCACGCCGGCATCGACAACCAGCACGGCAAGCCCGCTTCTCACATAGGATGATCGGGTTCGGACCAACTGGTTGCCGCGCAGACCGTTGATCTCCCCGTTCGCTCCGGCATCAATCGCCCCGCTGCCCCCGGGCATCAGGATCACGCTGGCGCGCGGCGCATTGGGTTTTAAGAGCACCGCCCTGGACCCGCCGATATCCACCGTCTCGTCGGCCCGCGCCGGCGTCGCCAGCACCCCGGCCAAGATAGCGAACGCCGTCAGCACCTTCCGCAAGCTCATAACTGACCCTTCTCAACATTTGACGCCGCGAGCCTATCGCGCCCGCGCGACCGGGTGTCAACTTTCATCGATCGGTAACCCAAAGCTTGAGAATTCTGTTGCCGCCTTCACGTTTCGCGGACCGGGAAGTTCACACTTTTTGCCGAGCGTCTCTCTGACACGTCCCTCACCCGATCAAGGACAGCATGACGGTCGCGACGCCTACCGCCCTCAACGCAGCCGGCCTGGAAGCGCGCGTTCGCCTGGGACTGGAGCGAAGGCTGCTGGCGCTGATGCCGGCGATGGTTCATTCCGACGTGACCGCGCAGCTGCGCACGCAGCGCGAATTGGCCGAAAGTGAAGCGCTCTATCGCGGGCTGGTGGAACACCAGTCCGAGCTGGTCTCGCTCGCCCACCCCGACGGCCAGTTGAAATATGTCAATCGCGCCTATGCCGCTTTCTATGGCCAAGAGCCCGACGGCATGGTCGGACGGAATCTGTTTGAGTTCGTGCCGAAGCAAGAACATGCCGCGCTGCTGGAACACCTGCGGCAGGTCGCGGCCACCAAACAGAGCGCCACAAGCGAAAACCAGGTCACGCTGCCAAACGGCGAGCAGCGCTGGCTGGCCTGGACCAACCGGGCGCTGACCGACAGCGACGGCCGCGTCACCACGATCCATTCGGTCGGCCGCGATATCGACGAACGGGTGCTGGCGGAGCAGCGACTGCGGGAGAGCCAGGCGCGCTATCGGCTGCTGGCCGATAACTCGGCCGACCTGATCATGCTGGTGGGACGGGATGGCCAAAGGTTCTACGTATCCCCGGCTTGCGAGCGGATGCTCGGCTTCACGCCGGAGGAAATGCTGGCGCTGAATGCGCGGGACGCCATCCACCCCGAGGACGCGGAGCGGGTTCTCGCGATCCTCGGGACGGACGAGCAGATGCTGGCCAACCCGACCATCAGCTATCGCACGCGCCGCAAGGACGGCAGTTACCTCTGGGTCGAGACGACGGGCAGACCCGTGGACCATCAAGCCCCTACCGACCAGCGGCTCGTCGTGGTTCGCGACATCGAACAGCGCCGGCAGATGGAGCTGCGTCTCAAGGAAAGCGAAATCCGCTATCGCATGCTGGCCGACAACAGCAGCGACATGGTGTTCCAGCTCGATTCCGAGCTGGTTCGCCGCTATGTATCGCCGGCCTGCCGCGAGCTGCTGGGCTATGAGCCGGAACAGATGATCGGCGTCAAGCCGGTCGCCATGACGCATCCGGACGACGCCGAACGGCTCGGCCTGGTGTTGAAGGGCCTCTTGAACGGAGACGCGACGTGCCAGTCGATCGTCAACCGAATTCGACACCGGGACGGCAGCTGGATCTGGGTCGAGGCCCGCTTCCGCGCGCTGACGTCGATGGAAGGTGGCGCACCGACTGGCATTATCGGCGCGCTTCGCGACATTTCGGCGCGCAAGGCGGTCGAGGATGATCTCGCCGAGGCCAATGGTCGTCTGCAGATCCTCGCCGAGCAGGACGGTCTCACCGGGCTCGCCAATCGGCGGGTGTTCGATGAGACACTAGCGAGGGAGCATCTGCGGGCCACGCGCGACAACACGCCACTGGCCTTGATCCTGATCGATGTCGACTATTTCAAGAACTTCAATGACGGTTACGGCCACCCGGCCGGCGACGATTGCCTGCGGCGCGTCGCCTTGGCCGTCGCCCAAAGCATCCGGCGACCCGCCGATCTGGCCGCGCGATATGGCGGCGAGGAATTCGCCGTGCTGCTGCCGAACGCCGACGCGGACGGCGCGATGCTGATCGGTGAACGGATCAGGCAGGCAATCCTGCGCCTTGGCATCCCCCATGTCGCCAGCGCCCACGGCCTGGTGACGGTCAGCGCCGGTGTCGCATGCGTCCCTCGCGACGCCGCGGAGACGCCCGGCAGGTTCTTGCAAAATGCCGATCGCGCCCTCTACAGCGCCAAGGATTCGGGCCGCAATGCCGTGCTCCGGGCCACGGCGGCGGTGCCGGTCGCCGAAAGCAGCGCTGCGGCGGCCGTTTTGATCGAATCTTGATCGCGGACAGCTTGAAAAAAGGCGTCCACAAGGGACGCCCTACGTTAGCGGTCTTTAGAAGGGCGACCCGTGGTCGCCCTTCTTTGTGGCAGCAGGCCTGCGGCCTGCTGAGCGGCCGCCTATCTCGTCTCAATAGAATGCAAACAGATCGAACAGATCGCTGATCGCCGGGCTGTTCTGCGGGACATAGGGATTGCTCGCTTCCGTGACCGGGTTCGGAAAATTGTCGCGGCTGCGGGTTGTGATCGGCTGCAGGCCCCAGTTGCGCTCGATGAACTTGATGATCGAGACGTGGTCGGAATACTGGTGCGAGATATACCCGGTCTTGGCGAACGGCGACACGACGATCAGCGGGATGCGCGGGCCATCGCCAAAGTAATCCAGAGGCTGCACGTAACCGGAATCGTAATAGCCACCACCCTCGTCGAAGGTAATGAAGATCGCGGTGTCATCGGCATAGGGCGAGCTGTGCACCTGATCGACGATCTTCTTGACGAAGCCTTCGAACAGATCAAGCTTGGACGACGCCGGATGACCGTCGACATAGCCGCTCGGCTTGACGATCGAAACCGAGGGAAGAACGTGTTGGGCGATGTCCTGGTAGAGATTGACCGAGTCCTGGATATGGGCTGCGACCTGATCCGGGTGGGACATGATCGAGGTGTCGTACTGGAACGGATTGCAGATGTTGCAATATTCATCAGCCTGCGGTCCAGGCGTGCCATAATTGATCTGGTAGGGATCGTCGATGTAGTTATTCCATTGGTCGCCGTAGTACTTCCACTGGATATTCTTGGCGTTGAGGCTGTCGCCAATGCTCGGGGTCGATGACGGCGGAATGGTGAACGGCGTGTTGGCCGGGTTGTGGTCAGTATAGGCGTTTTTGCCGTTGCCGAACCAGCCCGGATTATAGTTGTTCAACAGATAATAATGGCCGGGTTCGCAGCGCGGATTGATCGGGCGCGGCAGCGAACTGAGGTAGTCGACGATCGGCTTGACCCCGGGCTGGCTCAGGTCCGAGCAATTGGTGTACGAGCCGCCACCGGATACGGGTTCGGCGGTATAGGGCGCCGGATAGCCGGCATTGTAGCTGTTACCATAACCGTCCTCGGTGTACCAGTTATTGGTTCCGGGGGCCGGATCGGGATTTTCGATTTCCTGCACAAGACCCTGATCGGGAGTTCCGATATAAACCGTCGCATTATTCGGCGGCACTTCCGGCGTGCCATGGGCATTGCTGAACCAGATCGCATCGGCGTGGCCGAACATGATGTGATTGGCACCGGTGCCGCCGTTGACCGACTGGTGAAAATTGTCGCTCATCGCGAACTGGTCGACCAGGCCCTTGAAATAGGGCACATCGCCCTTCTGCACATTGTAGAAGCCCAGTGCCGTCGAGCCTTCGCCCGTGGTGGTCGCGGTCGGCGAATACTCGATGCTGAAATTGGCGGGCTGCGCAGCGCCATTGGCGCCGGCCCCGACCGTCACTTCCACCCAGGCGAACAGATCCTTGTTGCAGCCCGACGGATTGTCGCGGCTGGAAGCCGAGACATTGCAATTGAGCTGCTGCCACATCTGATAGAAACGATGCACTGGGCTCGCCGCGTAGGCGTCGTAGGTAAAGCTGCTGCCATTGGTCAGCTGAAACGGCAGCGCCGGCAGGCTGTTGACGTTGCTGATGCGCTGGTCAGGCGTGTGCGAGGCTTGGCCGGTCCCGCCACTCAGAAGATACTGATAATAATTCTCATCCAGTCCCGACTCCGATTGCTTCGCCAGATCGAGGCTCGGCTCGCACGAGGTGATCGGCGAACTGCCGCACAAATTGGTGATGTAGGATACTTTCGGGCCGCCGACCAGCGGAGCCGGCAGTTGGTCGTTGGGGAAAGCCTGCTTTGGCGGGCTCAGCAGAAACGTATCCTGCGAACCGAGATCCCGCGCGGCCGATTGATGGGCCTTTGCAGCATTGGGTCCTGGCACCGCGTTGTTGTTGCCATCGAGCTTGATGATGCCTTCGGACAGGAGATTGCTGATGGTGACGCCGGGCTGCCTGGGCACATAGGTGGCGAATACGTGGTCGAAGCTGCGATTCTCACCGATGATGACGATGACATGCTTGATCGGCGTTTCCGTCGGGTATTCGCCCGGGCTGATGGTGCCGGCAAAGGCCGGGGCGAGCGAAAATGGCCCGGCAGCCAATACGCTCAGTCCGATCCGGCAACCCTGCATAAAACGCGATTTCCGTTTCTGGTGCGTCATACGTTTCTCCTGTTCTGGGCTAGTTTGACGACGTGGTAGAACGCATACCCGCGGTTTCGCTGGGTACGACCCGGATCGTTCCCATCATCCCGTTGTCCTCATGTTCCAGGACATGGCAGTGATAGACGAAGGTGCCGATCAGGTTCGGATCGCGGAAATCCATCCGCAGCCGCACGCTCGGATATTGCAGCATGCGGGCCTTGTAATAGGGGACATTGACCGTATCGCGCAGGAATGGCTCGTTGACCGGCAGACCGGACCAGTCGCGCAATTGGAAATGCAGCTGATGGATGTGGAAGTCATGCAGCTCCAGGGAGCGGTTCTCGATGATCCAATCCTCGACGTCGCCTTGCCTGACCACGATATCGGGCGCGCTGGCATGGGGATCGAACGGCTTCGGCTGTTGCCCATCCACCGTGAGGTAAAAGGCGTCGGTGCTGGTGGGATCGTCTGGATTTTGCAGATGTTCGGAGAAGTAAAGCCTGCGGACACGCACTGGCGCGACGTTTCCGACCCAGGGTCGCGCGGCCGCCGGCAGCGGCTCCGGGTTGACCGCGAGCTTCGCAGCTGGGTCGGCCGCATCGGCCGAAGCGACGATACTGGCCAAGGCGCGATTGGGATCGTTCTCGCCGCCCGGCCCGGTATCAACCGTCCTTGTCACCAGCAGCGCCGGAACGCCCAATGGGGGCCCGTCAACGACGAATTCGACGCGGGCGCCCGGCGGCACACCGATGTGATCGAGCCACTGCAGCGTCGGCGACGGGCTGCCGTTGAAATGGATCGGTACCCCGTCGACCGCGACCAGGCCAAGCGGCTGTGCCGCGCGGTGGAACAGCACCGCCAGATTCAGGTAGGTGATCGCTGACGCGTTGAGCACGCGCCACAGCTGTCGCTGACCGGGCTTGATCGCAATCGAAGCCGGTGGATACAGAGGATAGGGCACCGGGACGAAGTTGATCGACAGATCCTTCGCGGGCTTGCCAAAGCCGGTGCCGTTATTGGCGGCGTCGCCGTCGCGATCAATCATCATCTTGGGGACCAGCGGCTCGGCCTTGGAAGGCGCCGCATCGGGGTTCAAGAGATCCTGATCGCGGATCACCAGCACCCGCTCCGGCAGACCCGCCAATGCCGGAGCGGCGCGTTCGATACCTTCGATGATCAGCGCACCGGATGCTCCGCCGAGCACCTGCAGCTTGCTGAAGCCATGGATATGCGGGTGATACCAATAGAGCCCGGGCGGCTCATCCGCCGGAACCTGAAAGCGGTATTCGAACCATTCATCTTCTGGTTGAATGGATGTTTTCAGCACATCGTCCTGATGGCACAGCGGCGGCACGGTCAGGCCGTGAAAATGCAGGTTGGACGAGGTCGCCGTCATGGCTCCGCTTGCGCAGGGATCGGAGCTTGCTTTTGAGACGCAGATCGGCCCGGCGAGCAGTGCGCGGCCCGACGCGTCATCGATCGGCGGGTTCGATCCTAAATCGATCAGGTCATTCTTGAAGCGCAGGATCAACAGATCGCCGGGCTTGAGCCGTAATGTCGGCGACGCCGTGCCATCGAGCGTCAGGTAGCAATAGCGCGTCGAACCATCCGGCTGCTTCTGATTCTGGATGATCAGGTCGACCTGCAGAACGCCGTCCTGACTGCTCATATCCTGCGGCTCCTGCACCGCACTCCCGGGTTCGGGGCGATCGCAGGAATGACGGTGTGGCAGAGCGGACAATGGCAGGCTTCGGGCTTCGCGCAGCGTGTTGGCGCCAAACCAGACCACGGCAAGCCAAATCAACGCGCTGACAACGCCCACCGATAAGGCTCGCAGCAATTGATTTCGGCCGAGCTTGGTCGGCCGGCCGCGTGAGCACGCGCCAGATTCACATCTAGACATCACTGGAAAAACATCCCCTTACAGTCGAGCTGGGCTATGCTCGCGTTCGCAGGGAGCTCATACCACGCGCACCATGGCAGATTTCTTACGAACGAATGACACAAAATATTCTATCAAAAGTAGTATCTTGTCTTTGCAATTAAAAATTGTACTAATCTCGGGAGAAATCCAGCGTAAAATGGATGTCGGCCAACGCCATCCGGCGCACGTATCCGCCCGACGCGAGCAACATGACCCAGCCCCCCCGTGCAGCGGAGGTTTCATTCTCAGATCACGGATTGAATGAGCGGAATATTTCTTGCCGTCTCACATCCGCACTTCGATCAGCCGCGGTCCCGCTTCGGCCATGGCTTCCGCGAGCGCCGCGACCAGTTCGTCGGCGCTGTCGACCGCGCGGCCGGCCACGCCCATGCCCTTCGCCAGCGCGACAAAATCGAGCGTCGGGCGGTCGATCCTGAGCATGTCCTGGGCGCGCTGGCCGGGCCGGCCGGCGCCGACGCCGTCGAATTCGCCGCGCAGGATCTGGTAGATGCGGTTGGCAAAGACGATGGTTGTGACATTGAGACCCTCGCGCGCCTGGGTCCACAGCGATTGCAGCGTGTACATGGCGCTGCCGTCGCCGACCATGCAGATCACCTTGCGATCCGGGCAGGCCACCGCTGCGCCGGTCGCGACCGGGGTCGAAAATCCGATCGAGCCGCCCATGTTCTGCAGCCAGTCATGCGGCTCGGCGGCGGCCGTCGGCGGAAAGAAGCCGCGCCCGGTGGTGATCGATTCATCGACCACAATGGCATTGGCCGGGATCGCCATCGCAATCGCCTGTGCGATCGCGGCCGGCGTCAGCGCACCCGTTGGCCTGGCCAGTTCGACCAGGCCTTGCGGTCTCGCGTCAGTTGGCCGCGCGCCGAGCGCATCGGCCAGCGCCTCCAGCGCCGCCACCGAGTTTTCCCCGCCTGCGGTCAGGCGGTGGACCTCGCAGCCCATGGGCTTCAACTGGCTTGGCTTGTTCGGATAGGCAAAAAACGCCACGGGATCGTTGGCCTCGACGAGCACGAGATGGCGGAAATCCTGCAGGATCGGCAGCGCCTGCTCGATCACATAGGGAATCCGGTCGATCGAGAACCGGCCGCGGCCGCGCGCCATGCGCGGATTATAGGTCTGGCCCATGACCTTGCAGCCGGTCTTGCCGGCGATCTGCGCCGCCAGCGCAAGCCCTTTCTCGGTCAACGCGTTGCCAGTCAGCAGCAGCAGGCTCGCCGCGCCGCCGCGCAACAGCCGGGCCGCCTGGTCCACAGCCTGCGATGAGAAGCCGGGGCGCTGGGTTTCAGCTGCGACCTGCGCGATGCCATCGGCCTCGTTCCAGGCGGTGTCGGCGGGCAGGATCAGGGTGGCGATCTGCGGCGGCGCGCCTCCGGCCGCGGCAATCGCGGCGGCGCCGTCCTTGGCCACGGATCTGGCGTCCGGCGAGGTCCGCACCCAGGCCGACATCGGCCGCGCCAGCCCCTCGATATCCGAGGTCAGCGGCGCGTTGAATCCGATATGATAGGTGGCATGCTGGCCGACGATATTGACGATGCCGGAATTGGCCTTCTTGGCATTGTGCAGATTGGCAAGGCCGTTGGCGAGCCCGGGTCCGAGGTGCAGCAGCGTCGATGCCGGGGTTCCCTTCATGCGGAAATAGCCGTCCGCCGCCCCCGTCACCACGCCCTCGAACAGACCCAGCACGCAGCGCATGCCCTCGACCCGATCGAGCGCCGCGACAAAATGCATCTCGGAGGTGCCGGGATTGGCGAAGCAGACATCGACACCGCCCTCAACCAGGGTCCGCACCAGACTTTCCGCGCCGTTCATCGGTTTCGCTCCCCTCGGCAGCCTTCCTGTGGCAGATCAATCATTGTCCAGCGCTTTCGTCAAAGGGTCCGCGGGCATTTCTGCCATCGCTGCGGCAGGGTTGCCATTTTTTAACCGCACTGTGCAATGATCATGACATTGTCGCGGCAGCGCGGCCGCAATCGGCCTGGATGACGGCAGGCCGCGCGGTCGTAAGGTGGCTGAAGGGGGAACAGGATGATCCGGGCGTTTATTGGGCTGACGGCAGCTGTGATGATGCTGGCCGATGCCGGTCTCGCACGAGCTCAGTTCTTCGATTCCCGCGACATCATGGGCGGCGGCCCGAATTTCTTTGCCGGGGGGGCAAGCCCGATTCCCCGCACGACCGTGAACTTTCCCACGAACTATTCGCCTGGCACCATCGTTGTGGACACCGCCGAGCGGCGGCTCTATCTCGTGCTTTCCGATGGCCAGGCGCTGCGCTACGGCATCGGCGTCGGCCGCGACGGCTTCCGCTGGAGCGGCGTCCACCGTATTTCGGCGAAGAAGGAATGGCCGAGCTGGACACCGCCCTCGCAGATGCTGGCCAGGCGGCCCGATCTGCCGCGGCACATGGCGGGCGGCATCGAGAACCCGCTCGGCGCGCGCGCGATCTATCTCGGATCGACGCTGTATCGCATTCATGGCTCCAACGAGCCGGAGACGATCGGCCAGGCGGTCTCCTCCGGCTGCTTCCGCATGACCAATGACGACGTCACCGATCTCTACGGCCGCGTCTCGGTCGGCGCCACCGTGGTGGTGAAGAACTAGCGTCAGCGAGTTCGAATTTCGCTGTTTACTTACTTGGCGACTCACTTGGCGACGGCGCAGATCGCCTTCAGCGCCTGCCATTCGGCCGCGGTCAACAGCGGCGGCCCGGTCGGCGGCCGGTCCTGTTCGGTCATGCGCGCCAGTCGATCCTCCGTTAGCGGATGGCCCGCCAGAATTGACAGACCGCCGGCTTCCTTGCCGGTCACGCGAAACAACAGCTGTCCCATCGGCTTCGGCGATCGGCCGAGCTGGTGCATCAGATCGATGGCAAAACCATCGGCGTTGTGTTCGGCTTCGCGCGAATAGGACGACGTCAACAGCGAACGCGACGCAAAGATCAGGGCCCCCGAACCGGTGATATCGCCGAACAGAAGGCCGATCAGAAACGACGTACCGCCATTGTGCAGCAGCATTCGCGTGGCGTCGCGATGGCGGACATGGCCAAATTCGTGCGCCAGCACGCCGGCAATCTCGTCGGGGTCCTGCGCTTTGGCCAACAGCCCGTCGAACAGATAGACCTTGCCGCCGGGCAGCGCGAACGCATTGGCAATCGGCGTGGCGACGACCGCGGCCTCAACCGAAACATCCATCCCAGCGGCGGCGCGGAGCCGGTTCACGAGCGTGTTGAAGGCCGCCTGCCCCGACGCCTGATCGCAGTTTCTGCCGCCAAACAGCGCCCGGATCTGCCGATCCGCAACATCGCCCAGCCGCCGCTCGAAGGCCTGCGGCACCAGGGGTGTCAGCCGCTCGGCGAGCAGCGGAACCACGAACAGGATCACCGCGACGATCGACACCGCGGCTGCGATCGACCAGCCGACAATCACCGCGACACCGCGACGCCCCGGCGCATTGTCGTCCAACCGGGTGCAGCGCGAAACCAGGTCGGCGGCCAGCGCGGCGTCACGGATCTCCAGCCGCGCCAGGACCGGCGCGGTCAGGCTGGTCAGACGAAGCAGGCCGGGCGGGCTGTCGGCGCGGCGGATATCGGCATAACGCCATGCCACCGTCGCCTGCCCGGCCTCCTGCAATTCAAGCCGGTCCAGCAAGGCCAGGGTGACCGATCGGCGGCGGTTGGACGCGCCGTCGAAATAGATCGCCAGGCCACCCGGTCGCGGCGACGGCGGCGCAGCTTCGAATTCGCTATCCATCGGCCCATGCTCATCGTTCAGAAACCGGCCACGTCCAGCCCGTCGGCAAAACCCTCGCCCAGCGCGTTGGACAATTCGCCCCTCGCAGCCACATTGTCCACCGCCTGCAGACCCTGCACATCGACTGAGACCAGCAGCCTCACCCACAGATCGCGCAACAGATAGACCCGGATCACCACATTGATCGCCAGCACGTACGCCAGGTAGCCGACAACGGTCAGTGCCAGAAATGGAATGCTCTCGATCGACATCTGTTTGCCAAACAAATGATCGAACGGCACGCCGCTGATTCTGGCAGCCAGCGTCGCCGAAGCGAACAGATACGCCGCGAAAACAAGACCGATCAGAATCATCCAGCCGATGACTTTCCAGTAAAGACCGATCAGGGCGCTGCGCCGCAGCGTTGATGTCAAGCTCAAGCCGCCAAACCTGATCCCGGAAAGCCACCAGCGCCACTCCACGGCCTTGAACGCGCCGTAGACAAAAGGCGCGAGCGGGAAAACCATCAAAGCCACCGGCGCCAGCAGCCAAAGCCACCAGCCAGCTTTGAAAAACTCCCAGCCGTTGCCCTCAAAGCTCGCCTGCAGATCACCATAATAGGTATGCCGCATCTTGTAGCGTTCGAGTGCCGCCTCGCGCCACGGCAGCGCCAGGCCGAGGGTCAGCGCCATCAACAGGCCCCATAGCGCCGCGCGGCCGGCATAGCCGAGGCCCGAACCGGCCATCCAGAACCGCACCCCGCGCCAGACCGTGCGGGTCAGTCGATAGCGCCGGGCGCGGTAGATCGCGAATTGCCCGAACAAATAGAAGAACAGGAACAAGGGAATGCTGGCAAAAGCCTGCAGCCGTTCGGCTTCAAGACCGACCAGGAAATAGACCACATAGATCGGCACCAGGATGGCCAGCGCGAACAGGAACCCGATCAGCAATTCCCTGGCGCGGCCGGTGTATTCGAAGGCGTCACCGTCGAGCGAGGTGTACGACCAGAGGTGCCGCCGGATATCGGTTGCCAGCCAGAACCGATAAAATCCGGCGGTGATCAGTTCGAGCCCGGCACCGCGGCTCACCAGCCGGCGGAATTCGCCGCGCCCTCCCGAGAATGCCATCGGCACGGCCGCCGGCCGCGGCTCCGGCGCCACAAAACTCATTTGATTCATCGATCAACTCCCCCGACAAGAATAACTCACTGAAATTAAAAGGACAAAATTGCCCGGCTGAAATCGGAAGCAAGTTTAACCGAGTTTACATCGATTTTTCGAACAATTCACGCCCGATTAACATGCGGCGAATTTCACTGGTGCCGGCGCCGATCTCGTAGAGCTTGGCGTCGCGCAACAGCCGTCCGGTGGGATAATCGTTGATATAGCCGTTGCCGCCCAACAGCTGGATGGCGTCGAGCGCGCATTGCGTCGCCTTCTCGGCGGCGTACAGGATGGCGCCGGCGGCATCCTCCCGCGTGGTCTCGCCGCGGTCGCAGGCCTTGGCCACGGCGTAGACATAGGCGCGCGAGGCGTTCATGGTCGTGTACATGTCCGCGACCTTGCCCTGCACCAGTTGAAAACCGCCGATCGGCTGGCCGAATTGCTTGCGCTCATGCACATAGGGCATCACGACGTCGAGGCAGGCCTGCATGATGCCAAGCGGTCCGGCGGCCAGCACCGCGCGCTCATAGTCAAGACCGGACATCAGCACGTGGACGCCGCGGCCGACCTCGCCGACCACGTTTTCCTCCGGCACCTCGCAATTGTCGAACACCAGTTCGCAGGTATCGGAGCCGCGCATGCCGAGCTTGTCGAGCTTCGGCGCGGTGGAAAATCCCTTCATGCCCTTCTCGATAATGAAGGCGGTAATGCCGCGCGAGCCCGCGGCGGGATCGGTCTTGGCGTAGACCACCAGCGTTTCCGCGACCGGCCCGTTGGTGATCCACATCTTGCTGCCATTGAGGACGTAGCGATCGCCTTTTTTATCCGCACGGGTGGCCATCGACACCACGTCGGAGCCGGCGCCGGGCTCCGACATCGCCAGCGCGCCGACCTGCTCGCCCGAGATCAGGCCGGGCAGGTATTTGCGCTTCTGCGCCTCGGTGCCGTTGCGGCGCAGCTGGTTGACGCAGAGATTCGAATGCGCGCCATAGGACAGGCCGACCGACGCCGACGCCCGCGAAATTTCCTCCACCGCGATGCAATGTTCGAGATATCCGAGCCCGGCCCCGCCATAGTCCTCTTCGACGGTAATTCCGTGCAGGCCGAGCGCGCCGAGTTTCGGCCACAGGTCGCGCGGAAAAGTGTTGCTCCGGTCAATTTCGGCGGCGCGCGGCGCGATCTCGTGGCTCGAAAAGGCCCGTACGGTGTCGCGGATCGCGTCCGCGGTTTCGCCGAGATCGAAATTG
>Ga0302319_10008847_pt1 | contig 19492 bp, 16 predicted proteins | sample Bog_T0_2_FD_203319 | JGI IMG/M metagenome (GOLD analysis project Ga0302319, IMG submission 203319) | Peat permafrost microbial communities from Stordalen Mire near Abisko, Sweden - Bog_T0_2 | ecosystem: Environmental > Terrestrial > Soil > Wetlands > Peat | place: Sweden: Abisko, Stordalen Mire... | reverse complement strand
CCTGTTCCGCTTCGGAAAAGCTCCTTCGGCGATGTCGATCTGCAGCCTTCCACTTTTGACGGCCAGCTATTGCGAGAACGAGATGACCGGTGGATGACGGGACAGTCGCTCTGGCCCGCGGCCCACCTGTCTGGAATCGCGATTGCGACCAGGAATCCGAGAGTCCATGCCGTTCGCAAGATCTTGAAATTCACGATCTGTCCTTTTCCACGCCGGCGAAGAGCGGCGGATGCATCGACAATCGCACTGTTGGCTTCGGTCCATCGTTCGCGGGGCCTTGCCTCACCGGCTTGCCGACTACAACGGCCTGGAGTCGGCGCCGAGTATAGGTCCGTTGCCAGGCTCCTGCGCGAACAAAATGAGATGGTGCCCCGCTGTTGTTCGAATTGAAGAGGGCACGGGGATCTGCACCGTCTGCTGTGCTGTGGCTTGCAGCTTCCCTACGCGCAAAAGCGTGCGGGCCACCGCGACGTGAGACAACGCGCGGCCGGAATTCTCCCCGCGCAGCACGCTCGACCGGTCGGTATCGTCGGCGAGCACCGCAATAATATCCAGGCTACCAATGTCCCTATTGTGTGCGGCAGGTGCATGACTTCGTCGAGAATGCCAGCAAGTTCGCAGCCGATGGAGCGCAGGTTCTGCTCGTCTACCCCGGGGCCGCCTGCCGAGCTCGATCAGCACGCGAGGGAGTTCTTGACTAAACAGAATCCTCTGCCAGAGAACGTCCACCTCGTGATCGACCCCGATTACAGATTCACCAACCAGTATGGACTGCGATGGGATGCCCGCATGAGACGGCGTATCCGTCGACATTCCTGATTGACCGGCATGAAATTGTGTTCTTTCGCAAGATCGGCACAGGGCATGGCGATAGGACAACTGCGGCAGATATTCTTGCGGAGTTACAGCGAGCCCGCCCAGGGCGTTGACGACGAAGCGATTGACGGCGTTGCATCTATAACTATTTGCAGACTACCGAACTCTCATAAGCCCCTTCGGTCGCGCTGAGACTTCTGATTCCTCACTCTGTTGACGGTCGAGACAGTGCTTTGTCTTACGGCATGGGAAATCCAAGATCCAATTGGGCCGAGCAATCGGAAGCATATTCTTTTGTTCCCTTGAATTCAAAACGAGAAATCCAGAGCAAACGCAAGTTTCAAGGAATTAGTGCCAGCCGACATTGCTTGTGGCCGACGCCTTGGACGGGGTGCATAGTTATGGAGCAGGCAGTGCGTTCGATGGAAAGTACGCCGATACCGTGTAACCTTTCCTGCCTCTGAGACTCCTACTGCAGTACAACCCGATAACTCATGTTGATGGATTCAGGTCCATTCATCATAGCTCGGTGCTGTGCGCAATATCATTCCACTTAAAAGAGGTAGAAGTGCTCAGAGTAACTCGTGGTCTAATGATCGCCCTAGTTGGGATCGGAGCTGTATCGCCGATTCTTTGCGCCGCACAACCCTCAAATCAACCGGGAGCTGTATTCGTCCAGACGAATGCCGCCGACCATAATAAGGTCATCGCTTTCGAGCGTGCCTCCAACGGGATCCTTTCAAATGTCGGCGAGTTCGATACTGACGGCCGTGGAAGCGGCGGTGTCAACGACCCTCTCGAGTCGCAAGGATCGGTCAGCCTCAGCCATGACCACTCCCTCCTCTTCGTGGTCAACGCCGGTAGTGGAAACATATCTGTCTTCGGAGTCCACCATGCTTTCTTGACGTTATTGGACAAGGTCGCGTCTGGTGGAAGTCAGCCGGTTGCCGTGGCTCAGCATAACAACCTGGTGTATGTTCTCAACTCCGGCGGAGCTGGAAGCGTTGTGGGGTTTCAATTGGGCTACGACGGTCGGCTAGCACAGATCGAAAACTCCACGAAATTTCTGACTGCCAACGTGACTGGCGGCGCGTCCATCGCAATCAGTCCGGATGGCCGGTTCCTGGCCGTTACGGAGCGTTTGGCCAACAATCTCGACGTCTTCCAGATTCAGCCGAACGGCCTGCTTTCGCCGATCGTCGTCAATCCGAGCCCTGACCCAGGAGCATTCTCAGTGAGCTTCGCCCCCAATGGATCGGCGATCGTCTCTGAGACTGGGGCTGCCGGTGCTACCAACGGCTCCACCATCTCTTCTTACTCGATTCTTTCCACAGGTAAGCTTGCTCCTGTCAGTCAAGGCATCCCAACTCTGGGCGCGGCAAACTGCTGGAACGCCGTAACTCCCGATGGTACAAAGGTCTATGTCTCCAACGCAGGAAGTTCCTCCATCTCTGGATTTGCAATCGGCCCGAACGGCACTTTGACTCCGCTTTCGGGAACAGTGGTTGGGAGCAACCCTGAAGGCGCTACAAACCTGGACATTGCAGTAAGTGCGAACGGGAAGTACATCTACACACTGAACTCTGGTGCCGGTACAATCGGGAGCTTTGCCATTCAACAAGATGGCACTCTTTCCAATATCGGTGAGGCCGGCAATCTTCCGATCTTTGCCGGCTTTAACGGCATCGCCGCATACTAAGAAGACAGCGATCTTCGTGCAGATAGATCAAATGTAACTTGTTCCATGAATGGCGCCGGCGTCTTTTCTCTTCCAAAGAGAGTAGGTCGCAGGCGCCTTGTTTCGCTGCAAAGTCCAAGAGAAACTGGACTCACTCAACACAATGGCTGGTTTTGATCGTTGACGATTTTGGTTGATGCATCGCAGCCGAATGAAAACGGTTCGAGAGGTGGAGGCCCGAAGGGGCGTCTTTCACTTAGCGGCGCAACAACATGTCGCTGGATGTGGCCGCAATCCCTTGGAGCGTCTCAAATGGAGATAAGTGGGAAGCTCGAGAAATGGTCGCAACCGATGGACGTGAGAAGCGCGCTTCTCTCGACAATCTTGCTCGCGTACTTGGAACGCGCTCTTTTCGCATGCATGCAAACTCTGCTACGCCGAACCTGGAGTTAGTGCGCATCGCTTCGCGCTAAGCTGAGGCTTCAACGTCTTGAGCATACTGACGTATGCGGTCGACACTGTACTGCCCAGCGATTCAGTCGGTTGTGGTGCGATCGAGTGTTGTAACTTTTCCCACCGCAGATTCTCTAATACCACGAGCAACTGTTACAGGTTGATGTTCCCGCGGAGATCTGTGCGCGAACATCTGAGCCGAACATCCAGAGGCAGAAATGGTACGACTGATGCGGGTCTATGGTGATATTGCAACGAAAATGAATCATCTTCAATCGCCATTTCTGTTGGCCATCAGGCTCTATTGGGGCTGGCAATTCGCACAGACAGGTTGGGAAAGATGCACAATATCGCCAAGATTACCGGATTCTTTGCGAGTCTCAACATCCCGTTTCCCGCGTTTAGCGCCCACCTTATCTCCGGGTTGGAATTTTTCGGCGGCTTACTCATGATCCTGGGGCTCGAGTCTCGCCTAACGGGGTTTTTGCTGGCGGCGAATATGCTGGTGGCTTATTGGACTGCCGACCACGACGCTCTTGTCTCGGTCTTCTCAGACCCGGGGAAGTTCTGTGTTGCCGGTCCATATACATTTCTGTTCGCATCGTTGATGGTGCTAATCTTTGGAGCCGGGGCCCTTTCGGCCGATAGGCTTATCGTAAGAAAGGTTAGTGTGTGGGTCAGACCATGAAGAATGTGGCGCCATCTGTGCGCGACGAGGAGCAGATAATCGCCTCTATCCTCAGTGGCGACACCGAACAATACCATGATCTGATCCGCCCCTACGAGCACAGCGTATACAGGATTGCGTTGTCGCTCATGAAGAACGAGTCCGACGCCGAGGACGTTGCGCAGGAGGCTTTTCTCAAAGCATTTCGGAATCTAGCTGCCTTCCTCGGGCGAGCGAAGTTCAGCACCTGGCTCATCAGCATCACTTTGAATGAGGCGCGAGGCAGGTTGCGGCGTCAGAGCCTGGCGAGGATGGAATCGCTCGACCAGACACCTGAGGAAGGCGGACAAGTTTTGCCGGCACTGCTGCGGGACTGGCGCGAGGTCCCGTCCGAGGCGCTGGAGCGCAAAGAGATCCGCGAAATGCTACGGGAAGCGATCGTCGGGCTTTCCCCGATCTATCGGGAGGTGGTGATGCTGCGGGAAGTGGAGGAGTTGAGCGTTGAGGAAACAGCAACCGCGCTGTCGATTTCTGTTGCTTCAGTCAAGACTCGTCTGCATCGGGCTCGCATCATGCTGCAGAAGACGCTAGCGCCGCAACTGAAGACTGCGAATCCCAAAAAGAGGTGGTTTCAATGGTCATAGAGTGCAAACATGTTTGGGACCACATCTCCGGATATCTCGACGATTCCCTGTCGCCCGAAACACAAGAACTGATTCAGCGGCATCTCGAACACTGCGAGATATGCTCCGCAATTCTCGATTCCACGCGTAACATTCTTGTCCTTACTGCTGACGATCGTGTCTTCGAGCTCCCCGTCGGTTTCAGCGATCGCCTTCACGCGAGGCTGGCTCGTGAGATTGCCGGCGCTTCAGGTGATCCCTTCAAAGTTTCGGCGGATTAGATCGAGCCGTGCAGGATGATGTGGATGGTCCATTCAGCGGCGACAAGCGATAAGGTGAGAATAGCGAGCGCGATTTGAATAGACTCGGCGCGCTTCTTCACGGGCGGGGCAGGCTCAACCCTCCATTTAGAGGAGGGCCGTGCGCGCAATGTTCGAATGCGCCAAATGACATAAAGATTGACGGTCGAGCCTCCAACCGCCAGCATCTCCATCGGGACACGAATCGCATTGCCGTGAATGGAGGCTAAGATCTTCACGCCTGATACAGCAAAGGCAAGCGAACTAATCCCGATCAACAGGCGAAGGCCGCTGATGGCCATTACCGCCGTGCACGCACTCTGCAGCAGGATAAAGAGGAAGCTGGTGAGACCTATGATCCAGGAGGGGCCTTTTGCTGGCTCAGCCCCTGATGCCGTGACATGGACTTCCTGCTCGACCACAGTTTCTCCTTCTACACTTGACGAAGCTATCTGTATCTGACGTTCGAACGAGCTGATGGTTTCAGGGAATTAGCGAGCGCTCCTCGACCTGCTTCAGCCTGCGAGGTAGGATGGAGCGCTAGTCGAAGTCGGGCGTAAGGCCGAGCCCGGCTGAGAATCGCTTAGCACATGCGTAGAGCGAGGTAACAAGGACTGCGTCGAAAATGTCGGCATCAGTCCAACCGAACTCCCGCAGATGGTCGAAGTCCGCGCGTTGCATTTCGCTGGACGGATGGAGAGCTTCTCGCAGAGTTTCAAAAGCTCCATGACATTTGGTTCAAGTGGCGCCAACTTATAGTCAATTGACAGCTTGCGGCATAGAGATTTGTCCATGTCCATGCGGCCGAGAATTCTGCCGGAAAAGATCCGACTGCGCTTGCGACAGAAGTCTTGGCCAGACTGCAAGTAAAAATCGCAGTAAAAAGTGGAATAACTCCGCGGCAATCCAGTTATCAATATCGACACGGGCCAAAAAGCGGCATCGGAAATCGCGGAAAATGCACGACTGCCAAGTCTTTTCGTTTACAGTTCCAAAGCTTAATTGCGTAACCACTTGCTCTGAGCATTTCTAACTATGATCTGGCGACTGTTCTTCAGAATGTCCGCGGAAGGGGACAAATCATGTCCAATTGCAATTCAGAATGAGAGAAATGGCTCTTTCACTTTTATGGACCGCGTCAGCCTTCCGACACACAAAAGCACGCTCACTGGGACCGTAACGGTTTCTTCCGGAAGCCACGCGGTCCATTCATTCTATGGAGGAGTAAATGCGATTTTTTCGATTGAAGGATGCGGCATTGTTTCTATGCTCGCTGACGGTCGCCGGTATTGGGGTCAATACCACGGCGCCAGTTTCTCAAGGCCAGACCATCACAACAGGCGCACTGAGCGGTATTGTCGCCGATGCGACCGGCGCGGTGGTTCCAGGCGCGACTGTGATCGTAACCGATGCAGCCACCGATGCTAAGCAGACAGTGATGACGAACGCCGCGGGCCGTTATACGGTTGGGCTGCTTAAGCCCGGCGCGTATAGAGTGATCGCCTCGGCAGCCAGCATGAAGTCGGATACCCGTGAAGTCTCGGTGATTCTCGGCGTCACGGTTTCAGGAGACATCACCGTGACCCCGCAGGGCGACAACACAGTTGTCGAAGTGAGTGAGAGCGTGCTGCCCCTGGTGGACACTCAGAACATAGCACTGGCGACTACTTTCAACGAACAGCAAATTCAGGATCTGCCGATGCCGGGAGGCGATGTGACCACCGTGGCCTTTACCTTGCCGGGCGTGGTGGTGAATGCCGGTGGCGAATTTGGCAACTTCAGCTCTGACGGCTTGCCGGGAATTTCAAACCTATTTGTGCTGAATGGATTCGATAACCAGGACCCGTTCCTCAACCTGAACAATTCAGGCAGTTCTAATTTGACTCTGGGTCAAGGCGAATTGGCGGATGCAACCGTAATACAGAATGCTTACAACTCACAGTATGGCCGCGCTGCCGGCGCCATCGTCAGCTACACCACCAAGTCGGGCGCCAACAAGTATCACGGTGAAGCCTCCTACAACTACAACGGCACCGTACTAAACGCCAACGGCTGGTTCGCCAACGATACCAACACACCGCGGCCGCACGCGGTTTCCAACGAGTGGGCGCTCAACGGCGGCGGTCCGATCATCAAAGACAAGCTCTTCTTCTTCGCCGATTATGAGGGCCTGCACTATGTCCTGCCTTCCAGCGGATTTGTCTCACTGCCCACTCAGGAGTATGAAAACTACACACTGAACAACATTCCGGCAGCATCTCAAGCTACCTATAACCAGCTATTCGGCCTCTATAACAACTCTCCGGTTCACTCTACGGCAACACCGTACACGGCGAGTAACGGCGGATGCGGGTCGCTGGCCGGAGCCGTCACCCCGGACGGCACAACTCTGGGTGCTAATTCACCATGCGTGCTCAGCGGCTTTGCCCAGGCCAACAACATTAATCAGGAATTTCTCTTCACCGGACGCGGCGACTGGATTCTCAACGACAAGCACAAGATCTATGCCCGCTTCAAGCTCGACCATGGTACGCAGCCCACGTCAACCAGCTTTATCAGCCCGGCTTTCAATGTCCTCTCAATCCAGCCGGAATACGAAGGGCAATTGAACGACAGCTACGCCATCTCTCCAAATTTGATTAACACGGTGGTGCTTGCGGGAAATTGGTACACTGCCTTCTTCGGCCCGCAGAATGTCGCAGCCTCCCAAGCCGTGCTCCCCTTCTACGGGGACTTCGGGATCGGCGCGGATGGAAGCGGAACAGAGCAAAGTCCCGGTCTAACCAACATTGGGATTCCCTTCTTCGAACCTCAAGGAAGAAACGTGACGCAGTACCAGATCGAGGAAGACTTGAGCTGGACCCGCGGCAAGCATAGCCTCAAATTCGGCGTCAACTTCCGTCGCGACGATGTGGAGGATTTTGACGCGCAGGAAGAACAATCCTTTCCGCTGCTAGCAGTCTTCAGTCTGAACGATATTGCACAAGGAGGACTGGACAGGCCCAATTCACAGTTTGGCGGCGGCAATGAGTTCCAACAGGCGTTTCCCAATTCGGATACCGCACACCTGGCGCTGTACAACCTCGGCGTTTACGCTCAGGATGAGTGGCAGATAATGCCCAAACTGAAACTGACAGCCGGCGCTCGCGTGGACCGCACCGGCTCCCCGCTCTGCCGCGGCAACTGCTTCTCTCAATACAATGGCAACTTCCCCAACGGGGCTGCCTCCCTCACCACTCTCTACAGCAGCGAAATCAACCCGTCCAACGCTCATCCCTTCTCTGTTGAGCCGATTGAATTCCAGCCCCGCTTCGGGATTAATTACCAACTGGATGACAAGACGGTTATCCGCACCGGCATGGGCTTCTTTGCCGATCTCTATCCGAACGTATTCCTTGATTCCGCGTTCGAGAATTTTCCCAACGACAACACCGAAACAGTCCTTGCCGGCAATATCGCCGGCAGCGGAGCAGGCAGCGTGTATGCTAACGCAGCCGCCGGCAACATCGCAGTGCAGAATGGATTCACCACCGGCACCGTCACAACATTGAACAATACCCTGACGGCACAAGGGATTCCCTTCAATCCGCCCACCCTTGGAGCCTACTTCCCTGGGACCTTTCATGAGCCGGGGTATGTTGAATACAGTTTGCAAATTCAACGCCAGTTGAGCAAGAGCGACGGTATCTCCCTCACTTACGCGGGCAACTATGGCTACAACGAGATCATTCAGAATCCCTATGTGAATGCGGCCAGCGGAGAATTCAACAATGCCACCGGAGCATGGCAGTTGACACCGGCGGGATCGTTCGGCGGACTTCCTGTTGCGCCGCCCGATCCCAGTTTCAGCACGGTGAACTCGTTCACCAACAACGCACGCTCCAACTACAACGGCCTCAGTGGGAGCTATACGCACCAGGGCAACGGCGTGATTGGCCACCTCAGCTACACCTATAGCCATGATCTGGATGACACCTCAAACGGTGGCGTTGCCGGCAACGAGCCCTACAACGCCGGCTCACTCGCCAAGCAACTCACTCCCACGCTTACCGGCCCAGGGAACCTCAACTATTCCAATGCAGACTACGACATCCGCAATGACCTTGTCGGCGATGTGCTCTACGAGGAACCCTTCAAGGTGCACAATGCGTTCATCAATCCCTTGGTAAGCGGGTGGACAATCGCCGGCAAAGAGTATTACCGCTCCGGCGAGCCCTTCTCCGTCCTCAACAGCAACGTCATTGCCGGCTTGCCGGTCCTGGCAGGCCTTGGCTCAACGCTGTTGGCGCAGGCTACCACCAGCGGCCTGACCAACTCCTGCGGCAGCAACCCGCATGCGGCAGTCAATGCACAGTGCCTTGATGCGACCCAATACGTGGGCGCAACCCAGAACACCTTTGGCAACGTGCGCCGCAACGCGTTCTACGGTCCGCACTATGCAGACACAGACGCAACCCTCACCAAGCAGGTTGTAAAGAAGGAAGGCGTGAATTTTGTTGTGGGTGCTCAGGCCTACAACATATTCAACCATCCCAACTTCGGGAACCCCGGCAGTACGCTCGGAACGGGCAACTTTGGCCTGATCTCCAACACTCAGGCGCCGCCCACCAGCCCGTATGGCTCCTTCCAAGGCGCGGCCGTTACGCAACGTTTACTCGTAGTGACCGGGAAGATCACCTTCTAGTCAGCAACCACGAACTCAGAATGAAGCCTCGAAGGGCGTCCAACCGGGCGCCCTTTGGTGCTGATCCCAATTTCATGCGGCTTGTGAAGGAGCTGCATCCTGGACGGCGATCCACGGACATGGTTTGGAATAAAACGAGACTCTGATGGTTTACATCTATGAGTTCGACGGGATCTCCGCCGTGTTGGGAAGACAATCACCAAGGCAGTCTGGCTCGTTGGTTCACTAAACTCCTGGTACCAGATTGATAGGCGGTGTCGTCGACCTATCTCAATTCGTGCGGGGCCGAATACGCCCTGTGGGGCATTTGTAGATCGCACCTTGAAGAAACTTGTATCGCGCGGGCCTTGATCTTGGCCTTCTTGCGGAGGATTAGATGGAGGCAGCACGTCGTATCTACGATTGGTCACTGGTCCGTGAAGCGCAGAGCGGCAGCCACGCCGCCTTTACGCAATTGGTGCAGGTCCACAATCAAGGTGTTCTAAGACTTGCTCTTCGGATTACTGGTTCGTTAAGCGATGCGCAGGACATTTATCAAGAGGTGTTTCTGAAGGCCTTCAAGAACCTGGATCGCTTCCGATTCGAGTGCTCGTTCTCCACGTGGATATTTCGCATCGCTGCTAACACCTCTCTTGATCACCTGCGAAAAACTAAAAAGCGAAAAGAGAATGACACGACAATGGTGAACTTTGAGGGCGAGGACTTCGATTTATTGAACCAGGTCCCAGATGACAGACCCGCCTGCAACCCGGAAAAAGAGCTTTTGCGCAGCGAGCTCGACGCAAGGATCTCGCGTGCTCTGCGACAGCTCACACCGCAGGAGCAAAGAGTATTTGACCTGAAGCACATTCAAGGAATGAAAATGCGAGCCATTGGCGAGATGCTGAACACTTCCGAAGGATCGATCAAGAGCTGTCTGGTCCGAGCCACGCGCAAGTTGCGTTTGCAGTTGGCGCAGTACAGAACACTGCAGATGGAGCTTCCCTCGTGATGTCTGCGGCACGCCGCGGACCATCCAGGTCTTCGCGCCGGCGTCTGTGTGTTGCGCTATGTGCTTTCGCTCTCGCCTTGGTTTTGATTCCGTTCTCATACAAGGCGGGCGACAGGTTGGAGACGGCATTTCATATCAGAGGGGGAGAGGCGGAGGCGGTCGATCGCGAGCTCGCGCAGCGCTTCCAGTCGCCTTACGTGCACCGTTTGATTGTCGTAATCACGGGGATACCCGATCCGGACTCAATTGAAGGAAGCAATGCAATCGGCTTAGTCGTGAATAGCATGCGTACTCTGCCGAGAGTCTCCGGTGTGCTTTCAGGACTTGATTCGCCCGATCCTCTGTTCCGGGGTAAGGGTGGCGGGACGCTGGTTATCGTTGGACTTAACCCGGGGCCTGGCACAGAAGAATCATTGATCCCCCCATTAAGAACGCGGGCGGTTGCGTTGCGGAGTCAACTTCGACCACAGTTTCCCGAGATCAACATACAACTGACCGGCGAAACGCCGCTGAACTTCGATTTTCGAAAGGTCAGCGCCGACGATGTCGACCGTGCGGAAGCTCGCGTACTCCCCGTTACGCTTATCTTGCTTCTCATAGCATTCGGGAGCGTTGTAGCCGCCATGCTCCCGCTCGGTGCGGGCCTGTTGGCAATCTCCATGACCATGGGGGCGGCTGCATTGCTCGCCAACCACCTGCATCTTTCGATCCTGGTAGAGAATCTGGCAACGATGCTTGGCCTCGGGCTCGGTATCGACTATGCACTGCTCATGGTGAGCCGGTTTCGCGAGGCACTGGCCGACGGAAACGACGCGAACGGTGCTGCCGACATTGCGTCACGCCAGGCAGGCAAAACGCTCGTCATCTCGGCGGCAACAGTGGCGATCGGATTTGCGGCGCTACTGACGGTTCCTATCAGCGAATTGAGTTCGATCGGGGTGGCCGGCCTGCTCGTGGCTTCGATGAGCGTGCTGATCTGCACGTGCATTCTGCCGTGGGTGCTCGGACTCTTGGGCGTTCGCGTCAATTCCTGGCATCTGCATCTTCCTGCGCGTTGGCAGTCCAGTCGCAACGGCATATCAGTCAGCTCAAAGGCGCATTGGCGTCGCTGGGGGCACGTCGTGACCGGCAGCCCATGGACCGCATTGACGGTGGCCGGACTACCCTTGTTGGTACTCTCGTTTCAGGCCTGGCGAATCTCGCCTGGCCTGCCGCCCGGCAACTGGCTTCCCGCCAGCGCGGAGTCGGTGCAGGGGCTCCACTCATTGGAAGGGATGGAGCGATCGGGTATTGTCCAGTCGCTCCGGGTCGTTCTGGAGTTGCCAAAAGCCGCATCGCCAAGCACCCCGGCCGGATGGATGGGGGTGAGCCGATTCACGGATTACGTGGCCAAGGATTCAAGGTGTGCTGAAGCGATCTCCCTTACAACGTTGTCGGGAGACGCAGATTCCCCCGACACTCTGAGCTTCTTGCCAGAAGAGACACGCAAAAGTTTTCTTCGCGATGATGGCTTGGCGACTTTGATTGAAGTGTTGCCGATCTCCACGCTCACACCGGCCGAGCAGAACCGCTGGTTGCGCGAATTGCGCTCTGCAGACATCCAGAAAATCACCGGCATCACCGGAGCTGCGATCCGGATTGGAGGGATTGCGGCGATCAATGCGGACTATGACGCAGTCGTCAAGCAGCGGCTACCCAAGGTGATCGCAGGCGTTGTGATGGGGAGCTTGGCTGCGGTTCTTGTGGGATTGCGATCGCTCTTTGCCGCAGTCAAAGCGATTCTGCTGAACCTCTTTTCAGTGGCAGCTTCGTTCGGGGCGCTGGTACTGGTATTTCAGGATGGATACGGAAGCAGCTTGCTGGGAGTGACTGGCGCCACGCGAAGCGTGTTCCCGATTATCCCGATCCTTTCCTTTGCAATTGTGTTCGGCCTCAGCATGGACTACGAGGTTTTTCTCGTCTCCCGAGTTCTCGAGGAGCGCCGCAAGGGACTGCCGGAGAGAGCCGCCGTGATTGAGGGCATGGCAAGCACAGCAGGGCTTATTACAAGTGCCGCAACGATTATGATCGCGGTATTCGCGGCATTCATGCTGGGAAATTTCCTGGTTATCAAGATGCTTGGATTCACGTTGGCGGTAGCTGTGCTGATTGACGCAACAGTTGTGCGCATGGTCATCGGCCCTGCGCTCCTGCAAATTGCAGGAGACTGGAACTGGTGGCCTCTAGGTCTCTATGGCTCCAAAGCCACACCTAAGGCAGAGGTCGCCCGATGACTCCAAACACAAAGAATTCTCCGCGGAAAGAGGACCATCCCCACGTTGGCCGCCTTCAGCATCAATGAGCGTGATAGTTCCTGTTTTGAACGATGGCATAGACACGGTTGTCTGGTGCTCGGAAGAATTGGAAGGCGTAATCTCCTCCATCTACACCCGCTTTCGGCAATACGTTCAGAACGCCAAGCAGAGTACCGCCCGATTTTTGAATTGCTTTCAGAGTCGCTGAGATGTCTTGTTGGCCAATCACTCTGGAAACCAAGTATTGCCGCCGACGGAACAATCTACTTTGTAGCTATCGATACGAAAGGGGGGAAGGGTCTTTATTCTTCCCATTACTTGAATGGCGCCTACCAGCAGGCACAATCCCTCTCATTCAGCGACGGCACAACCCTCGACGTCGATCCGGAGATTGTGCCGGACGGATCGTTCCTGGTCTTCTCCAGCGCTGGCCGGTTGCCTGGCGACAAGAAGGACCATCTTTTTATCGTGCACAGACTGGAGACGGGTGGGGACAGGTAGTCCCGATCTGTTACGCCGGCGACGATACAAACGGCTACTGTACAGACGACGAACCGCATCTAGGCACCGATCATCGCACCCTCTACTTCAGCAGCGACCGCTCCGTACCAACACATTTCCCTCGCTCGCGAGAGCAGGCACAACGGGACTTTGAACGCATGGAGAGCTGCGGCTACTTCACCGACTACACCAACGTTTGGTCGATCCCGCTCACGCCCTGGCTGGACGGCAATTCCAACGATCATGGAAAAGCCCGCTCTGCGAAGTAGTTCCATGGGGACACTGGAGGGAATAAGCGCCTCTTCAATTTCATTTTGTTTGAAGAGGCGCATTGGGGATTCGAGTTATGTTGACGAACATCCCTACTTCGCCTCTTCAACTTCGCTATCTAGCTAGCCGCCATGAATTGCCGAAGTGGGAATCATTTGGTCGAGTCCTATGGTTTCTGCCATGGCATCCATCATGCGCCGAAAGCGGGACTGCAATTGTTGAGTATTAGTGCAGTACATCACTCGTATGACATCGTCATACTCAGTGGAAGCTACCGGATCGATCCCCGAAACTGGTCTCAGCCCCAGGCGAGACAGCATTTGATACTGTTTGTCGCGGCTTCCCGCGGAAAATATCGCGACTCCATTTTCATCCTCCGATTGGTTCAAGAGCGCAAATGCGAGCGCTCCGGCGCCGGCAGCGAGCTGAACGGCGATCCCCGGCGCAAGACTACCCGATATTCGGAGCGCCGGATCGACCACCCATCTTCCAATTTCAATCGCATTGTCGCGTTGCCTCCCCATGTCGCGCAACATTCGCGAGAACTGAGCCTCGCCGAGCAGCAACTCCGTCAGACACGGGGGGCCTACCACGGCCAGGGGGTAAATCCGCACACAGCCGACAAGACTGTCATCGGCGTATGCCAGTAAGTGCCACGCATGCAGATCAATCGGGTCGGAGTCTTCATAACGCCCTTCGGTGGTTCTGAAGTGCGGCCTTCTGCCGTTTTCAAAGAGAGCCGCCCCGCGCAGCGACCTTACCTCGTCTATCCGTTCTGGCCATGACTCTCCTGCGCCACCGATCGAGTCCAGGAGGGGACGGTGCAGTTGCCACGATAAGAACTCAGAGCGCCTTTCTGACCGCGCCCTGGAAAGCCGGCAATGGTTTTCGGCGAGCTCGACGCAATCGGTGAGGAATTGCGCGTAGGCGTCCAGAGCAGCGCCACCTGCAGCAACCAGGGATGGGAGACATTCAGGAACCAGGTCGATCAGCTTTGACAGTTGTTGTCCGTTGAAATGTGTATGCCCGATATCCAAATCGATGTGCTCGGTCACAAAGCTTATGCTGGAAAGAATCTCCGGTCCGAATATTTCCAGGCATCGGGCCACAAACAATCCGCCATAACGCAGGGGGAGCTGTTCGATCTCGTACTCAATGGCAATCTGTGCATACGGCGTTTCACCCGCAATGTTCTCCTCGTGAACCAGGCAATAGCGGCTCGCTCCATAACTGGGGACCGTGCGGAGCAGTTCATCGGCATCGACTGCAGGTGTATGTCGCGAGTTCCAGTGACCTGCCAGCGATCGAAGATCGGCAATCATCATCAGGTGATGACCGGCCTCAGCCTTGGCATGTCGAGTCAACGCCTCTGAAAGGTCTGTTAGCCCAATGGCCGCGCAACGAGACGCCGCGCGGCGAATCCAACTCTCCACGGGTTCCGTCATCTGTGCTCCGATGGCGGAGAAATAGAGGAGAATGGCTTCGAGCAAACCTGGATTGTTGTTTAACCGAATGGTATTGAGGCCATGACTGGACTCAAACCTCTCCCTCGCTGGTTTCAGGAGCTGGTTGTACCTTTCCAAAGATGGTGTTGAATTCATGTTGAGTGTCCTCCCAGGTTGGGTCGCTTTGATTCGTCATTACTTCGTTTAGAACTCATGCCAAACAAGTGCAACAGCATCTGGATTGATATGTTCGACAATGCTTTCGCGAGGACGGATAACCTGGCATGAAACAGAAGTCAATGTCGGCACTCAATCGTGAACAAGCTGAAAAGGCGGTTTCAGGCGTTGCGTAACGCTTCTGCTTCTTTCGTGGCTTCTACAAGAATTTGAACTTTGACTCGCACTCCTGGTGCACAAGAACGAGTTTGCCCGGAGATTTTGGCCCCGGGCATCGGTTCCGGCTCACCTTTGATAGCGGTCTGCGATCTCCACTCTAATCGGTATGAAATTCGACACTCTAACGGCGTGTCCAATCCCATCGGATGGTCCAACTGTCTACCTGCCTCCGCGACTACCTGGAGCAGGAACGCCATTGGCTTTCGCCAAAGTCTTGTTCACGCTCGAATCGAGTACGTGGATTCGATAAACGGTTGCTTCTGTCTGAATTCTGCTGAGGAAATAGCGGTCTCCAACTTTGTTGAAACTCAGCTCCGGTTTGTCGGTCACAACGCTGTCGCTCACATAAGGGAGAACAAACATTGAGGTACCCTGGTCTCGGCTACTTATCACCAGTGTGCTCGATTTATCAGCCGACAAATTGCGCACGGTGTATGTGCCCGCCGGAAGTACTTTTGCGCCAACAACAAACTCGAATGGCACGGTTACAATGTCAGCTGTTTCAGCCTCCGCCTTGACAGCTCCAGCGAGCCCAAGAAAGAAGGCGATCGCGACTAAAGTTCTTGAATACTGTTTCATAAATTCTCCTTTGAACGCTTGAGTTATCGTTGCTGACCTATTGGGCGCTTGCTTTATGAGTAACAACTAGCAGCCATTTCAACAATCATTCTCATGCCGTCACTTATAGGAACTAAGCAGAGGAAAATTTATTCCGATGTGTTGAGTTTGTTCTGAAATTAAACGAACGACTTGGCTTTAGTGTCTTTTCGATGTCGACTCATTGAGGCGGTTTATGGCTCGTGTGGCAGATTATGAAACAGGTTCGCAATATTGGTCAATCGGGTTAAATGTACCAGTTTGTGTAGTTTTAAGTGGAGGGTGCTTCCTAAATATGGACTAGCAATGGCTCCGGGCATCGACCGACATAAACGAGCGAGAAGCATTCGGTCGATCGCAATGAATGCGACCGGCCATCAGAGGTACTTCCTCAATACTTTATTGCAAGTCCAATGAGTCAGCATCATCATCAGCGCGATGGCAAAGAAATATTGGCCTGGTCAAGATCCGATGGGCAAGCAGGTGGGAGTGGGATGGACCATATGAACGGAGTTAGCTCGGGTGTGACGCCGTTACGCTGACCCCAGAAGCTGCTTCGATGGCGCGAGCGCGATCAACACGGCGCCGATGAGCACAAGAACAGCCACCCCGATCAATTCTCCGCGTGCGACCATGTTGCGACATGCCTGGGTGCCCATGAGTGCGGCGTGAGCGAATCTCGACCATGCTGTGAAGGCAATCAGACTTCGACTCGCCGATGGATTTCGGATAGCTAAAAGGAGAAAGACGCCCAGTGTGACGTATAGGCTGAACTGCATAGAAAGCGCAGGCGCTTGTCGGATAAACATCACCATGGGATAGGCCAAAGCGATAAAGAGCAATCCCACCACCGCCAGCGCGATCTTCAATGCCAATTCACGATTCATGGCTCTCCTTCAAAATGGCGGTCTGACAAGCCGGACCTGCGACCTGTTGGCGCATTCGTTTGCCTGTACAGACTCAGTGGGCATCATACACAGGCCAACTCCTGTTCATTCGCGTCTTCAGTTTTCAACGATTGCCATGGGATCAATTGTTGATTTGGGATTCCCTCCATGACAACTGGCAGAGCGCTTATCTCATCGGAAGCCGAAAAACACGATTTGGCCAAAAACAAGTCACGGAAATGGCGGTGTATGGAAAGGGTGGAAAGCCATGAAGCCGGCCTTTCACCCTTCCCACACACCTTGGAAGTCCCTGCGGCGATTGCCACATCACGACGGCTACGACTACGACTATTATGTATCTGAAACCTGGCAAGGGCCGCCGGAAACCCGCGATCAGAGCCACTCTCACCGTAAGGGGTTTGTAAAGCATGTCCCGAGTCCAAAGGGTAAAGGATGTCCCGATACTCTCATCCCCTTCTACAGCTCAGGAGAGCATTCGAGCTGTTTAGGGAACCCCTGATCAAGTCGCCGTTTTGAAAGGGCACGACTTCAGTCGTGCCGTAAAGGCAGCAAAGTGAACGCGGGCTTTAGCCCCTGAGGGAATGTTTGCTTCACCGAGACACTTCTGCAGAGGTTCCTTAGCAGCGAAAGACGTTCAGACGAGCTGTCGTCGACCCAAGCAACAAGTTCAATTCGCCAGATACCGCGCCAGCGCAATCCCATCCGTGCCGACCGATTCAACCGCGACAATGTTTCCGTTTGCCTGTACCAGCACGCCGGTAACCGGATTGTCCGTCGTCACGGTGCCCCCGCTGCCAAAGGTGGTATCCAGTTCACCATTGGCATTGAGTCGCGCCAGCCCGCCTAGGATCGGCGAAGCGTCGTTGACAAGGCCGCCAACAAGTATTTGACCATTTGTTTGAAGAGTAATTGCAAACGGCGCCGACCTTGTCTCATCGCCAAACAAGAAATCCGTTGTACTGAAGGTTGTATCCTGGACTCCCGCTTCGCTGAAACGCAACCCCGAGATGCTGCTCCTTTTATTGGGATTGCCGGCCGCCATGATTATGAGGAAGTCGCCGTTCGGCTGGAAGAGAGTATCGCTGTTCAGTTCGCTGAAGTTGGTTGGCGTGTTGCTGACAATTGTCCCCCCGGTCACCGTGGATTCCAGCACGCCGGTAGAACTGACTTGAGCCGTCACCGGCGCCATCACGGGAACGGCAAACTCCGTGGCAATCACGTAATCGCCGCTTGACAGTACCCCGATCAGCGGAACTCCCTGGAAGACCGATGCGTTGTTCAGCAGAGCAATTCCACCGCTGCCAAATGTTGTGTCGAGGCTGCCATTAGTGTTGTACCGCGCAATTGCGACCATCTCTGGAATGTCGTCGGGATTCGTCGGCTTCTCGCCGTTCCCGGCCTCCAGGCCGGCCATGACAATCTGCCCGTTCGGTTGCAGCAGGAAGGAACTTGGATCGGCAGTCCGCGGGCCGATCGGAACGTCCACCAGGCCGTTGGTGCCAAAGGTTGAGTCCAGCGCACCGTTGGCAGTGAACCGCACCAGGCCAAATCCCTGATTTGCACCGTCTGTTGTGCCGCTTGGCGCAGTTCCGCCGCCAACCACAATCGCACCGTTGGATTGAATTGCAAACCACAGCGCTTGAAAAATGATGTTCGGAAATGTGGTGAAGGTGCTTCCCTTCGTTCCAAATGTGGTGTCGAGCTTGCCCGCCGAGGTGTACCGTGTCACGCCAACACCTGTGCCCGCGTCATCCTGAAAGTCGAACTGTGAGACCACCACAATATCTCCGCTGGACTGTTGCACGGCGCCGATTGGCGTCACGGTCTGGCCGGTGAAGGTCGTGGTTACCGTGCCTTTGGTGCCGAACGTGGTATCAAGGCTGCCGGCCGCCTGGGCTCGAGCAAACTGAGGGTTAAACGCGAGACCAATGACCATTAGTCCGACGATCGTGAGCGCTTTGCCACTTCTCATTGTCTTTTCCCTTTTTCATTCGGTTTTGTCTTTCGCCCTATTGTCGTGCTCTCGGCCGCCTTGACCATTTCAGGTTCGCAAGTGGATGCCAAAGGAATTCCGATTGCTCAGCCGAAGAGCTATATTTGCAGCATGCCTCTCAATTTCAGAGTGGTCGTCTGCCAGAGTGTGTAACCGCCGGGTGGATCATTTATTCCCGGTTGTTCGGATGAGATGGCTAACATAATCGTCAGGCAACTCGACGGCCCTGTTATCTGAATAGGAGGGCCGGCCTAAAGCACAGAACTACGCACCCCTGCACTCTCGCTAAGGAGGACAAGAGGGAGCGACGGCGAAGAGCAATGCTCTTCGTCGTCGCCATGAGTATTTCGTTGAGGTTAGAAGTGCACCTTGAGCGCGAATTGATACTCGCGCGGCGTGTAATTCGGATCGGTTTGCGACACCGTTCCGAAAGCGGGGTTTCCGAAGCTTGCTGCACTGCTGCCGTTTCCGATGTAGAAGTTTGGCGTGTTGGAGATATTAAAGGCCTCCGCCCGGAATTGGACTTTCACACGTTCGGTAACAGGAAAGTCCTTGAAGATGGAAAGATCGACGTGCCGGAAATCGGGTCCGAACAATGAATTTCGTTGGGTGGTTCCGATTGTTCCGAGTGCTTGAGGAGCAAAGGCGGTTGTATCGAAGAATTCGGTCAAGGTCTTGTTGCTGAGACCAGCATCCTTGATCTGATCGGGACGGTCCTGCCCCCCGCTGTTGAGTGGAGTGGCACGATTGTTGTAGCCGTGTTGCTGACCATCGCTCTCGACAGGGTTATCAGCGCCGCTACCCGTTTCAGTAATTGTGAAGGGCTTGCCACTCTGCCATGCCGTGATGGCATTTGCCTGCCAACCTGCCAGGGCGA
>Ga0302319_10008845_pt1 | contig 19494 bp, 17 predicted proteins | sample Bog_T0_2_FD_203319 | JGI IMG/M metagenome (GOLD analysis project Ga0302319, IMG submission 203319) | Peat permafrost microbial communities from Stordalen Mire near Abisko, Sweden - Bog_T0_2 | ecosystem: Environmental > Terrestrial > Soil > Wetlands > Peat | place: Sweden: Abisko, Stordalen Mire... | reverse complement strand
CCATGCCCATAAAGGCGGCTACCGGATCGCTGGGCTGGGCCGGTTTCCCAAGGGAATCCGTACCCGATGCGTACAGCGGGCGGGGCGCTCCCACCCCATTTTGCGGAAGTGCAACTGTAGTAGTAGTGAATTTGGTGACCGAGGAGTTGCTCGCCGCCATGAACATCTCCGCGGCGGATTTTCCACCGGATCAAAGCGAACTGACAGCCGCGAATTTGCAGGCGGCGCCCTCGGTTCTCGTCAAAGTCCCGCGGTTAGCCTTGGCGCAGGCAAGTCTCGAATGCAAACTGCACAGCCTGCATTCGCTTGGCGCCAATACGCTGTTCATCGGTGAAGTGATGATGTTCCATGTCGTGGATGACCTGATGGGTCCGCGATTGCACATCGACGGCTTTGCGCCAATCGGGCGACTCGGATCGCCATCGACCTACTGTCGCACCACCGATCGGTTTGAAGTTCCTCGCGTCACCTATGCCCAATGGCTAACAGACGGCGACCGAGGCAATCACGAACCGACCATCATCGGGGCGAGCGTAACCTGATGGTAGCAGCGCTGGGAGTAACGCCGCCGCGGGGCCGTTCCCGACGGCAATCAGTTCGATGGCCTGCTTCCCGGACGGTCCGGCCAGGCGGAGAAGCATTTTTGGATGCGCAGGTTCCCGTAAACGCGGCTTCGGGACGGCTGGGTCGGGCCGATCTTCCAAGGGAATCGGTACGGGATGGGTAACGCGGGAGAGGCGCGTCACCCAATCTTGCGGAAGTGAAACTGTAGCAATAGGTATATCCCGTCCCTGGCAGACAGTCCCTTCATCGCCCATTTCTCGACATAGCAGAAAACAGAGAGTCAATGGAGGGTACAATGCGCGCCTTAACAATCGGTCTATTGGGACTTTTTTGTGCTATTGTCGCAAGCCCGGCCTATGCCGATAGCGTTGTGATTTCGAGTCACCATCACCATCACCATAACCATAACCAGCACCATTACAACCACAACCGTCATATGCATCATGACTGATTGGTGTGTTCGTCACGCGCGCGGACGGCCTTGTCCAGGCTCGATAGGAGGCGCTCCGGCGCGTCGGTGACGTCGTATCGCGCTCCTCCCCGGCCCGCCGACAAGGCGATCAGGCGATGGCGAAACGCCGGAACAGCATGACCGTGATGGCGTCCAGGCAGAACGCCATCAGGATGCCCAGGGTCGCGAGGTGAACATCGAAGGCAGGGCCATGCGCGCAAGCGCCAAACCACCTTCCCAGCCTCGTCAATCACGCAAACGCCGGGTTGCTTCAACGAGACGTCAAGACCGAGATATACTCCCATCGCTGCTCTCCTTCGTCAGGGTACCCAGCCCGATCTTCCCGGATCGGACGGGGGAGAGCAGCACCCCGAACTACCGCATGGATCAGACCCGGCGCCCCATCATAGCGATGCCGTCTGGTTTGCGAGCACCACCTCTGGATGGTAACGCCGAACCATCGCTCAAGATCGTCGTCTTCGGTCGGCGGGCCTTTTCGCCACCCGGCCATGAGCAAATCCGGCTCTTGCGCGAACGACTCCCAGCCACGATTGTCCAGAGCCGTCTTACCGCTCGTCGCGGCCCAATCGAATGCCCGAGAATTGCCAGCTCGCCGATGCGGGAAAGAAATTGCGGTAGCTGGAACGGATATGACCGATCGGCGTCGCCCTGGAGCCGCCTCGCAATACATACTGATTGACCATGAACTTGCCATTATACTCTCCGACCGCGCCGGTTGCGACCCGGAATCCGGGATAGGGGGCATAACTGGACGAGGTCCATTGCCAAGCCTCCCCGAAGAGTTGTGCTGGCCTATCCTCTTCGGCACCGAGCGGATGACCGACGCCGCCATCGGCGACAAGGCCAGGACTCGCCGTCTGTTCCGCCGCATGCTCCCATTCGGCCTCGGTCGGGAGGCGTGCCCCGGCCCAGCGGGCATAGGCGTCGGCCTCATAGTAGGAGACATGGATCACCGGTCGATGCGGGTCCAGGGGAAGCAGGCCGCCCAGCGTGAATTCGGTCCAGCCGACGCCGTCCCGGCGCCAGTACAGCGGATGGGTCCGCCGCTGCGCCACGCACCAGTCCCAGCCCTCCGCCAGCCAGAATGACGGGTTTGCATAACCACCCTCGGCTACAAAGGCCCCGAACTCGCCATTGGTAACCAGCCGCGAGGCCAACCGGTAGGGTTCGAGATAGACCCGATGGCGCGGGGTCTCGTTGTCGTAGCAGAAGCCGCCGCCGCCATGGCCGATGACGGTCAGGCCACGAGAGAACCGGCACCATCTCGGGGGCGGCGCCGTCTCGGCGGGCGGCGGCGGGTCGGCGTAGGCGGGGAACAGCGGGTTGCATGACAGGAGGTGCTTGATGTCGGTCAGCAACAGTTCCTGATGCTGCTGTTCATGATGCAGGCCGAGTTCCACCAGGCACCCGATTTCTGGACAGGGCGCTGCCGACAGGCGTTCCAGGCGCTCGTCCACCTGGGCGCGGTAAGCAAGCACAGCCGCCAGGCCCGGGCGCGTCAACAGGCCGCGCCGGGACCGCGGGTGCTGATCTCCGATCGCATTGTAATAGGAGTTGAACAGCACCCGAAAGGCCGGATCAAACGGCCTGAAGTCCGCCTCCCGCGGCTCCAGCACGAAGGTCTCGAAAAACCATGTGGTGTGCCCCAGATGCCATTTGGCCGGGCTGGCGTCCGGCATCGACTGGGCGCAACAATCCTCGGCGGACAGCGGCGCGACCAGCGACAGGCTTTGCCGACGCACGGCGTGGTAGGCGTGGGCGAGCGTCATCGGACCTCCTCGGTGATCGCGTGGGCATCAGGGGCCGGCGAGGACCACGGCGAACCAGTGCCGCGGGTCGGTCCAGAGGGCAATCCGGTGCAACCCGATCCCGGCCAGGAACGCGAGGAAATCCTCGACCCGGAATTTGTAGCTGTGTTCGGTGTGGATCGACTCCCCGGCCAGGAATTTGCGGGAACCGCCCGGCCACCGCACCGCAACACCCGTGATCGCTTCCAAATGCATCTCGACCCGGGACTGCGCCGGATTGAAAAAAGCGCGATGCCGCCACTGACCAAGATCGAAGTCGCTGGCGATCAGGTGATTTACATGGCTCAAAATGTTGAGGTTGAAAGCGGCGGTGACCCCGGCCGCGTCATTGTAGGCGGCTTCGAGCACGTCGGCATCCTTCACCAGATCGACGCCGATCAAGAGGGCGCCATCATCATCCAGCAAGTCCCTGACCCGTGAGAGAATAGCCGCTGCCTGAGGCGGGTCGAAGTTTCCGATGGAGGAGCCAGGATAGAACACCACCCGTCCCGCGCGCGGCAGGTCTTCGGGCATGGCTAAATCCGTCGTCAGGTCGGCGACGACCGGACGAACCTCGAGATCGGGACAGGCGGCCCGAAAGCCCGCCGCGGCCATGTGAAGATACTCGGCCGCGATATCGACGGCGACGAAGCGGGCCGGCCGGATCAGGCGGCACAGGCGTCGGGCCTTTTCGCAGCTGCCGGCCCCAAGTTCGATCACGGTTCGGCCGATGCCCAGGCACCGGGCAATCTCGGCGCCATGGGCTGCCATGATGGCGGACTCGGTGCGGGTCAGGTAATATTCCGGGAGCCGGGTAATCCGCTCGAAAAGCTCGGACCCGGGCAGGTCGTAGAAGTATTTTGGAGAAATGTTTGCCCGCTCGTGACCCAGGCCTCGAATGATGTCGGATCGGATCGTCGAAGAGGCTCCTGGAGTGATGGGCAGGGCTGACCCGGGATGCCGGCGTCGGGCGTTGAATGCAAGGGCGTTGGGCATGCTGACGGCTCCTTTTCGGCGTTGTCCGGGCGGACGGATCGGTTGAAGATGATCTAGGCATGGACCCATGCCCAGGCAACGAAGGGTCGGCTCTCCCGGTCGATCAGATCGGCAATCGGCACGCAAGGCAGCCCCGGAGAACGCGGCGAAGCCGTCGTCGGGCCGAACAGCCCGACGCCGAAAGGTCGACCAACGGCCGGTCCTGTAGCGTTTTCCATCTACTCGCCGTCTGAGGATGGAACCCGAGCGCACCGGTCGACGTTTTCCGTTCGCATCAAACGGCGTATCGCGCACCTGATGCAGAACCGCACGACCCGCTGCGACCTGACTGATTTTCCGTGGAGCGTGGAGATTGACGTGCCAATCTCTTTCGCCGCAACCACCGTGCCCGAACCACTGGTAATGTCTTCGCCGCGATCAGATCGCGCAAAGCGGGATCATAATACTCATGTACCCGCACAATGCGACTGTCTTCGAGCAGAACACCTAACTTCTCACCCCTCCGACCATGCCTGACCCGAGGTGCCAAAACCAGGTTCGGAAACTACTCAACGCCTCCTGCGGACTATGCCCACCAGGAATCAAGATAAGCCCACCGCCAAGCGGGCCAGGGCTGGTATGGATGGACCCTGTCTTCCTCAGTACGGCCGCCCGATGGTTTTCCACGGTGCGTTGACTGATCCCGAGGTCGGAGGCGATGTTCTTGCCGGGATGCCCCGCAGGCGAAAAGCGCCCTCGAAAATACGGGCTTGAAGATGAGAATACGGGCGCCTTTTGTTGCCATCCTGGTGCCTTGCCCCGGCGATCACCCCTCCGCGAGGGCGATGGCTCCTTTGGTGGTGTGTTTGATGGCGTACATGGCACGGTCGGCCGCTTTCATCAGACCGTCGAGATCGGCGCCGTGCGACGGGTAGAGGGCAACGCCGATGCTGGCTCCGATTCTGGCGGTTCCTCCGGGAAGCGCGAAAGGCAGTTCGATGTGCGCCACGATGCGCTCGGCGATTTTCATAGCCAGGGGCAGGCCTGCCTGCTCCGCCAGAACGACGAACTCGTCGCCCCCGACACGGGCGACGGTATCGGCGTCCCGGACACAGTCACGCAACCGATGCGCGACTTCCTTCAGGACCAGGTCTCGGTAGTGTCTCAGTTTGAATCGCCGGTCCCATTTTAGGAACCGGCTCCTATCTAAATCCCAGATATCGCAGTTCAGATTATGCAGGCCAAGCGCGGGACGCTACGGTTGGCGGGAAAGGATGGGAATGTAGTGATTTGGGAACGTTCCACTGAGTAGCATTATGCCCCCAATCGTCACTCGATCATATTTACTAACTCCTGAATATTCGGCCTCTGCTTTTCCAATTGTGATGCATTGACACGAACCTCTTTGCGCAATACAGCTTTGGTCCCGGGCTTAAGTGTGCTAATCGGGATACCTAGCGCGCTAGAAACAACAGACGCGCTATTAGCGTCCAGTATCTCATATTGGAACATCTTTTTGAATGCAGATTGGTTTGCCGGTGCTCCTGATCCCGTCGGGTGAATGTGGAAATTGTTCGTAGCGACTCTCCATGCCTGCCATATCTCTTCACCGATTCCATTGACTACCGCCTTGAAAGCGACGGCGGAGGCCCCTTCTCCTTGCGTTAGTCTATTCCCGATGTAAAAATATATTCCGGGCATTGCTAGGCTGTACAGTCTTGAGTTAAGGAAGAACTCTGATTGTTGCTGGCCCTTTAGTCTAACAAACCCATAAACAAGGGACAGGACACTGCGGACGGCCCTTTTTGAAGATCCATCAGCCGTAAATGGTATGATCAGCCTATCAGACGCAGCAATTGCCAGCTCTGTATAGGTGGTGAAGCTCGGATTGCAATCGATAAATACCGTCGTGTCGGACTGTCCCCACGACGCCTTAACATCATTGATTAAATCGCGAATCCACAAATGAACAATTCGCCACGCATCATCAGGTCCCGGTTGGGCGGCTTTGCTAATCCGAGATGATAACATCTCGAGGCTTTCATCCCCAGGAACAAGGTATAGGTTATCGGGCATATTTGGGTTGTATTCCGATAGCCTTACAAGATAACCAGACCCCGTTCGCGTTGACGAATACGGGCTCCTAACTCTGTCGTCAATGTATCCCGATATCGTTGTTTTATTAGTATTTTCTGACAGACGGTTAAGCACTGACTCGCCATTGAGCATCCCCCCGAGAAGCATTATGGATGAGTTAGCCTGGGGGCATAGGTCAATGACTAACACCTTTTGTTCAGGATGCGTTAGGGCATATTCAGAAGCGATCTGAAACGTCAGGTAGCTCTTGCCTACTCCGCCTTTATTGTTCCACAACGCATATACAGCCATGTCCGCCCCCCCCAAACGCTGAGTGATGGGCGCATTATATCGATGCATGATGTGTTAGTGTTAGCTTTTCGACCAAAGGCGATCAAGCCGCCCTCTGCCAGTCCCCACAGAAACTAACGCTTGGCCAGTTCGAGGCGACAAGCCGCGTCACCAGCCGGAACCGGCTTCCATCTCAGTCCGCCAGCTTCACGATATCCTCAACCGACCACAGCCGCTCGGAGACGCCGGCTGCCATCGCCGGGGCAACGCGGAGCGTCTTGTGAATGCGCGCGAAGTTGTAATGCATGAAGTGCAGCGCGACCATGTGCGCGTGATTTTCGACCTTCTTGGAGAAGCCATTGGTGAGCCGGGTGAAGCGGCGCATGCCCATCCGCATGGTGAGATTCTGGCGCTCGACGTAGCTGGTGCTGATCTCTGATTCGGCTGGATTGCCAGTGATGGGCGTCTTCTTGATCCCCGAGCATTCCGCAGGGCTATAGCGGCGCTGGCCTTCTGGCGCCTCTCCATAAATCTTGATCAGTTGAGCGTAATCAACGTCCGAACCGAATGCGCCTTCGACGGCCTCCAGGTACGAGTTATTTCCGTCGCTGGTCAGTTGGACCCGATTCGCCAGCCTGCCAGCCAGGTCAGAAATGAATAGCTTCGCGGTCTCGCCATCCCGATTGCCGACCATCCACGACGGGACGAGCTTGGTATCGGCGCAGATCGCCGTCCAGGTCCAGATGTCACCAGCGGTGCCAGCGGCCTTCATGTCGTCCGGTGCGTTCTTGGCCTTGGCGTAGACAAATGCCCAAATCTCATCAACCTGAACCCGCTTGTACGGCAGATTTCGCAGCGCGCCGTCCTGATATTCCGAGCATGCTTGCCCGGCATCAACCAAGAGCTTGGTCACGGTGTTGATCGAGCAGTCCTCCATGCGGCTCGTGGAGCGCATGGAGTTGCCCTCGACCAAGGCGGTGATGATGCGGGTGCGGCGTGGGAGGGTGAGCTTGTTCATGGCAATGGCTCTGCGTTTGGGCTCTCTGTCTGAGCCCAACAATATGAACTTTTATGCTTAGCGTCAAGCATATTATCTATCACGCCACATTTTGTAAGCATCGCTAGATCATGCTTGCAATAAGCATGGATTTAGCTACGATGCAAGCATCAATATAATTGGAGTACGGCCATATGGTCGAGGAACCCACGGGTCGCGCAAAAGGCGCGGCCGCTAGAGCGCGGAAGCTTTCTCCTGAACGCAAGGCAGAAATCGCCAAGAATGCAGCCGAGGTGAGATGGCAAAATCAGCCCGCTAGGCCCACCATAAAGACTAGCAAAAACATGACGTTGGCGTCAAAAATAGGCGATTTGGTCCCACCCCCCGCTCAGCATGAGCTTTTCCATGTCGAAAAGCAGATTGAGTACAATGGTATCGAGATGGGGGTTTTAGAGAACGGCATTCCGTATTTAACGGAAAGCGGCCTCGCTCGGATGTGTGGAATTGACAGAAAGGTCCTTAATAGGCTTTCTATCAATTGGGATGACGAAAGAAAAAAACCAAGAGGTAAGCAGATAGATCAGCTATTGGAGCAATCATCATACAATGACGATGGATTATTCCTAAAATCAGAACACAATGGAGTGAATATAAATGCCTATACGGAACCGGTGTGTCTTGCCCTTCTTGAATATTACGCCTTTCTATCTGATGACAAGAGGGTAGAGGCCGTTAATGCGTTTAGGTCTCTTGCGCGGACAACATTTCGAGCCTTTATATATAAGGCAGTTGGGTATGCTCCTGACCAACGCATTATTGACAGTTGGAGGCACTTCCACGATAGGCTTGATATGACACTTGATTCCGTGCCAGTTGGATATTTCAGCATATTCCGGGAAATTGCCTCCATGATTGTTCCCATGATAAAGGCGGGTGTAATGATCAGTGATAGAGTTGTCCCTGATATCTCAGTAGGGAAGGCGTGGAGTGCATTTTGGAATGAAAAAAAACTAGCCACCGAATTCGGCGAGAGAATTAAATATGACCATGAATATCCATTATACTATCCACAGGCGAAGAGTAACCCACAACCAAGTTTCGCATATCCAGATTCCGCACTCGGAGTATTTCGTGCATGGCTGCGCCAACAATATATCACAAACAAGTTCCCAACGTATCTTAGTGGCCAGGCTAAGCAAGGGAAGCTATCTGTGGAGGTCGCCACCAAAGCTGTAGAAGCATTTTCAACAAAATATTTAACGAAGGGTTAGGCGCTTCCCCAACGTTTAGCCGCAGCCTTCCGCGCGATCTCTGCTCGTTGCTCGGGCGTCATTCCATCCGCCCGAGCGCGTCCGCCCTTAGCCCCCAGCGCCTTGGCCGCAGGGTCCTTGCCATCGTCCTTCGGCGAATCGTCAACCTCCCCCGTCGCGATATCGACGATGAGCCTGGCGAGTTGGTTTGCGTCACGCGGACGCGGGCTTGAGCGATCGTGTTTCATGCTCAGAATATGGCATGGTTGGCGCGAGGGTTCCAGCGGGCTTGATAGGAATATGGTCCTGGTCGGATTCAAACTGAGACACTACCGGCTGATCCCTCTGCCGGTCCCCGGGGGCGGCATCGTGTTACGCATGGTGTTTCGCGGCGCGCTCGCCGACCAGCCGGTGATCAGCCAACTCAGCCGGCGCTTCGGGACCGACATGAACCTGTTGCACGGCCGGCTCGATGCCATCGATGGCGCGTCCTACGGGGTCCTGGTGGCCGAGGTGACGGGGCCGCCCACCGGCATCCAGGCCACCATCGCCTTCCTCCACTCCAGTCGGCTTGATGTCGAGGTGCTCGGTTATGTCCCCCCAAGTCTACGCGCTGCTGGCTGACGCCACCGCCGAGACCCTGCTGATGGTCGGCATCTCGGGGTCCATCGCCACGGTTCTCGGCCTGCCGCTGGGCGTGGCGCTGGCCATCACCGGGCGCGACGAATTGCTGCCCTGTCTTGCCTTCAACCGTATCGCGGGCCTGCTGGTCAACGCCACCCGGTCGACGCCGTTCATCATTCTGGTGGTGGCCATCATCCCGTTTACGCGGCTGGTCGCCGGCACCTCGATCGGCACCCGCGCCGCCATCGTGCCGCTGGTCGTCGCGGCCACGCCGTTCATCGCGCGGGTCGTCGAAGCGGCGGTCCGCGAGGTCGACCGCGGTCTGATCGAGGCCGCCAGCGCCATGGGGGCAACGCCCTTGCAGATCATCGTCAAGGTGCTGCTGCCCGAGGCGCTGCCCGCGATCATCCTGGGCCTGACCCTGGCCGCGGTCAGCCTGATCGGTTACTCGGCGATGGTCGGCGCGGTGGGCGGCGGCGGCCTCGGCGACCTCGGCATCCGCTACGGCTACCAACGTTTCCTCCCCGACGTCATGGCCGCCGTGGTGGTGGTGCTGATTCTGCTCGTTCAGATTGTGCAAAGCGGCGGGGAGTGGCTGGCCGGCCGGGTCAACAGGCGAAACCTCCGGTCGTGAGTTTCGGTCGCGCCAGGTTTCTCAGTGTACCATGAAAGCTGTTGCCCCGGATTCATGCGTCATATAGCCTACAAAGCCGGTGATGTTGTGAGATTTCTGGCTGGCGTCGCTTCGCCGGCCGTTGCGAGAGGACAGGGTGATGGGATCTGCCGCAGCCTTGCCGGGGGTGGCGCCCGGTATCTTGTCGTTGATCGGCCGCACGCCGATGGTCGAGGCGCAGAGACTCGACACCGGTCCGTGCCGCCTGTTCCTCAAGCTGGAGAACCAGAATCCCGGCGGCTCGATCAAGGATCGCATCGCCCTGGCCATGATCGACGCGGCGGAACGTGCCGGGCACATCGCGCCCGGTGCGACGCTGGTCGAGGCCACCGCCGGCAACACCGGGCTTGGCCTGGCGCTGGTCGCGGCCCAAAAGGGCTATCGCCTGATCCTGGTCGTTCCCGACAAGATGGCCCGGGAAAAGGTGATGCATGTCAAGGCGATGGGCGCAGAGGTGATCACCACCCGCTCTGACGTGGGCAAGGGCCACCCCGAATACTACCAGGACATTGCCGAGCGCATCGCCGCCGAAACGCCGGGCAGTTTCTGGGTTAACCAGTTCGCCAACCCGGCCAACCCGCAGGCCCATTACGACACCACCGCTCCGGAAATCCACGCCCAGATGGGGGGGCGGGTCGATGCCGTGGTCGCCGGGGTCGGTTCGGGCGGGACCCTGACCGGCATCGGCCGCTACTTTCGCGACCACAGTCCCGAGACCGAGATGGTGCTGGCCGACCCGGTCGGCTCGATCCTGGCGCCGCTGGTCAACACCGGCGAGACCATCGAGCCGGGTTCGTGGGCGGTCGAGGGCATCGGCGAGGATTTCGTCCCGCCCAACCTGGACCTGTCGCTGATCCGTCACGCCTGGTCCATTTCCGACGACGAGGCGCTGGCCGCCACCCGGGACCTGCTGGTCCGGGAAGGCGTCCTGGCCGGTTCCTCGTCGGGCACGCTGCTGGCGGCGGCGCTGCGCTTTTGCCGCGCCCAGACCGCGCCCAGGCGGGTGGTGACGCTGGTCCCGGACAGCGGCGCCAAATACCTGTCCAAGGTTTTCAACGATTCCTGGCTGCTGGAGCAGGGCTTCGTCCGGCGTGATGCCAGCGGCGACGTGCGGGATCTCGTGACCCGTCGCCACACCGAGGGCGCGACCATCACCGTCGCGCCAACCGATACCCTTCGGATCGCGTATACCCGCATGCGCTCGGCCGATGTCTCGCAACTGCCGGTCCTCGATCGCGGCCGGCTGGTCGGACTGATCGACGAAAGCGATCTCTTGCGCCTCATCGACGACGCAGGCGGTTCACCCCGGCACGCCTTCACCCGGCCGGTCTCCGAAGCCATGATCACGCGACTGACCACCTTGCCGGCCCATGCCCCGATTTCGGCGCTTCATCCGATCTTCGCGGCCGATCAGGTGGCCATCGTGGTCGAAGGCGAGCGTTTTTTTGGCCTGGTAACCCGGGTCGACCTCTTGAATTTCCTGCTCCGGAGCAACCGGTGACCGAGACTCCCGATCCATCCCTGGCCTTTGATACCCGCACGGTTCATGGCGGGCAGGTCCACGATCCCGCCACCGGCGCCGTGATGACGCCCATTTATGCGACCTCGACCTACGCCCAGCAGGCGCCGGGGGTGCATCAGGGCTTCGAATACGCCCGCAGCCAGAACCCGACCCGCTTTGCCTTCGAGCGCGCGGTGGCCGACCTGGAGAGCGGGCAGGCCGGCTTTGCCTTCGCCTCGGGCCTCGCCGCGATCTCGACGGTGCTGGAGCTGCTTGAGAGCGGCGCTCACGTCATCGCGACCGACGACATTTATGGCGGCACCTTCCGCCTGCTGGAGCGCGTGCGCCGCGTGAGCGCCGGCCTCTCGGTCACGTTCGTCGACATGACCGATGTCGCCAACATCGAGGCGGCAATCCGGCCCGAGACCCGGCTGATCTGGGTTGAGACCCCGACCAATCCGCTGCTGAAGCTGGTGGACCTGTCCGCCGTTGCCGCCCTGGCCCGCAGCCGCGGCCTGATTGCGGTGGCCGACAATACCCTGGCCAGCCCATGGGTGCAGCGGCCGCTCGAACACGGTTTCCACCTCGTCGTCCATTCGGCGACCAAGTACCTCAACGGCCATTCCGACATGGTCGGGGGCGTGGCGGTGGTCGGCCGGGACGATCCCGAACTGGCGGCACGCCTCAAGTTCCTGCAAAACGCGGTCGGGGCGATTCTCGGCCCGTTCGACAGTTTCCTGGCCTTGCGTGGGGTCAAGACGCTGGCGCTGCGCCTTGAGCGCCATTGCGCCAGCGCGCTCGCCATCGCCGAATGGCTGGAGGCCCACCCCAAGGTGCGGCAGGTGCGCTATCCCGGTCTCAAGAGTCACGCCCAGCACGACCTGGCGAAACGCCAGATGCACGGCTTCGGCGGCATGGTCACGGTCGACCTGGATACCGACCGGGCCGGGGCCGAACGGGTGCTGGGGGCGCTGCGTCTTTTTACCCTGGCGGAGAGCCTGGGCGGCGTCGAAAGCCTGATCGAACTGCCGGCGGCCATGACCCATGCCTCGATTCCACCCGAACAGCGCCTGGCCCTGGGGATCACCGACAGCTTGTTGCGCCTTTCGGTGGGCATCGAGAACCACCGTGACCTGATCGCCGATCTGGAGCAGGCCCTGCACCAGCTGTGACACAAGCGGCCCTGGATACGACGGATCGCTGAAATAAAAAGGGTTGGCTCAGACTGCGTTCCAGGGTGGTGATGTTTTCAGGAAAAACCAGGGCCTGGTCATGGAGTCGGGGATCACCGGCGCCACCGCCTTCACCACCAAGGTCACGAAGAACACGAAGCAGGTCACCAAGAGCGAGACGCCTTCGTGACTGCTTTCGTGCCCGTGGTGTCCTTCGTGGTGAATGCGGCCTCGCGGTGCTCTGGCGCCTCTCCGGGTTGAAAACTCCAAGTCACTGAGAACAAACCAATTCCCAACACCCTGGAATTCAGGAAGAGCCTTCCCCTCGAAAGCGTCGAAAGCATCGACGACATCATCGCCGATCCGGTGCCGGTGCCGGCGAAGCCGCCGCAGGCTCGGCCCGCACGGTCAGGCTGAGCGTTGGCGGCCGGGCCAATGTCTGAAAGACCACGCAGTAACGCTCGGTCAGCTTGACCAGACTGGCGATCTGCCCGGCCGCGGCGTCGGTATCCAGATCGAAGCGCAGGCGGATGGCGGTGAAGCCAACCGCGGCGTCCTTGTCCACGCCCAGCGTGCCGCGAAAGTCGAGGTCGCCTTCGGTGTGGACCGTGCCGCCGCGCAGCCCGATGCCCAACGCGGTGGCCACCGCGCGCAGGGTCACGCCGGCACACGCCGCCAGCGCGTCCAGCAGCATGTTGCCCGAGCACGCCTGAAGCCCGCTGCCACCGGTCGCCGGGTGCAGGCCGGCCTCGACCAGCGCCCGCCCGGTATCGACCCGGCAGGTCATGCCCTCACCGTCCAATTGCCCGACCGAGGTCAAGGTGATGACCGCGGCGGCGGGCTCGGCCCGGTACCGGTCCTTGAGGGGGGCCTGAAGCGCGCGCAGGTCGTCGGCGGAGAGCGTCATGGGCGGGGGAATCCTCGGTTGGCGCCGGCCGGCAGGGCCTTGCCCAGCCGGTCCGCGGGAAATGTCAACGGCGGCGCACATAGTACACATATATGCCGCGGCGCACGCAATATGATTGACAGATCATAATGTTATTTATAGAACACAACTCTGGTCGATAACTGAACATTGCCGAGCCGCAGCGATGCCACCACCCGCCGACCGCCACCCCGTTCCCGCGGCCTTCGCCGCATCGGCCCTTCTGGATGAAGCGGGCTGTCACGCGCTCCATCGCCGCTCGATGGAAGACCCCGATGGTTTCTGGGGCGACGCCGCGCGGGAACTGACCTGGACGCAGCCCTTCACCCGGGTCCGGGAGGGCGACTTTTCCGGCGAGGCCCGCGTCCGCTGGTTCTCCGACGGTTCGCTGAACGCCTCGGTCAATTGCCTTGACCGCCACCTTGCCCGGCACGGCAGCCGTCCCGCGATACTCTGGGAGGGTGACGAGCCCGACGACCGGCGCACCCTTACTTATCGGGACCTGCACGATCGGGTCTCCCGGCTTGCCAACGCCCTGACCGCGCTCGGTGTGGGCAAGGGCGATTTCGTCGGTATCTACCTGCCGGTGATTCCCGAGGCGATCGTGGCGGCGCTGGCCACGGCCCGCATCGGTGCGGTCCATGCGCTGGTGTTCAGCGGATTCTCGGCGGAAAGCCTGGCCCGGCGGCTGAATGATTGCCAGGCCAAGGTGCTGATCACCGCCGACGAAAGCCGGCGCGGCGGCCGGGTGGTGCCCTTGAAGCGCAACGCCGACCGGGCGCTGGCTCACAGCCCGTCGGTCCAGGCGGTGGTGGTGGTCACGCGCACCGGCGCCGAGGTGCCGTTCACCCCCGGCCGCGACCACCGTTACGAGGAGATCGTCGCCGCCGCCGGCCCGGTGGCGCCGCCGGTGGCGGTGGGGGCCGAGGACCCGCTGTTCATCCTCTACACCTCGGGCTCCACCGGCCAGCCCAAGGGGGTGATCCACACCACCGGCGGCTATCTGGTCCATACCGCCCTTAGCTACAAGTATGTTTTCGACCATCATGACGGCGACATCCACTGGTGCACCGCGGATATCGCCTGGGTGACCGCGCACAGCTACGTGCTCTACGGGCCGCTGGCCAACGCCGCCACCATCGTCCTGTTCGAGGGCGTGCCCGGCTATCCGACGCCGTCCCGGTTCTGGGAGATCGTCGACCGCTATGGCGTCACCAGCTTCTATACGGCCCCGACCGCGGTGCGCTCGCTGATGCGCGAGGGCGACGCCCCGGTGCTGGCCACCAGCCGCCGCAGTCTGCGCCTCCTGGGTTCGGTCGGCGAGCCGATCAATCCCGAAGCCTGGCACTGGTACCATCGGGTGGTCGGCGGCGGCCGCTGCCCGATCGTCGACACCTACTGGCAGACCGAAACCGGCGCCATCCTGATCGCGCCGATTCCGGGAGCGACCGCACTCAAGCCGGGTTCGGCGACCCGGCCGTTCTTCGGCGTGCGGCCGGCCCTGGTCGATGCCGACGGCCGCGAGATCGTCGGCCCGGGCGAAGGCCATCTGGTGATCGACGCCCCGTGGCCGGGACAGGCACGCACCCTCCACGGCGACCACGAACGTTACGTCGACACCTATTTCCGGCGCTTTCCCGGCCGCTATTTCACCGGCGACGGCGCCCGGCGCGACGCCGACGGCTATTACTGGCTGACCGGCCGGGTCGACGACGTGATCAACGTCTCGGGCCACCGGCTGGGCACGGTGGAGCTCGAAACCGCGATCGCCTCGCACCCTGCGGTGGCCGAGGCCGCGGTGGTCGGCTTTCCCCATGCGGTCAAGGGCCAGGGCATCTATGCCTATGTCACCCTCAAGGCCGACATCCCCGAAACCGACGCCCTGCGCCGCGAGTTGATCGACTGGGTGCGCGCCCGCATCGGTCCGATCGCCAGCCCCGACGTGGTCCATTGGGCGTCGGACCTGCCCAAGAACCGGTCGGGCAAGATTCTCCGGCGCATCCTCGGGCATATCGCCCGCGGCGAGACCGAAGACCTGGGCGACCGCACCACCGTCGCCAATCCCGAGGTGATCCCCGGGATCATCGGCGGCCGGGCCGCCTGACCCTGTCCCTTACTTCTGGAGAAACCCCTGCTTCTGGAGAAAACGATGTCTTTTGCCAATCTGTGGCGCCGCACCGGCGCAGCCGTTGTGGCCCTGGGACTGCTCGGTGGCGTGGGAAGCGCCCTTGCCGCCGACAAGGTCGACGAACTCCGGCTCGACTATGCCTATTACAATCCGGTCAGCCTGGTGCTGAAGGACAAGGGCTGGCTGGAGGAATCGCTGGCCGCCGACGGCATCAAGGTCCGCTGGGTGCTGTCGCTCGGCTCCAACAAGGCGCTGGAATTCCTCAACGCCGGCAGCCTCGACGTGGGCTCGTCGGCGGGCGCGGCGGCGCTGCTGGCGCGGATCAACGGCAATCCGGTCAAGGCGATCTACGTCTATTCGCGGCCGGAATGGACCGCCCTGGTCACGCGCCCCGACACCGGCATCAAGACGGTGGAGGACCTCAAGGGCAGGCGCATCGCCGCCACCCGCGGCACCGATCCCCACATCTTTCTGATCCGCACCCTGGCCGAACACGGCCTGACCGAGAAGGACGTGCGGATCGTCCTGCTCCAGCACCAGGACGGCCGCCTGGCCCTGGCCAAAGGTGACGTCGATGCCTGGGCCGGCCTGGACCCGTTGATGGCCCGGGCCGAGTTGGAGGACGGCGCCCGGCTCTTCTACCGCAACCCCGAGATCAATACCTGGGGCGTGCTCGACACCCGCGAGGATTTCGCGGCCAATCACCCGGAGCTGGTGGCCAAGGTCCTGGCGGCTTATGAGAAGGCCCGCGCTTTCAGCCAGGCCAACCCCGCCGACCTCAAGGCGATCATCGCCGCCCAGGCCAAATTGAGCGACGAGGTCGCGGCCCGCCAGTTGGAGCGCACCGATCTTTCGACCGGGGCCATCGGCGAACGCCAGCGCAAGACCATCGAAGGCGCCGGACTTGCCCTGCAACAGGCGGGCGTCGTACCGGCCGACGTCGATGTGCCGGCCGCCGCCACGGCCCTGGTCGAGGCCAGCTTCGTCCAGCGCCTGGGGATCAGGTGACCAAAGCCGTCCGATGGCCGGTCGGGCTGATCCTGCCGCTTGGCCTCGCGCTCGGCTGGGAGGCGGCGGTGGCGCTGCATTGGGGCAACGGCCGTCTGCTGCCACCGCCGAGCCGGGTGCTGGCCACCCTGATCGACCTGTTCCGCACCGGCGACCTCGCCGGGCACATTCAGGCGACGCTCCAGCGGGTGGCGCTGGGCTTCCTGCTGGGCGTCGCTGCCGGCACCGTACTGGGCGCGGTCTCGGGCTATTGGGCGCTGGCCCGGCGCCTGATCGACCCGACCCTGCAAGCGTTGCGCAACATCCCTTCCATCGCCTGGGTCCCGATGTTCATCCTGTGGTTCGGGATCTTCGAGACGTCCAAGGTCATCCTGATTGCGGTGGGCGTGTTCTTTCCGATCTATCTGGCCCTGAGCGCCGCCATCCTCAGCGTCGATCGCAAGCTGGTGGAGGTCGGACGCATCTTTCGCTTCAGCCATCGCGAGATGATCACCCGGGTCCTGCTGCCGGCTGCGCTGCCCAGCTACGTGACGGCCCTGCGGTCGGGCCTGGGCCTGGGCTGGATGTTCGTGGTCGCGGCCGAGTTCATGGGCGCCGAGCAGGGCCTCGGGTTCCTTTTGGTGGACGGCCAGCAGACCGGGCGCCCGGCGGTGATCCTGGCCGCGATCGCCGCCTTTGCGGTGCTGGGCAAACTGACCGACTGGCTGCTGGCATCGGTCGCCGCCCGCTTTCTCCGCTGGGAGGACGGCTTCAGGCCGGTTGAATAGCCCGATGCTGGACATCAGGGACGTCTCCAAACGCTATCCCAACGGTGTCCTGGCCCTGGACGGGGTCGGGCTGACCGTGGCGCCGGGCGAGTTCCTGGTGATCGTCGGCGGCTCGGGCTGCGGCAAGAGCACCCTCTTGCGCCTGATCGCCGGCCTTGACGGCGCGACCGCCGGCACCATCGCCCTTGACGGCACGCCGGTCACGGCGCCGCGCCCCGAGATCGGCATGGTCTTCCAGGAACCGCGCCTGATGCCATGGCTGACCATCGACCAAAACGTCGCCTTCGGCATCCGGCACCTGCCGGCGACCGAGCGGCGGAGGCGGGTGTCGGAGGCTCTGGCCCGGGTCGGCCTTGCCTCCCACGCCCGTCATTGGCCTCGGGAACTGTCGGGCGGCCAGGCCCAGCGGGTGGCGCTGGCCCGCGCCCTGGTCGGACGGCCGGAGGTGCTGCTGCTGGACGAACCCTTTTCGGCCCTCGACGCCCTGACCCGCACCGACCTGGAGGAGCACCTGCTCGACCTGTGGGCCTTCGACCGGCCGACCATGGTCCTGGTCACCCACGACATCGAAGAGGCATTGTTCCTGGCCGACCGCATCGTGGTGATGCGACCCGGGCCGGGCCGGATCGTCGCCGAACTGGTTCCGACCCTGACCCGCCCGCGCGACCGCGCCGGCGCCGGCTTCCACGCCTGGAAATACCGCGCGCTGGTCGAACTCGATCAGGCCACCCGTCGCCTCTCCGGCGAGGAAGCCTTCCCGGCCGCGGCGATCTGATCTTGATTTTGCAGGGCTCTCGCCCTGCACCCGCAAAGGAGGCTCGCCTCCTTGACCTCATTCACGTCATGGGTTCAAAGGGCCGGCCGGCCCTTTGCGGGTGTGGGCAGAGCCCACAAATGGGGTCATCCTTTACGCTCGCCGGGATAAGCCGGGACCGCGGCCCTACCCGTCCAAGGCGTCGGAGAGATCCGCGATCAGGTCCTCCACCGCCTCCAGCCCCACCGACAGGCGCAGCAGATCCGGCGGCACCGGACTGCCGGGGCCTTCGATGCTGGAGCGGTGCTCGATGAAGCTTTCGACGCCACCGAGCGATGTCGCCCGGGTCCACAGCCCAACCCGGGCCGCGGTGGCGATGGCGGCGGCTGCGCCGCCCCGCACCCGGATCGACAGCATGGCGCCGAAGCCGCCGGCCATCTGGCGGCGGGCGGTCTCGTGACCGGGGAAGCCGGGGAGCCCGGGATACAGGACTTCCAGGACGTTGGGATGGGCCGCGAGCCGCTCGGCAAGGAGTTGGGCCGAGCGGCAGGCCAGCGGCACCCGGGCAAACAGCGTTCGCAGGCCGCGCAGCAGCAGCCAGGCTTCGAAGGGGCCAAGGATGCCGCCCATCTGCGCCCGGTTGGTCTTGATCCGCTGCCAGAACCCGTCTTCGGTGCCGGTGACCAGCGCCCCCGCGACCACGTCGGAATGGCCGTTCAGATACTTGGTCGCCGAATGCATGACGAGGTCGGCGCCGAGCGTCAGCGGCCGGGTCAGGACCGGCGTGGCCACGGTTGAATCCACCGCCAGACGGGCGCCCGCGGCATGGGCGATGTCGGCCAGCGCCCCGATGTCCGAGATGGTCCACAGCGGATTGGCCGGGCTTTCGACCCAGACCAGTCTGGTCCGCCCGCGAACCACCGCCGCGGCCATGGCATCGAGGTCGGTCGGGTCCACCACCTGGACCGCCAGCCCCCAGCGGGTGCCGAAGGTCAACAGCCAGTTGCGCAGCGACCAGTACATGACCGGCGGAATCACCACATGGTCGCCGGGATCGAGAGCCAGGAAGAGCGCGCTGGCTGCGGCCGAACCCGAGGCGAAGAGAGCCGCCGCGGCACCACCTTCAAGCGCGGTCAGGACCGCTTCGGGCTGATCATAGCCCGGACAGTCGGCCCGGGCATAAATGCGACCGCTGCTGTAGCGGTTGTCGGGATCACGGACAAAGGTGCTCGAGGGATGGATCGGCGGCACCACGGCGCGGGTGACGGGGTCGGTCCAGCCGAGAGCCTGGGCGGCAATGGTCGCGGGAGACGTCTTTTTCGAGGTCACGGCCGGAATCCCGCCACGTCGCCGCCGGCCCCCGCGACCAGTCCCCCGGCCCATGGCCGCAGCCAGGGGCCGGTCCCCGCCTGAACCGGCGCAACCGCCGGCTCCAGGGTCGAAAGCCCGTCGGTGACCGTCACCGCACCCCTCCCCGGTTCAGGCGAGCACGTCGTCGACGATCTTGTCGACGAAGCGCACAGGATCGGT
>Ga0302319_10008838_pt1 | contig 19499 bp, 15 predicted proteins | sample Bog_T0_2_FD_203319 | JGI IMG/M metagenome (GOLD analysis project Ga0302319, IMG submission 203319) | Peat permafrost microbial communities from Stordalen Mire near Abisko, Sweden - Bog_T0_2 | ecosystem: Environmental > Terrestrial > Soil > Wetlands > Peat | place: Sweden: Abisko, Stordalen Mire... | reverse complement strand
CCTCGGTGATCACCTTAAAACCGGCCACTTGTGGTCACTTCAAAACCGGCCACTCTGGATGGCCTGAGACGTGATTGTTTTACCTTGCGGCGGGGTACATTTGCAAGGCGCGGCTTCAGTCGTTGCAGTTATGGCCGGTTTCCAAGCCTTTCTGATGCGTGTTAAGGTTGTAATCGCTTCGCCGGGGTCGCGCCTTGCGGAGTGATCCAGGGCCGATGACACGGGGCTGGCTCCGAAGGAATAGGTGATCGAGACCCTCTGCGGTTTGCCTGATGGGCTGGCCGGCAGGGGGTTTCGTGTTTCTGCAGAGATTCTTTTGGTGAGGCTTCGTCGTGGGAGGCTTCTGGATCACGAGTCGCGACGCCGCCGGGCGTTCTTTGCCCGGCATCCATATCGCTTTTGCTTTTGCCTTTGCTCTTGTCATTTGCCTTCCTCCGGACCGCCGGCTTTGGTGCGCCAACTGCGTGGGCCGCACTTGAGCACGTGTCCGTGATGCAGCAAGCGGTCCAGCATGGCGGTGACAGCGGCGCTGTCGCCCAGCAGCTTTCCCCAGTCGTCCACGGGCCTGTTGGACGTTAGAAGCGTGCTCGCTCGTTCGTAGCGGCGCATGATGATCTCCAGCAGTTCCTCGGCGGCGGTCAGCGGCAGCTTTCGCATTCCTAAGTCATCGATGACGAGTAACGGCACGGTGGTCAGCAGCTCCATGTGCTCCTTGCGCTTGCCATCGAGCGTGGCATCAGCCAACTCTTCCAGCAGGGCATGTGCTTCGCGATAGAGCACGCGGTATCCCTGCTGGATGACGGCGTGCCCGATGGCCTGGGCGCAATGGCTCTTACCGCTCCCAGGTGGACCGAGAAACAAGGCATCTTCACGCCGGCCCACCCAGCCCGCTGTAGCCAGATCGAAGACGAGACTGCGATTCATCTTGGGGTTGAACTGGAAGTCGAAGTTGTCGAGTCGCTTTTCGGCGTCGCGGAACTGCGCCTGTTTATGGCGCCGCTCCAGCAGGCGCTTGCTACGGCAGGCCAGCTCATCGGAGACCAGTGTTGAGATGAGGTCGATGGGCACCAAGTTCTCCGATTGCGCTTGTAGAAGGCGGGTTTCCATCACCGCGGCCATGCCGCTCAGGCGCAGTTGCACCAGGGAACGATTGAGTTCTATCAGGTTCATGATTGGGTTTCCTCGAATTGGATTCGTTGTTGGATCACGTCGCGATACTGGGTCAGTTCGCGGATGAGGGGGTCGATTTGCTTCAGGCTCAGAGGGGCTTGCTGGCTGCGCTCCAGATAGCGGCGCACGAATTGGTACTCGCTCACGCCCAGCTCCAGCGCCGCTACGCAGGCCTGATCGCAAGTAGCGCTGCCGTACTGTTTGGTAAGCGATAGCATGCCTTGGATGCGGCGGGTTCCGAGTTCGCCCTGGCGAGCATGGATGGCATCGCAGACCGCGCCGATGCTGGCTCCGGCCTTGTGCGCACGCGCCAGCAGTTGCAGCAACTGCGGCGGCGTACGACGCGGGCGATCCTCATCGCGGATGCGGTGCCCACCACGCTTGCCGCCCAGATGCTCGCGCAGCAACTCACCGGTGCGGGGATCAAGCAGACGCACATACATCGCATCCCATTGCACGTCGACTTGGCGTCCGATCCAGCCTGGCGGCGCTCCGTAGTAGGCCGCTTCAACCTCGACGCAGCCATCTAGATGCACCGTACGCACGCCGTACTGGTAGTAGCGAAACGGCTCCAGCGGCAATGCCTGCAGAAAGGGCTTCTCTTCGGCGAACATCGCCGCCACCTGCCGCTTGGTCCGCCCGTGGATGCGCTTGTCAGCCCAGTTGTCTTCCCAGTGGTCCAGATAGGCCTGTGCCTCTTCCAGGCTCTCGAACTTCTTGCCCTTCAGCGGCGTCTTCTGCGTATGGCCAACACCACTTTCAACCTTGCCCTTGCGATCTGGATCGCGCACCTTGCAAGGAAGCGCCGTCACACCGTAGTGCGCCAGAACGTCGCGATACAGAGGATTCAAGCGTGGATCGTAGATGTCGGGGGACAGTACGCCTTCGCGTAAGTTGTCCAGCACCACAACCAACGTTGAGCCGCCCAGCCGGCGAAAAGCCTTCTCGTGCAGCTCGGCCCACACCCGCGTACTCGATTTGAAGACCAGCAGACGAACACACTTGCGACTGCAGCCCAGCGTCAACACGAACAGCCGCGTGCGCCGGTACTTGCCACTGTCAGGATCGCGCACCATGGGGCCGGTGCCGTAATCAACCTGGCACTCTTCACCAAGCCGCGTCTCGATGATCACACGCGCTTCCGGCGATGTGGATCCGCGCAGTCCCCGCACGAAGCGCCGCACGCTCTGATAACCGCCCGTGAACCCGTGGCCATCAACCAGATCCTGAAAGATGCCCATCGCGTTGCGGCCCCGCGATAGCTCCAGTTCGATCAGCTCGCGGTAGGGTTCACTGCTGCTGGCCGTGCGCTGGTCGTCCTGTGCCAGATCTGCCCCTGAAGGCAAAAAGCCGGTGATCACTGAAGTGGCCGCTTTTGACTCGTTGGCTGGTTCGCCGGAGCCGGTGATCACTTCCATGGCCGGTTTTGAACCGTCCGAGCCGGTGATCACCAAAGTGGCCGGTTTTGGCAGGGATTTTGGTCCCCAGCTTCCTGGCGAACGCACCACGATCCCTGCCGACCTCAGGTAATCGCCCGCCGTCTCGCGACGAATCCCCGTCGCCTCCTCGATCCGCCGCAGGGACCAGCCCAAACGCCCCAGCGCGATCACCTGTTCCCGCTTCTCTCTGCTCAAGACATTACCCATGCCAACAGAGGCTAATTGCCTCCGTCAGTGCGTATGTCTCAGTCCCTCAGAGTGGCCGGTTTTGAACTGATCATAAGTGGCCGCTTTTGGGTGATCGCCAAGGTATATCTTGACGGGGGACTCCAAGGCGGTCAGCATATTGTTGTTCGATCCGCTCCAGAGCCCGTTCGTAGGATGCTGCGAACTGAGTGACCGCTTTTCTGAAGCGCTCAATCTCAACCCTGGTCATCTGAGCATCTCCGGCAAATCGTAGACAAGCCTACGTGCAGCCGGCCAACCTGCTTCGACAAAAATGTCGAGGGCCTGCATTAGCCGCTGTCGCAAATCTTCGCTTTGTGTCAGCGCGCCTCTGAAGTCCGCAAGATAACGGCGGATCATTCTTACGAATATCTCAACGCCCAAACTCTCAAACTGATATTGTCCATTTCGACCTCCTTGAACCAGGGCGTCGGTCATTATGCGAAAAACGAGTGGGGGGTTCTCAGCAATGAGGAATTCTAGTGTCTGCAGCAGATAGTGTGTGATCGAGGGATACGGCACTCCCGCCAGCACTTCGAACGTCGGCGTCAATTCTTGAAGAAACCGACTACGGACCCTCTGATCCGTGACGGCCGGATTCGGTTCTTCACCGGCCTGCTTCTGCTCTTCGAATGCACCTGATGCAAAATAGATCTGACTGGCAATTTGGTCGAGAATCCGCAGAGCGGTCTCAATATCAGCTTGCTCTGACTGTGAAAGATCAGTTCTCTGGATAAGGGTTAGCAATTGCGGTGCTACTTTAGCAGCGACGTTTTCGTAGATCCATATTGCCCGAGCCCGGATGCGCTCTTGGATGGGATCTTGCTTCTCTGGGTCGCCTTGCACGAGCGCTGAGCGGAGACCGAAGAGTGCGCTATTCACTCTCTGGCAGTAGAACACCGGACTTTCGGCCCACTGTTCTACCCGGCGACCGGCGAGCCCTTGATCGAATACTAACCAGAGCCGGAGCATCAGCTGAACGATTTGCCCTGTCAGTTCGTCTCTGCCTCCCTTCTTCTCATTCGTCGATGGAAATCTTTCATCCAGTGCTACCAAATGTTCAGCGAACCAAGTAGGTTGTTCCTGAAGGATGGGCTGGATCGCGGCAAGAAAGAATCCCAGAACTCCCACATTTTCCTCTTGCTGAAGACCAATCTTGCATAGGTCCATCATCAGAGGTTTATCGGACGCGAAGAGCATGTTTGTTCTGCAAAGGATTTGATGACGCACAGCTGGCGACAGATCCCTTGCAGAGGCGAGAACCAATTGAGCCAGTTGTTCGTCTGGCGCTTTTTCGGCCCAAAGGAGAGCCATTACAGCCCCCGCGGCAGCGATCCGCGGTTCTGGCGAACCCCAACTCGGACCGCGTGCAAAGGCCTCCTCCGCTTCTTGATGGTTCTCTTCCCCTCGTGGCCAATGTCCTGAGGCGGCGGCATCGAAAACCATTTCCTTAATCCCCGGAAATGCTTCGAAGTCTTGCCCTTCCTTGCACGATAGTGCAGCGGTTTCTGCGGCCTCTGCGATAGCATCCCATGCCGACATCCGGAGCGCCTCAGGGATTGTCTCATCCGACTTAAGGACTTTCCTGAGAGCCTGAACTTCTCTCCATTTGTTGGCTATTGTGTCACTTTGTTCTGCGCTGCCATTTTCGGCTTTGATTCGCTGCACACTTTTGATTGCCTGGTTGAGTGCGAAATTTGCATCGGCCGTGAGATCGACTCCCTTTTCCCGTAACCACCAATCATCCGCACCTTGGGCAAAGCCGCTAACAACAAAAGGAGCGCGGTTCTCCGGAAGGCCTCCACCCTGGGCGAGCGATTCCCGCTCATGTAGCGCTTCGGGCAGTTCGATCTTTTTCTCGTCCAGGCAGCCAAGCAGTATTGCCTTCGTGCGTTCATCCGTATTCAGGATCGCTCGCTCGATAGCAACTCGCTCCGGGCTCTCCAAGAGAGGATGGAGTGCCTTGATCAGGTCTCCGGCAGGTTTCCGCGTATCAAGTCCTTCCAGGATTGGCGCCGCGCACGAGAGAGGTACCAGCAAGCGGCCCAGTGTTTCCGGCTTAAATGACCCCATCCTCAGTAGCGCTGTCCAGACGCACGCCAGATGATTTTTGGCTACGACCGTGGCAACGATGTCTGTGAGGGCATCGGTGCGCCCGCCATCCGCAAGTGAGCGCAGACCTGATTCAAACGCCCCAAACAGAGAGTGAGCATCCCGTTGGCGGTACGAAATGTAACTATTGTCGGGCTGATAACCGGCCAGCACGTCACCGACCATCATCGGAATGACATCGCCGACGTCTCTTTCTGTCTCTTCCATAGTGCACTTGGCGGCCTCTACGAATGCCTCTGTAGCGATTGCCGGATCGGATTCGAGAAAACGCGGAAAGACTTGCTGAAGTAGGTAGCGTGCGCTCTCAAAATCCTGACGTTTGTTGCTGGTCATGCCGACGATTCGACTGTCGAAGATGCTTGTGACCTCCTCGCTCGAAGGAAGCGGCGTGCAGTAACCAGCCCGATAAATATCGCCGATCAACTTCCCTGTCAACAATGAAAGAGGTAGGAGATATTTCAGCTCCTGAGCGAGCCAGAAGAGTTCCTTGTGCCCGTAAGCGCGGACGTGCTCCGGCGCGAGAAGTTGGTACAGCGACTGGATTGATGCCTCGGGCGCGATCTTCAAAGTCCTAGCAACGGCCTGAATGCCGATGATCACCATTCCGATTTCATATCGCTCGCCGCTACCTTGCCGTAGGATTAACCTCGCAGCCGCGCAGATGTCCTCTCTTTCGCGATCATCGAGAGATGCGGGCCTCTCCACCCACTCAGAGATCAAAGGCTTTAACATCCAGCCAACATCCGCGACCGCAATCTCAGAAAGACGTCGAGCGATCTGAGGCCACGGCCCAAGCTGCGAATCACGCAAGTGCGTGGGAGAGATCCCTGCAGATAGTGCGCCGGTACAGTGGCGCACAAGAAAGATTGCGGCCTTTCTCTCCGCGCAGTCGCTCCCTTGCAGGCATTGGAAAATCGGGTTCCATTCTTCGATCGCGTCTGTCAAAGATGCTGCAACGCGGGCAGGCAGCATTCTGCAGAACGCTCCTGATCCCTCTGCCGCAGCAATCGTCAAAGATTGCTGCCAAAACTGATCCCGTTGCCCAGTGTCGCCTTGCCATAGCATCTGAAGCGCCATGGTGGCCCCAGGTGCTATGAACAAAGCCCTCTCGTCGGAATGAGTGAGACGTTCTGAAAAACCAGGAGCCTCGCCGCCTTCAAGAACTAATCGGGCTATGCCGTAATCAAAGAGGACGTGGTGCGCAAAAGCCACACGTTGGACCCTGTCTTCCACCCCTTTGACCGGGGCGAGTACGCCGTTTGAGTTTAGCTTGTAAAGGTCTTCAGCCTCCGCGCCTTGAATGCTCGAAAAGGGCACTCGCAAAATACGCCCTTCTAGCATCTGGTCCAGTGACTTGCGCAGTAGGTTTTCGCGCGCAATTCCTCTTAGGTCGTTTCCAATGACTCGATGAGACCAATAGAGGTGCAGGAGCTGAATTTGCGTGGTGACGCCGCCCAGTTCATCGGAACCATCGGACAGCACATTGGCAAGGAGAAACAGATTGAACGGCGACCGGAGCAGTTTTCGCAGGGCGTCTGTGCCTTCGCGATACGCTCGTTCCATCAACGGAGACGCTGCCCATACGATCGCAAGATCCTCGTGATCCAATTTAGGAACCAGAAGGTGCCGGACATTGTTGAAGTCGTCATGACGGTAGGCCTGATTTACTGGTTGACCAGCAAAGAGATCACGATATACGACTCCAAATCGAAGGTCGAACTCTCGAATAGAAGCCACGACATGCCAATTGGGAACGTCCCGAATCATGCGGCGGATTAAGTCTTGAAACGTTCGGTCCGATGGCCCTCCGCGAGAAGCGTCGAGTGCATCGATGAAGAGGATGCCTGGCTGGGAGGTTGTCCAGTTTCGAAGTACGTCGATCACGGAATGACTCAGTTGAAGCTGCCTTCTGAGTTCGTCCAGGTTGCTTGCAGAGTATTGGTCAACTGCGATCGCAACGACCGGATAGCCATTTTCGTGGAGGTGTTTTGCCGCCGCATACAGCGTACCTGATTTGCCCGCACCTGGAGCACCTATGACCAGCATGGATGTTTGGATCGCGTGTTCCACCAAAGCATGCGTCACCGCTCGACTGATTTCGACGGATACTGTTCCGGTGTCTGCCGGAACTTCAAGACGGGCCAAGTGCTTCATACTTTCGAAAGTGTCAAGCGTGATGTTCTTTAGCTGAAGCAAATCACTCTCGATCTCCACCACGTCACGGAGCCGAATTCCCGATGCTGCGAGAGCCTTACGAAGTCCTGCCCGGTCGGATCCACTTCTCGTTTCTGCAAGGCGCTGGCATTCCGAGATCAGTTCAAGCCAAGCGCGCTCAGCATCGCTTTGCTCGGAAACCACGCTGGTCCTGAGCAAAGCGAGTGCGTTGGTCTTGTTCACTCCATCGGGATCGACGGCGACCACACGGATCAACAAAAGCAACGAGGTTAAGAATTGTTCGGACGGATCCTCGCCCAGATGACGGCGAGTAATGGTCCGCAGAAGCTCCAGCACTCCCGCAAGGGTTTCGGATTCGATATCGGTTTTAGCCAAGGCTTCGATTGGAGTCATCGATTCGCGGTCGGCCAGTCGTTGAAGCACTTTGCTGAATGCATCGACAAAGCGACTTGAGCGCGCCCGATCGGTGATGAGTACCAGCCGATCTCTGTTGGGCTTGAGGGGACGTTGCCAAGTACGGCCGGCATTTCCTTGGGCCGATTCGCAAGCAATCCGTAGGCGAATGAATTGATCCAGAACGGAAGCGAGAAACGAACCTGGGTCTCTGCTGAGCGTGATGCTTCGCTTGACGTTGACGAAGCAAAACCCACCATCAGATGTGGAAATGAGAATGTCATCGACGGGAGCAGACGTTTCCATCTCAATCGACACAGGCTTTACTCCCATCGGCAGCCCGAGGAACTGAATCGGTTCGTCAGAAAGGATGTGGACTGCCAACAAGCTTGCGACCTTGTCCTGAAATCCGATTCCCGTGTGTGTGGCGCTTCCTCCACTCATCGATTCTCACCTCTTGCCATTCAAATCACATGTACATCGCGACAACCAATGATCCGTGACGCGTTCAACAACTCTTCGTGTCAAGCCGTTAGCGCAATTATAGGCGAACAACGGGCGAAGGATGGCCGGAGCCACAATCACGAGTGTCGCGAGTGCAATACTTGATACTAGAGGCAAACTGACAGACCTTTCATACTTTCCAATAAACTGAATGAGTAGCTGGGAATTGCTCCTTGCAAGGAGAGTGCTGTGGCTGGTCCGGGTGTAGAGAACAGATTGCAGCTCTTGCGGCAGGCTGCTGATCAGCAACTTCTAAAGCCGCTTGAGACTCACGGATGGGCAGCAAAAGTCGAGTCTGAGAATCCAGACGGCGAATACTTTGTCATCGAAGCCTCCAAGGAATCCATTTCTCATAAGATCGCTCTGCTCTACACCTCTGCAACGGCCAATGGGGTTTACAAGAGGCTCGACGGTGCCGTCGAACACATTTTCACGAACGGCGAACTTTATCGTATAGAGCAGTACGCGTATGGCATTTCGACACCAGTCTCGCCCGTTGGAGATTTCTTCCCCGTTCTTGTCGGCTGGAACAAGCAAATTGCTCCTGGGGTCATTCCTCAGCTTGCCGTCCCTCGGCGTCCGCGTTTAGTTAGAGATATCACTGCTGAGAACCCTCTTGCAGGAATATGGTCCAGACTCGATCAATTTGGAAGCGTCGTACTCGCAGAAAAGCTGATTCTCCGAAGGGCTTCAGAGAGCGGAATCACCCTGACTCAGGAAGCAACCAAATCGAAAGCCTCGGGGGTTGCCTTCTCATTACGGAATGCTTCTGACTATTTGCGCGCGTCTTCCTCTGAAAGTTTGAACAAAAGAATATTGAGTCTCTACTACGGAATCTTAGCGCTCGCGTTTGCGGAGATGCTGTCATCCCCCACCGGCCCACGGGATCTTGATGAGGTCGAGGGGATGACGAAACAAGGTCATGGCTTATATACGGTTCCATCAGCCACAGAGGACTTCGGAGGGCTCAATGTTGGAGTCCTCGCCACTGGATTCTTTCCGCACTGGATGTCTTTCCTGGGAGCGGATACTAGCGCTTATTCGAAGAAGAAGGCGAAGTCGCCTAGCGATCTCGATAATTACCCAACTGAGGCGTTTACAACCTTGCGCGAGTTGCTATCTACTGTGCCGGAATTGGGGGACCTCTTCCTGGAGGTGTACCCTACGGAACCCTCGTGGGTTACGCTTGTATACCAAGTATTGGAGAACAGAAGCGGACCAGGCTCAAACAAAGCGAGTGTAGGCAGCAGCTATATTCACATTCTAGATAAATCGGGCCGAGTGGATATGCGGAGGTTCGGTACTGCGGGGTGGGCAATCACGGAGATAGTTCCGGTTTCATCAGCCTCAGAGGGGAAGGAATATCGAGCGCGCGTGGACCATGCGGGATTGCAATTCTGGTATGAGGCGCTAATTTTGCACAGAAGTCCTTACCTTCAATCTCCGGCCCTCGTTATTCCTGTAATCGATCACATTGCCGCATACCGGGTAAACGCGGTGATTGTGCTCTATGCGTTGTCAATCGTCGTGCGTTACATGCCGAGTGCCTGGCGACGTATAGAAGGCGGCGACTGGGACGAGCACCTGTCGCTAATCAAGAGCGCGGTGAGCGTCTACGAGCGCGTCTTGCCTGAGCAGTTTCTTGAGACGATCATCGGAGAAGGGATACATGCGAGTCAACCGGGCAGTTTCTTTTGACGTCAATGGCTCTTAATTTGCGAGGGGAATCAGGGCGGAAGGGTCCGACGAATGCTCTCAAGCGGGATGTCGTGCAATGTCGATATTCTCAGAATGTTGTAGGCTTGGCTGTGCTCGGTAACGATCCCAACAAGTGGGTAATCAATCAGCAGCATAAGGACGGCGGGACCACCGCTCAATCCCCCAACGTCCGCATCCGGTGGCGGAAGAGTGCCGCCGTCAAAACTAATTAGATCCTCGTGTTCGATCTGGCAGTAGAAATAACCTTCCCCGGCGCTCGAAACGCGAAATAATGCCGAATATGGACCCGAGCTTATTACGTCGCTTCCGACTTCCCGCAAGATTCTTGGGTATCCAGCGACGAGGACGACCTGCCCCAGATTGGGCCTCGGAGGCGGCCATCCCCGAACAGGAGAAAAGACGAGGGAGGTTTCGTCGCAGGCCTGGCTAACTTCAGATTCCAACATCTCAAGAAAGATGACATCGCGCTTGGCATCCCTCCATGCAACGCGCGACAAAGGATCGAATGGGGGTAGATGACCAAACTGCCAATTGATCCGCTCGGTCTGGATTCTTTTTTCGTACTCATCAAGCACATGACTAGCCGTAATGATGAACGGCCCAGAGTCAAGACGCACAATGCATCCCGTAGCACCGTTTACCTTGCCGCCAATTGAGCGCGGAGGGGCAAAAGCAAGAGGGATGGCATGGCGCTGCACCAACTGAACCAAATTGTGAGAGACGGTCCTGTATCTTTCCTGTTCCGATTCGGAAAGTGCTCGGAAGTCCGACGATCCCTGAGATTCATTTATCATTGGACTTCCCTAGCTTAGCTCATTGAAAAAGTGCATGGCCTCAGAGTGCTCTCCCAAAACCCGCAGGGGTGCCTTGCTCAATGCCGCAGTCTGCTCCAAGCCCACACTCGCAACCGAACTTTGAACCTTCCCGAAATCAACCGTAGACGCCTTGGATACATCGTGGCTCGGAGTTTCGGCGAGCGTGGCTCGATCATTGGTAAAAATCTGTGCGTCGTGCGAAGCCCGCGAGACGGATACGTACGCCAAGCGGCCATTGATGAGTTCCGGAATGTAGATGATATCGACGTGAATCATCATGCGCTCTGCGCTAAGCCCCTCGGAGCCGTGGCTGGCGATCGCGGCGCCGTAGTCGAAGTCGCGATACCTAGCGGCAGCGAACTCGATAAGCAGGCCGTTTGGACGATGGCCTCGATGAAGGCAGGATCATGCTGGGTTGGGTGCTCCGGGATGTCAGTTTCAAAGGAGGGTGGCGCAAACTCCCCGATAAACCAAAGCAAACATTAGCCTTACTGTCTCGTTGCATCGTTACCAGCCGCCGAAACCCTGCCAGGAGCTCAAAGGTATCTTGAAATAACTTGACATTGTCAGTGTTTTGTAAGTATTATTCTGACATTGCGAGGTCCCTATGAGCGATGGGCCCCATAAGAGTCTGCCAATGCCGCCGGCATGGAAACGAGTAGCCGAGCGAGCTGACAATGGCGCGTTTGAAAGCGATGAGATCAGCAAGGCGCTGATTCCGGCCCTCGAGCATGACTGCCGGGCCGAGATGAGTCCGGAGCTGATGGAAGGCGTGCGCAGCCTGATCGGTGAACAGGATGCGTCCTTGTTCAAGAGCGACGTCCGGCCCCAACTTGAGGCGCTTCGCCCCGATGCAGGTTGCGGAATCGGCAACCGCTTGTTGAACAACCTGATCCAGCTCTCTCCGCAAGGTGCGGCAGACTTTAACCTGCTTGCCCGGGCAATGGCCGATGCTCTTGAGGATCACGCAGAGCGGCGCTCCCGGCAGGTCGAGGAGCACTATCAACGGAAGTCAACCGCTACGCGCGCGCATAACACCCGCGCACGTATGGCGCAGTCGATCTCCGGTTCTCCAATCGAAGCGCTGGCTCGACAGATCTTCAAGATCGAGGCCCCGTCCAAGGCGCGCTCGACACTTCGGCAACAAGGACTGGACGACGGGGTCAAACTATGAGGACAGCACGTAAAGAATCACCTTCGGGCAGCCGTGGCATAACGATAGACGTCGTCGAAGCCGGCATCCGGCCACGCCGAGGATCTGTGTGCTGCCGGATCGGGAAGAATGTCGAGTTTTCGACCGCCGGCCTCGAATCTTATTTCTTCGCGCGCTGGGAACCAGTTGCCTACGACGCATTGCTGGTGGCAGCGGCCGCGGAGTTCGGCGATCGCATCCGGCACCGTCCCGCATACAGCTGGCAGCGTGAGATTGAACTGCGTATCCCAGTTCACGATCTGGAGCGATGGAACAACAAGCAGGTAGTAGATTCCCTGCATGAATCGCTCAACTTTCTCACCGGCGATCGATGGAGAATCGATTTCTGTAAGCGCCAGAATCCTGTGAACCAGCCACAACAGGGGATGCTTAGTCTTCAGCCCGGAGTCGACGCAGTTTTGCCATTCAGCAACGGGCTCGACTCGCGTGCAGTGGCTGGATTGTTGGGGCGCGAACTGGGCCACCGGCTTGTTCGGGTTCGGCTGGGATCCGAGTTGCAGGATCGAGAAGGCCTCTCACGCCGCAAGGAAGCCTTCACGTCTGTGCCCTACCGCGTCCTGCCGGGCCGCCATTCCTTCGTCGAATCCTCGGCGAGGTCACGTGGCTTCAAATTCGCTTTGATTAGCGCTCTGGCTGCGAACCTCGCAGAGGCAAGCCAAGTGATCATTCCTGAGAGCGGGCAGGGCGCTCTGGGGCCGACATTGGTTCCAGTCGGCCAAGCCTATGAGGATTATCGCAGCCATCCGCTGTTTACTCGCCGCATGGAGAAGTTCTTGCATGCGCTTTTCGGCCGCCCGATAAGCTTCCGTTTCCCGCGGCTCTGGTACACCAAAGCGGAGACCCTGAAACAGTTCGTGGACCAGTGTGAGGGCCGCTCTTCATGGTCCCAAACCTGGTCCTGCTGGCAGCAAAGCCGGCAGGTCAGCGTCGATCACAGGAAGCGCCAATGCGGGATTTGCGCTGCTTGCATGCTTCGCCGCCTCAGCGTCCACGCCGCCGGCCTCTCGGAATCTCCGGAGAGCTACGTCTGGGAGGATCTTTCGGCGACGACCTTCCCGGCGGGAGCGGCTGCATCGTTCCCGGTGAAGAAGATTACGCCTGGGTTGCGGGAGTACGCGATTGCCGGCGCGCTGCACCTTGACCATCTTGCGGGTCTGGCTGGCTCGACCAGCGGAGCGCGCACCGTGAGCCTGCAGGCATTTCAATTGGCCGGAGCAATGGGATTGAGCGAAGCTGACGCGCATACGAAGCTCAACCGTCTCCTCAACCAGCATAGTTCCGAATGGAGAAATTTTATGTTGTCGCTGGGGCCGAATTCCTTTGTTGCCGACTGGGCTTTGAGCGGGAGATTATGACCTCTTTTGAACCCACGTTGCCAGCCGATACTGGGGAGCGGCTGCGGATCGCGCGGGAGAGCGCGAAGATCACTCAAGCCAACGCTGCGAATGCGATCGGCGTCGCCAGGACGACGATTGTTGCGATCGAACAGGGCGAACGGCGAGCCCGAATGAGCGAGCTTCGGCAACTGGCGAAGCTCTATGGCACATCAATCAACGCTTTGCTGCGCGAGGAATCGGTTCACGTCGACCTGGCGCCACGCTTCCGGAAGGTTGTAGGAAGCGACACTCAAGCCACCGAAGCCGCCACATTGATGGCTGAACTGGCTAAGGCAGAGGTCGAGCTAGAAAACCTGCTCGGCGTCAGACGGGTCCGCAACTACCCCCCGGAGCGCCCGCTTTTGCCGGGCGATGTCCGAGTGCAAGCCGAGCAGGACGCGACAGAGTTGCGCCAGCGTCTGGGGCTGGGGCTGGGTCCGGTGTCGGACATCGTCACTCTGCTCGAGATGGAGCTGGGTGTGCGGGTTTATGTGCGGAGAGTCGACGGGCGAATCTCGGGAGTATTCGCCTACGACGACGCTCTTGGCCCTTGCATGCTCCTCAATGCCAATCACCCGCGTGAACGCCGGACGCACAGCGCGGGACATGAGACCGGTCACTTCATCTCTACGCGCCGTGAGCCGGAGATTCTTCACAATAACGAGGCGGAGAGCTCACGCGAAGAACGCTATGCCAATGCCTTTGCGCGGGCATTCCTCACACCGGCGCGCGCGGTGATGCAGAAGTTTGAGGAGATCACCGCAGGGTCGGACCGGTTGACCCGCCGTCATGTCATCGTTCTTGCGCATTTCTTCGGGGTTTCGCGTGAGGCTATGGTGCGTCGGCTCGAAGAGCTTGAGTCGGTCAAGGCGGGGACCTGGGATTGGTTCGAGGCCAACGGAGGGATTACGGACGAACAGACAAGGCAGGTCCTGGGCGACTTGTCGGCGCCTGACGCCCACAAGGCTGACGCGGATCGACCCACCTCCCTCCGTCTGAATCTGCTCGCATCCGAAGCCTATCGGCAGGGCCTGCTCAGCGAAGGGCAGCTGGCACGGTTGCTGCACCTGGATCGGGTTGAGTTGCGGGAGATTCTCGGCAGTCAGGAGCTGGAAGGGAGTGAGGCCGATGGGGTCCAAAACCTTCTTGACTGACTTGTTGAGCCCGATTGTGGCTGACACCAGCGTCATCATCAACCTGATCGCAACCGGCTGCCCTGAGCTGATCCTCGGCGCTCTCCGGACCAGAATGGTAGTGGTTGATGCGGTGCCAGCCGAGCTTGATCTGGGGCGGATGCGCGGGCGGAATAACTCTGCCCGCCTCAGTGAACTCGTGGACGTCGGGCTGATCGAGATCGCCACTCTCGGTGACGACGCGGCGAGATCCTTCGCCGAGCTCATCATCGGCCCTGCACTCGAAACGCTTGACGACGGAGAAGCAGCTACGATTGCCTTCGCCGCCGAACATGCCGGCACCGCGCTGATCGATGAACGAAAAGCGATCCGGATTTGTGCCGAGCGCTTCCCTGGCCTTCGCACTGGCTCGACAGTCGATGTTCTGTTACACGCGGAGGTGCGCAAGAAACTCGACCAAGAAACACTTGCGATCGCCGTATTCAATGCGCTTCAGAATGGACGAATGAGGGTGCTTACTCATCATCAGGCGCGGATCGTGAACCTGATCGGGCGTGAACGGGCCGTACTGTGCCAGAGCCTGCCGATATCTGCTCGTTGCTTGCCAGAACCGCCGATCGCGAGACTCTTCTGAGAGCGCGAGTTTCGATTCAGTCCCAATTTCAGGTGTCAGGACCAGCGGGAATAGCTTCAGGCGGCACGTCTGTGGCACACGCGCCCGCAGTTGAGGGTTGGTTTTATTAGGGGTTTAGCGGGGGAGACTGACGGGGGTTCAGTACCCGGCATTTCCATGAAAGCCAGCGACTTGGCCCGCAGTCAGGCACACAAGTAGCACACGACGTGCCGCGGAGATCAGGTTTTGTGAGCTTTTTAGAGGGGTGACCTTGATCCGGCGACTCTGTGACCACCGCAGTTTCAGGTGTGCCGAGGATCGAGAGCGAGATGCTGACTTCCCGCGGCTATTGTGTTCTCAATGACCGCCTTGACGGATGATGCGCAAATCCAGGGTAGAGGCTCGAAAGTGCCGGAGAAATGGCCCCCCGATTCCAAGTCTGAGAACCCAGACCTGGGGCACCCGCCGACTATGAAACGGCCTCAGAGCGTGGCACAGCGTTTGGAATAATATGGCGCGGAGGCTCCATTGCACACATATGGCATAGCCCCTCAAAGAATGGGCGAAGCGCATCGCGAGCTAGGGCGCCCGGACTGAACAGTCCTGACTTTTCAAACTCATTGGCAAGACATGGTGGCTCCATGCCTGGAATTTTGAAGCGCCCACGTGGGGGCTCGTAGTCCAACAGCAGGCCTTCGATACCCTCAAGACCAGCGATCCAGCTGAAGGGAGGTTCCATTTCGAGGCTTTGCAGAAAAAAACTATAGTCTTCAAGCTTTTTGCTGAACAGGTCCACGATTGGATTCAGCCAAATTTTTCCGCCCCACCAACGTAACCAACTTGCATCAATTGCCCAGATCTCGCCGGTAGTAAATGCCATGACCACCGAATCCGATTCAACGGGATCCTCGTCCTCTCCTGTTCTCGTATACCATCCGCAGCCATCTTCCGCGTTGAATCGAGATGTCCCGTCTTGCAAAGGAAAGAGAATCAGCCCGCGTGGTCCGTTCTCCTTCCTTTTCAGTTCCGGCAGGGTCCATTCTCGATTCGGTGGGCGTGTTGGGAATACCCTGAGGTACATCGCTGGCCCGTCGTCAAGAACAAGTCGTCGCGATGCAGAATGGAATGATGATTCTGTCCTGCCTATAAGAGCCTTCTTGTTCGATTCCGATATTGGCGATCTGAAGCGAGCTCTCCCTGCGGCCGGGGTCTTGGGGAGAAAAACGGGCGGGGCTGTCTGGGGTTGCTTCGACAAATGGTGATCTAGAATGTCGCGAATGGCGACTTCGAATATCTTCGACAGATTGGTGAGCTGTAGCTTGCGGTCGTCTGGAGCGGCGTCATCGCGGAGGTTGTAAGTGATAGGGAACCGCTTGTGCGCGAGATCGAATGGCATATTCGCCTTAGTCGGAGCGCCGTGCGCCTCATTCATCACAGAGATAACCTGCCTCTCGCCAAGAGACTTTATGGCGTATCCGTATTCAACCATTACGTTCGGGTTTGGGACGCCGCCCCCGTTCGAGCGTTCGGCCACGAACGTAAGATCGGCAACGAAACAAAGGGCTCCGTCGATTTTTCCCAATATTGTGTCCACAATAGAAGGCGAGCCTGGGACCCCCTTGGTATCCTTGTCAACCATAAGGGCCTGCGAATCCGAGCGTTCGGCATCCTGGATATCGAGGTCCGAATTGATGGCGCCGACTGCGCGGTTAAGAGCTTGTTCGATGAAGTTTCTTCCGCCTTTTGCCGGGGTATCGCTTTGCCAAGAAAAGAAAACAGAGTTGCTCATTACGGATCCTGAAATTCTGAAGTGGTGTGGACACCTACCAGTCTACTTTGGCAGGCCGAATTAGCGCCTTCATATTTCTCGTCCAGATTTTCTGGGATTGAGTCGACTAGTGTTTCCAAGTTGGCAAGTATGATCGATGAGGTGGGCGTGGCCAATCATCGCTCCTCCTGCTCTGTAAAGTCGACGGACCGACAATGCGGCGCTGGGCGATGTTCATTAAGAGTGAGGCATTCCGAATCGTCATAGAACGCAATCGGTGACGATGGGTCGGCCAGTGTCGGCAGATCAGGCGCACTTAATCTCGATTGCCGGTTAACAGGCCATAAGCGCTCATCGACCGCACGCTGGCATCCGAAGACGCGATGGTCTCGGAGAACGCGATAGCTTGTCGGAATCCGAGAAAGGCAGGTGCTGGTGGGTGGAACTGGGTGCGGGATTTCCGCCCGCGCCTGGTTCCCAGTCCCTCGATCTATGCCATCAGGAGCTTCTCGACCTTTGCCGCAGCTTCGTCTTGGATCGAGGGCAATACGTGCGAGTATCGTTCGAGTGTGAATGAAATACTTGCATGTCCCAACTGATCTGAGATGACCTTTACGGATACGCCTGCCGCGATGCCCAGAGTGGCTGCCGTGTGCCGGAGGTCATAAAGCCGAACAGGCCTGATTCCCGCTGCTGCTAGCAGTCTTCGGAATTCCCGCTTCACAACTCTCTGTTTCAGCGGAAGACCTGAGGGAGAGACAAAGATCAACTCCGAATGCAGGAAAGTAGACCCGTCTCTTTTTGACTCCTGCGCCTGCTTCAGGCCTTGGAGTCCTTTGAGCACGAAGTTCTGTAGCTTCACAATCCTTCGGCTCCGCTTCCGCTTGGTATCGTCGAACGTCCAATCGGAACCGATGACCTGAATCGTCCGGCAAACGCTCGCTGTCCCGCGCTGCCAGTCAATATCCGTCCACTTGAGAGCGAGGTATTCGCTTGGACGCATTCCCGTCGTCAAGGCCAGAGCCAACACCGGGAACCACTCCGATTTCTCGGCTACTTCAAGAAACCTCCGGCATTCCTCGACGCTCAAAGCCTCCATCTCCTTGCGTTTCACTCGCGGCAGATCCACGCCGACACAAGTGTCTTCTGCCAACATTTTCCAGCGTAGTCCCTGGCGAAACGCCGACTCGAGGACTGCATTGGTGTACTCAACAGTGCGTGCCGACAACCCACTTTCGTACATGCGGGCATAGAGAGTCTGTACGTCGATCTGGCTGATGGTGCCGATGAGCCTGCTGCCCAATACCGGGCGGATGTGCAAGCGGAGAAGCGTTTCGTAATCTTTGCATGTTCTCGGCCTGACTCGCGCTTTAACGACCGTCGCGAGCCACTGATCAAGCAATTGGTTGAGGCTCAGGACAGCAGCACGAGACACTCGCCCGTTGTCGCGTTGCTGCAGCTTGAGATTTAGGCACCGCTGCGCCTCGCGGAACGGACCGTGGATGGTTTGGTTCAGATACTTGCGCGTCCTCGCCTGCGAGTCGCGCCCGAGATAAACGCGGACAAGCCAGGTGCTCGCGCCGCGCGTAATGGTCTGCCCTGCTTTTCGGGCCATGGGAATACCTCCTGGTCCGAAGCAGGCACACAACTCGCACACTTGTGCGGTAGAGTTCAGGTTTTATAGGGATTTGAGCGAGGGGTTATTGATTAAGGGAATTCATGGACATCAAGCCCTGGCAAAGATGCGACTCCCCCAAGCTATTCTCAGGCCACTCTCAGATGCGAACCGCGCCGCACCTCCGCTCCAGGCACTTGTTCATTCCGCATCGCAGCCGCTTTGATCGCGTCAGCGTTCGGTCGCGTCTCCTGAACAGACGACTCCAAGGATCTCGAAAGCTCGTCTGGGAGTAGCGAGAGCACCGTCTCCCAGACAACTCCCTCAATCCGCGCGTCAATCCTGCAAAATGACTTCGGCACTGCGGCTTCGTCGGTAATTCGCACGGAATCCTGGCTGTTCTTCTGCGAGCGTAGCGTGAACTGGCAGCCTTCGATCTTTTTGAGGTCACGGCTGAGCAGATAGTAGAGCACCATGTTCTTGGTTCGCTCCACCTTGCCGGCAGTGGCCCGCGCTCTGTCCGCAAGCCTCGCGGACTCACTGCGGCAATACTGCTCTCGAGCCTCCATGATGCGCACAAAGCGGCCGATCCGGTCGACCTTCTCGCCGTGCGCCTCACAGAATTGCTGGAACCGGGCAACCAGGTCGTCCGAGGCCTGGCCTTCCGACTCAACCTGTCCCTCGATCTCTTCGAGCAGTCCGTCGAGTTCCACGTCGATTTCAAACAGCGAGCTTGCTTCCGCAATCGATGCCATCTGCGTTTCTCCTTCTCGGACTTTCTGAGTCCTTCGCCGGTATTATGCCGCCATATTTCCTTTCACCCAGGCGGAGCGGGCGGCTCGATACGCGAGAGCATCGACGCGGGTCTGGACTGGATGCCCGCTGTGCCCCCTGATCCAGCGCCACCGTATGGTCAGCCGCTCGTTCAGCTGCATCAACTCTGACCAAAGCTCCTGGTACTGCAAGTCCAGCCCGCGACTGTTGCGCCATCCCTGCCTCTGCCAGCGAAAAACACGGAAGCGCATTCCATGAATCAGCAATTCCGAGTCAGAGCGCAGTTCAACCAGCGACCCTTCCGGAATCGACCGCAAGGCCTCGACCGCGGCAAGAAGCTCCATCTCCGAGATGGTTGTCCACGGACTTGCTCCCGACATCTCCCAGCTCCTGCTTCCCCGAATCAACACCGCGGCCCATCCACCCGGTCCAGGATTCCGAATGGCTGATCCATC
>Ga0302319_10008836_pt1 | contig 19503 bp, 13 predicted proteins | sample Bog_T0_2_FD_203319 | JGI IMG/M metagenome (GOLD analysis project Ga0302319, IMG submission 203319) | Peat permafrost microbial communities from Stordalen Mire near Abisko, Sweden - Bog_T0_2 | ecosystem: Environmental > Terrestrial > Soil > Wetlands > Peat | place: Sweden: Abisko, Stordalen Mire... | reverse complement strand
TGGTTGGGAATGGCCGCGCCGACCATGGTTCCGAACGTGGCGACGGTAAACGTGTAGAGAATGGTGGCCACCAGAAGAGGTGTCGGGTCGCCCGCGAAGGAAAGTCCGAAGTAGGTTTGGAGTACAACCATGCCGATTGCGGCCTCCACCATTGCGATCAGCATGAACGCGAAGATCTTGCCCAGCAGGAGCTCATGCGCCGAGATGTTCGATACGTAGACCTGCAGGATGGTTTTCTGCTCGCCTTCGCGCGACATCGCGAGAGCCGCCAGCAGGGGTGGGAACATCGAGATGCCGAGCACGAAAATGCCGGGTCCATAGAACTTTTTAGATACGCGGCCCGGGTTATACCAGAGGCGGACATCGGCGCGAACCGGTTCGGGGCTAACGGCGCCTCCGGCGTTCTGCGAATAGGCGCGGGTGATCTCACCGGCATAGCCCTGCACGAGTTTCGCGGTGTTGGCATCGGTCGCGTCGATGAGCAGCTGGACCTGCGCATTGTGGCCGCGCGCGAGGTCACGGCCGAAATGTTGGGGGATCACGAGAGCGGCTCTGGCCTTATTTTCGAGGAAGGCCTGCTCGGGCTGGCGATCGGTAACCCAGGGCACTACGAAGAAGGTCACCGAGGCCCGGAAGGCGTCTGTGTAGTCGCGCGAAGCGGGGGAGTTGTCGAGATCCTGAACGACCATGGGCAGATCCGTCACGGTCATCGCGATGGCTGAACCCAGCAGGAACAGCAGGATCAAGGGCAGCGCGAAGGCGAGAGCAAGGGCCAGACGGTCGCGCGCGATCTGCGTGAGCTCTTTACGGGTTTGAGCGAAAATGCGTTTCATTTATTCCTCGGCTGCAACTTTGCCCTGCTGGCGGGCCTTCTCCACAACCACGATGAAGACATCTTCAAGCGAGTACTTCTCTTCATGGGCTTCGAGCACTTTGACTCCGATTTCGGCGAGAGTTTGTTTGGTTTCGTCGATGCCGGTTTCGGTGTCGGAATCGGTGATGACATGCAGGCGGTCGCCAAACAGCGAAACGCGCCAGCGGTCGAGTTTGGTTTTGAGGTGGTCGAGCGCGCGCTGCGGCTGGTCGACGATGAATTCGAGAAGATGGCCGCCCTGCGCCGCCTTGACTTCGCGCGGCGAGCCTTCGGCTACCAGCTCACCGGCAACCATCATGCCGAGGCGATTGCACTGCTCGGCCTCTTCGAGGTAATGGGTTGTGACGAGGATCGCCGTGCCGGCGTCGGCAAGCTGGTTGATCATGCGCCAGAAGGCCCGCCGCGCCAGCGGATCGACGCCAGAGGTGGGTTCGTCGAGGAAGAGGACGCCGGGTTCATGCATGATGGCGCTGCCGAAGGCGACGCGCTGTTTCCACCCACCAGGCAGGCTGCCGGTCAGGCGATCCTTCATTCCGGTGAGGCCGGAGAACTCCATCACCCAGCGCTTCTTTTCTTCGCGCTCCGATTCGGGGACGCCGTAGATACCGGCAAAGAAGTCGAGGTTTTCGTCTATCGTGAGATCGTCGTAGAGCGAGAATTTCTGCGACATGTAGCCGATGCGTTCGCGCACCGCAGTGGAGCGAAGGCTTCCCGCCTCGCCGGCAAGCTCCATTCTTCCTTCGGTGGCTCCGAGCAGTCCGCAGAGCATTTTGATGGTGGTGGTTTTGCCCGCGCCGTTGGCGCCGAGCAGACCGTAGATCTCTCCATAGCGCACCTGCAGGGTTACATGTTTTACCGCCGTGAACCCGCCGAAGCGCTTCGTGAGGTTGGTGGCTCCTATCGCAACCTGGCCTTTGAGTTCGCGATGCGAATGTTTTCCAGGATAGGGCGGGGTTTTGATTTCATCGCCCATGGCGTGCAGCACGGCGACGAAAGTGTTTTCGAGCGTGGGCGTGCCGACGCGGATTTCGTCGACGTGGAGTCCCGCGGCTTCAAGAGTGCGCGTGACAGCTTGCCGGCCGAGCTCGGCGTTTGGCGTGAGAACGTCGAGGCGGTCTCCGAAACGCTGGACATCCGTGATCTCACCGTGTGCGTCGGAGGCGGCGCTGAGTTTCTCTTCAGCGAGGCGGAGGTCGCTGGTCCAGACTTCGAGTCGTTTCGCGTTGAGGCTGTCGCGCAGCTCGCGGGGCGTTCCGGTCTCGCGGATCAGGCCGAGGTGCATGAGCGCCACACGATGGCAGCGCTCGGCTTCATCCAGATAAGGTGTGGCGACGAGAATGGTGAGGCCGTCGGCGGAGAGATGCGCGAGAGTGTCCCAGAATTCGCGGCGGGAAACGGGATCGACGCCTGTGGTGGGCTCGTCAAGCAGCAGGACGTTGGGTTGGGCTACGAGGGCGCAGGCAAGCGCGAGCTTCTGCTTCATGCCTCCGCTGAGGCGGCCGGCAAGGCGCTCGGTGAAGCGGTCCATATCGAACATGCTCAGATAACGGCCACCGCGTTCACGAATATCGTTGCGGGAGACGCGGCGGAGATCGCCTATGTAGCGGATGTTTTCGGAAACGGTAAGGTCGGGGTAAAGACTGAAGGCCTGCGTGAGGTACCCGGTTTGCGCGCGGGCTTCGCGGGCGGGCTTGTTGTAGATTTCAGCGGAACCGGCGGTAGCTTCCATCACGCCTGCGAGGATCTGAAAGGTAGAGGTCTTGCCAGCGCCATCGGGCCCGATCAGGCCGAAGATTTCGCCGCGGCGCACGTCGAGATCGATGCCACGCACGGCTTCGGTCTTCGCGTAATTCTTGGTAAGGCCCTGCACGCGAATCGCGGCGTTCTCGGCACTGGCGGTCATTTCTTGTCGTTCCAGGAATCGCCGGAAACAAGGACCTCGCCATCGGCAGGCATGCCCGGTTTGGCGTAGCCCACAGCGCCTTTGAGCTGAAGCTTTACGCCCACCACCTGCTTGACACGGTCATCGCGAAAATAAGTGTTTTCAGGCGTAAAAGTGGCCGAGGGATCAATGCGCGAGACGTAGGCTTCAACCGGCCGTTTGGGGTCTGAATCGAGATACACGCGGGCGGCCTGTCCTACCTTGACCTTGCCGATCTGGCCTTCCGGAATGAAGCCGCGCAGGTAGACCTTGCTCATATCGAGCAGGGTGACGATGGCGGTACCTGCCTGAACCACCTCACCAGGTTCGGCGGTGCGGGTGGCAATGGTTCCGTCAAAGGGCGCGCGAACGAGAAGATCTTCTCGATTGGCCTCGGCCTCATTGAGGCTGGCTCGGGCACGTTGAGCATCGGCGGCGGCGCTGGCAATCTCACTTTGCTGCTGGGCCATCTGGCTGCGAATGGCGGCGGATTGCGCGGTGCGAATTTCAGGGTTGGTGAGGTTGGCTCTGGCCACGTTGATCGAGCTGCGCGCGGCTTCGACACGGCGCTGCGCGGCGTTCACGGCCGCCTCCTGGGCTTCGGCTTTCGAGACGGCCTCGCGGGCCTGGCGATCGGAAACGGCGCCGGTTTTGGCGAGCTGGGTATAGGCATCGCGATCGAAGCTGAGGAGCTGCAGAGTCGCCTTTTGCTGCGCCAGATCGGCTTCCGCCGCGGAGAGTTCCGCTTCGGCCTGATGTACACGGCCTTCGGCGTCCACCTTCGACTGGCCGGTCTGAAGCTCGGTTTGCGTGAGCTGATCCCGATAAACCGCAATGGCTTGTTGTGCGCTGCGCAGGCGCGCTTCCGATTGCGCGACCGCATCCTGGGCCTGCCTTTCGCGGTCGCGAAGCTGCTGGTCGTCGAGGACCGCGATGATATCGCCGGCTTTGACGGTGTCGCCCTCGCGATAGTGGATTTCGAGAATGCGGCCCGTGGTCTTCGGCGAGACCGCGGAATCGTCGCCTTCAATCCGGCCGCTCAACGCAACGATGTTCGCGGGCACCTCCTGTTTGTCGAAGAAGAGCTTCCATGCGCCGAACCCAACAGCGGCGAGGAGCACCAGAACGATGAGTGGCCTGGGCGGTCCTCCGCGCTTTGCGGGCGGCGGTGGAGTCTTTGCGGGTGCGGCTTCGTTTGTGGGTACGGCTTCGGGAGGCATGGATTATCGCGTCTTCGTGGCGAATTTTTTTACTGAGCTGAGGGAAAATTCACAGATGTGTTCGGCGAGCATGTCGATGTTTTCTTTCGTCATTGTGAGGTCGGGCCAGACTTTGGCGATTACAGGCCGGCTGGCCACGTAATGGATGATCTGGCCGATGACGCTGTGTGCGCACATGCGCGTGGTGGCGTGGTCGGGCGGCAGACGGAGAATCGCTCCCAGCGTGATTCGGAGGCGCAGATAGCTGGGGCTGATCGTTTCTTCGATCACCGTATCGAAAGCCGGTGTGGGCCGCGACATCTCATGCGCCATGAGGCGAAAGGCCCAGGAGGGACGTTCACTGGCCATCATGCGCCGACACATACCGAAGATGATGCCGCGGAGGACTTTCTCGGGTGGACCGCCTTCGTCCGTGGCGTGGGCGATTTCAGCGTGGGCGACGCAGGTAGCCTGGCGAAAAACCTCAAGGTACAGGCCTGCTTTGTCGCGGAAGTAGTAGTTGACCGATGCCAGGTTGGCGCCGGCGCGAGCGCAGATATCGCGGACAGTGGCGCTTTGGAAGCCGTGGTCGGCGAAGATTTCGCCCGCGGCATCGACGATCTTCTGCCGGGTGGGGTCGTGAGATTCGGTTAGCTGCGGATATAGCGTTGCGGCCATGAAACATCAGTTTCAAACATGCGTTTTAATTTGTCAAGTGCTGAATCTCTTTGCATCTCGATTGATCGACGTGGCACACTCAGGTGATGACCGTCCCTTCATCGCCTACACCGACGGAGCCTCCGATAACTTCCGAACCTAAATTGCGCTCAGTGACGTTGGCGATGGAACAGTCGTTTCCCACCGCGGATATCGAACAAATGCTGAGCGAAATCGAGTGCGGCTATAAGGGTGTTCGGTCGGCGACTATCTGATCTCGATACCTGGCCCAGCGGCCAAGGCTGGCTGAAGCTCCGGCAGGCTTGAAGATGCCACCTTCCGCGTTCGGATCAAGAGCCCGGAAACCGAGGGTATGCAAAAGATCGCCTATCAGTTCGGCCGCCCCGTCATTGCCGCGGACATGGAAAGCAAAGCAGGATACTTCTTCCTCGTCCCCCATCGATACCTCAGTATCAAAGCCCGCGCCCGCAATCCGGCCCCAGGTGGGGTCAGTGAAGTCTGCCGTCGGGACAACCTTGAGGATTCCCGCGATTATGTCCGCGCGCCTTCCCAGTACTTGCGGCTGGAAATCATCGGGAATATCGGAGAGCGAACTCGCCGATGCCGGGATGTCCTGGACAAAGAGACCCCGGCTCATGGCTGTTTCTACTCCTTAGGCTCGGGTTCGACCCCGCCAGACAGCAGCGACATTCCGCCTCCGCTGGCAGGGCCTAACAAGCCCGTCTTCATATAAAGCAGCAGCTTATCCCGCGTATCGGTGATATCGAGATGCCGCATGGTGAGCTGGCCGATGCGGTCCTGCGGTGAGAACATCGATTCGCCTTTTTCCATCGTCAGGCGTTCGGGTTTATAAGTCAGGTTCGGGCTGGTGGTGTCGAGGATCGAATAGTCGTTGCCACGGCGGAGTTCCACCGTTACATCGCCGGTAATGGGGCGGGCGATCCAGCGCTGGGCGGTCTCGCGCAGCATCATCGATTGCGAATCGAACCAACGTCCCTGATAGAGCAGACGCCCTAAGCGCAGGCCATTTATTCGGTACTGCTCGATGGTGTCTTCGTTGTGGATGCCGGTCAGAAGGCGTTCATAGCCGATAAATAACAACGCCAGGCCAGGCGCTTCGTAGATGCCGCGGCTCTTGGCTTCGATGATACGGTTTTCGATTTGATCCGACATGCCAAGACCGTGCCGCCCGCCTATGGCATTGGCTTCATAGACCAGCGCAACAGGATCGTCGTAACTAACGCCATTGAGAGCTACCGGCTGGCCTTCTTCAAATCGAATCGTGACTACTTCGGGCTTAACCTCGACCTCTTCGCGCCAGAACGGCACACCCATGATAGGCTCAACGATTTTGACGCCCTTATCCAGATGCTCAAGATCCTTGGCTTCGTGGGTAGCGCCCCAGATATTGGAATCGGTCGAGTAAGCCTTCTCCACACTCATCTTATAAGTGAGGCCGTGGCTGAGCATGTACTCCGACATCTCCTTGCGTCCGCCCAACTCATCGATAAAGGTCTGGTCGAGCCAGGGTTTGTAGATGCGGAGGGCCGGGTTGGCGAGCAGGCCGTAGCGATAGAAGCGCTCGATGTCGTTGCCTTTGAAAGTGCTGCCGTCGCCCCAAATGTGGACGTCGTCTTCCTTCATCGCGACCACGAGCATGGTGCCGGTGACGGCGCGGCCGATCGGTGTGGTGTTGAAGTAGTGCACGCCGGCGGTTGAAATATGGAACGCACCGGATTGCAGTGCCGCGATGCCTTCGGCAACGAGTTGCTTGCGGCAATCGATGAGGCGGGCCTTCTCCGCGCCATACTGCAGGGCGCGGCGCGGGATCTCATCGTAATCGGGCTCATCGGGCTGGCCGAGGTTGGCGGTGTACGAATACGGAATTGCGCCCTTGGCACGCATCCAGTGGATGGCGGCGCTGGTATCGAGGCCGCCGGAGAAAGCGAGGCCGACTTTTTCGCCCGCAGGCAGTGATTGGAGGATGTTACCCATTTGAAATAATTCGGTGCGTGATTTGGCGCTAGGGACGGGCCAACGCTCAGAATAGCGTGGAGGTTATTCAGGTTGTGCTGTCCTCGAAAACGCGGCTGTCGCCGCGTGTCGTGTGCCCAGCATGGCAGAATCTTATTGGATGAAAGGAGCCAGTCGGAACCGATGACGGTAACCGTAGCGAAACGCAAGGCGTAGCCGCGAGGTGAAGCTGAAAGAAGCGCGTAGCAAAACCTCGACCGTAGGGACACGAACTGGCAGTGAGGCCGGGTGCGGGCGGCAAGCTGGCGACAAACAGCGAAGCCCAGAACTCCCAAGACGTATCAGGGAGAGCCGCTCGGCGCGAGGGGAGAGATTCTGCACCTTACCTGACGGGCCCCCTTTATGGGGGCCTCTGGAGTTTCTACATTTTCAAACTAATTTGTTTCATGCGCAGGGTCTCATGGGGAACATTGCTTCCCGATAGATAAGTCGGTCCTTTGTTTTATATTGACAGACCGACTTTATTTGGGGTGGGGATGGGGGGCATGTCAGGTGGTGGAATGGGTGCTTAACAGTTTGGGGAATTGGTGTGTTCTCCGGGTTACGAGGCGTACGTTACCTCTTCCCTGCCTACGGGCGCGGCTCGGAAGTTTTTTTGTCGATTCGACAGATTTTAGGCGTCGTCGCGGCGCGCGAAGAAACGAGAATCCAGTTCTATTTCCATTCGAGTTTGTTCTCTGTGCACCGGTCCTTTTCAATTTCGCGCAAGGCGGCGTCGCGGAAGGCGTACCAGTCGCGCTCGATGCGCCGGCATCGTTTCCAGAAAATTCGGTGGAAGGGAGGCTTTACCGATAAGACCGGCCGTATGGCAATTCAGCCGCGGTGTTCGAGCGCGGAGGACCTGGTCCGATCAGAGCGGTCATCGTTGACACTCCGAGGAACCACAGCAGCCAGGAGTTCGACTCCGGATAGCGGAGCTCGACTCCGGGCGGCAACGGTCCTTTGGGCGGCTTGACCAATCTCACGCGCCAGATCACTTCTCCGGTCCGCCGCACGTGAACCGCGGGCGTTTCGACGATAAGGCCGGTAAAGCGGGGGACATTGTCGGTATGCGCCGTCATGATCGTCGTGTCGCCGGGCTTGAGCTCCGCGTGGCCGAAGCGCCGCGACAGGGGTACCAGCGGAATCGCCATGATCAGGCAGGGGATGGCGATTTGCCTGAGCAGGCTTAGGTTCTCGCGCAATGCGGCTTTCTGAGCCTGCCAGATCAGCGATGGTTCGTCGATGAAAAGCCTGAACTCCATGATGTGGGCCAGGATTCTGTTGACCGTGAGGCGCAGTTGTTGCGGGTTGGTTGTGCGTCGAAACAGCCACGCGGCAATCGCTCCGTACACTGCCGCGCAAACGATCAGCAGGATCATTCGAGATAGCCCAATCCCTTGAGCTGCTTCATCACTTCTTCTTTGGCCTGAGCTTCTTCGATTCGGCCCAGTTCCTTTTCGATCGCGTGCTGAACGAACTCTTCGACCGAGCTGTAACCCGCCTTTTCGGCAGCGGCTTTAGCGCGTTCCAGCAGCGCTGGATCGAGCTTTACAGCATTTTTCGCAAACATAGGGACAGGCCTTTCAGCGACAGATCGTTCACCACAACTCCGGGGCTGGTAAACAACACTCCCGGCACGTCCGCGGCGTTGATGCAGTGGTCGGCAATCCAGGGGTCGTTATTGTCTTCGATCACGGTATCGGGAACCTCTCCTAAGCCAGTTGCCCAAGATGCGCGATAGCCCGGCGCATAGCCGACGATCAGGTCGGGCGCGACTCGCCGATTCTCTGGCGCGGGATGAACTTCGGTGACAGTTTCTACCACAACTTTGCCATTTACAGGATCGCGCAGATTCAGCAACCGGCGGCGGACATCCTCTTTATCGGCTCCACTCAGGTAGAGAGCGTTCAGGCCCATCGCGTAGGCTTTGGTATTCGTCCAGTCATTGCGCACCAGTAGGCCTTCCTCAAGCAGCCAGGTGTTGAGATTCACGGCGCGGTCGAAGGTGGAGAACCCGTGGTCGGACATAACGATGAGCTGGGCCTGAGGTTCGCGCCGCATCACTTCTCCAACCGCCGAATCGATGGCTCGATAGATCTCCAGCAACTCGCCATCGTGTTTGCCCCAGAGGATGTGGGAATTCTCATCGACGGAAGAAAAATAGAAGAACAGGAATCCGCCTTTGTATCGGGCCAGGGATTCGTTGAGCAGACGGAGTTCGTCCTTCAGGACTTCGCGGCTTTGTGTCAGGAACTGCGGTAAATTGAACACGCCCTGGCGCAAGGCCGATGTGTCCTCCGGGATGCCGATGGTATAGAACTGGCCCATATTCTCAGCAAATGAAGGCGGGGATGAGATGGGCAATGCCGGTTCCTGCGGATCGATATTGACCGGCGATACGTAGACCTCGAAGTGCGGGTGAAGTTGTTTGACGAAGACCCGCACCATGCCTCGCGCTGAGACCACGTGCGGCAGCAATGGGAAATCGAGAGTGAGCCAGGGAGACCATTCGCCTTGCCGCAGAACAGTGACCTGGCCTCCCGCCTCGAATCGGGCCGCGGGCATTTCCGCGTCGACATCGACTGACATCGAGACAGTTGAATAAGCCCGGTCCTTTCGCAGCGAATTCGGCGGGCCCTGGATGTTCAGGTCCACGTGGCCGTCTGTGAGAGAGACCTTTCGAATCAGACCTCCCGAGACGGTGCGATCGGTTTCGGCGGGATCGTCCGTATAGAACTGAAATGTACTTTGAGTGCCTCTCAGGTCGGGAGTTCCCATTCCCGATATTTCGCTCCCATAAGGCAGCGGGGGATAGTTCGCGGGTATCCGGATAATCATGACCGGCATGGACGACTTTGCCCAAAAAGCCGTGCCATGCCGCAGCGATTCCACATGCGACCGGGAGAGCGGCAACTGGTATGGCCCCAGCGGCAAGGAGAATCGCGGCGGGTTGGTGCGGTCGGTCGAGAGAAACAGCTCACGGGTTGAGGGATCGCGATGCACGAAATCGAAGATGCCATGTTCGGCAGGATCGAGGCCGGTGATGAACGTAGACCAGGCCACCGGGCTCTGCGGCGGGGTGGTGGTTGCGAGCCGCGAGAAGCTCAGACGCTTCAGGTTCGGCAGATCCGCCCAGTGTCTTTGGACAAAGCCTGGGTCCATGCCATCGACGCCGATGACGATTATCTTCTTCGACGAGTTTGGGCTGCAGGAAGTAAGAAGCAGAGCGGCAAGCAGCGTGAAGCGTGCGTTCACGCCACCGACTTCCCTTCCATCCATGCAGGCGCAGCGATGCCGAAGAGGCTGAGCGCTGTGGGGGCCATGTCCTCGATACCGGGGTCTTCGGCATTGATGTGCCGGTTCGAAAACAAGATGCCCGGCACCAGCGACGGATCGACGCAATGGTCGCCGCACCAGGCTTTGGCATTGTCTTCGAAGACTTGTGCCGATACTTTGCCGACGGCTGCATCCCATGAAGCGCGATAGCCATCGGCATAGCCGATGATGAGATCCGGCGCCGCTCCGATATAGGGTCCGCGGTAGAGGTCGCTGCTTTCGTAGGCTTTCACAACAGCGAGGTCTTCCCCGTCTCGCAAACCCGTGAGCTTAGCGGCGATCTCGCGCCGCAGGGCAGGCGCTTCGTCGTCAGTGACGACGCCCTCGGCTTCGCGTCCGCGAAGGTTGAGATAAAGACCTCCGAGTCCGAACGTATAAGCGCGCGTGCGGGTCCAGTCGATGGTATCGCCGAGCGGCGTCAGGTATCCTTCGCGCAGCAGCCAGGTATTCAGATTCACGCCGCGGCGGAATGAGGTGAAGCCGTGGTCGGAGAGTACATACAGCACGGTCGAAGAATCGACGTAGCTCAGGGTTTGTCCCAGCACGCGGTCCATGTCGCGGTACATCGCTTCTATCACTGGCGTGTCGTTGAAACACATGTGCTGAACGCGATCCGAGGTATCGAATACACACGCCACCACTCCGCGCCGAGTATGATCGAGCGCTCCGAAGAACATGGCCTCGCGCTCGGCCTGGATGAGCGCGGCCTGTTTGAGAAAGTCGGCATGATCGATCGCGCCTTCGTTCAATGCCCATGTGTCTTCGGCCATCCCCAGCGTTGAGAACGAGCCCAGCAGCTTCGCCAGGTACATCGCGTAGTAGCGCGGATGGCTGATGGGCAACGCAGGGGCTTCGGGATCGATCTGGACCGGTGTCGCGTAGAGCGAGAAATCGGGGGCCTCGCGCACAAGCATGAAGCGGACGATGCCTCGCGCCGAAGGGAATTTCAATCGAATCCAGGGCGTGTAGTCGCCGACGGCCAAAGGGAAAGCTTCGCCCTGAATATGCAAACGGCCATCGGCCACGCGGAAGGGAACGGTCTCGCCTTCGGGGCCGATCAGTTCCGCGTCCGGCGAATCGAATCGCGAGAAAGTGCCCTGCGTCCCGCGCAAATCGGGGGTGCACATGGCCGACAGCAAACGGCCGTTGAACTCTTCGGGGGGGAATGTAATCGGCACGCGCAGGATGGTGCTGGTTACTGAATTGCGCCCCAGAATCTTCCAGAACGGCTCGCTCTTGCGCCGCATCTCGACCGAATTGCGCGTGACTTTCGCCGACGAAAGCTCTGGCGCATAAGTTCGAAGATCGCGATTGAGAAAGTCGAAGATATTGTGCTTCGCCGGATTCACGCCGGTGGCGAATGTCGACCAGGCAACGGGCGAAAGAGCGGGGAAGGTGGTGCGTAACCGCCGATATCCGCCCTGCTCTTTGAGGCGCGAGAAATTCGGGAGCTTGCCTTCGGCCATCAGGCGCTCGGTGACACGCGGATCGAGGCCATCGAATCCGAGGAACACCAGCTTCGTCGTTTTCTTCGCCAGCCCACGCCTGAAGAACATGCGAAACGGCCAGATCAGCAGCGAAGCGAATCCTGCCGCTAGCGCGAGCAGCAGCGTGAGAAACGATCCGAGGAACGCGAAGCCCGCGCCGGGACCTATGTAAGCAGGCAGCGTCAAGAGTTCAGAATATAAGAAGACGGATTATATGCCCCGCGCGTTGCCCCACGCACCGGAAGAACTCACGCGCGAACGCCTCACCCGCCTGGGTGAGGGAATCGGCAAGGTGGTCTATGCGTCGGAGCATTGGGTGGTGAAGCGCGAGCGTTCGCCGGGTGAAGTGGTGGCGCTGATCATCATCTGGAAGGTTCTTCGACGCTGGGCGCACTGGCTGCCGTTTGGCTGGGGCGAGCGGCTGCTGAAACAGCCTTCGAAAGCGATCCAGCTGCTGCGGGTGATTACAGAAGCCGCAATTGCGGTGATTCCGAAGAGCGTCTGGTACACGACGCATGTCGCGGAGGTGCTGCGGGTCTATCGCGCGCGCGACCGGCGCGGCGAGAAACTGGCGCAGGCGCATCTGGCCGATACCAGCCTTGTGCCGGAGGTAATCACTTTTCCGCCGGCGACTGTGCTGGTGGGCGGATGGCCCGGCTGGCTGAACGTTCGCGAGGCGACCGAGCGGGTGGATGCGACGCTCGACCGGCGGATTTCCGATCTTTCGGCTGCAGGGGATTTCGAAGGCGTGGAAGCGTGGCTGGAGCGTTTCCTCGATGCGCGTCAAACGGGCTGGCAACTGGGGCTGTTCTCCATCGACGCGCATCTGAAGAACTTCGGCGTGATTGGGGATCGCGTGGTGCTGCTCGATACCGGCGGGATTACGAATCGCTGGACGGATATTTCCGCGAAGCTATCGAAGGAAGAGCAAGTGGAGGCCCCGCATATTCAATTGGGTCTGGGTCCGGCCCTCGCGCGCTGCCCGGATGTTGCGCGGCGTTTCGATGAACGGTGGAAGTCGCTGGTCAATCGCGAATCGGTAATCCGCCACTGGCCCGACGACCCGACGAGCCGAATCCACACCTGAGGACCCTTACTTTGCGCGTGATCAGGGCTTCATTTTAGTTCTGGGTCCCGTCAAGTTCCGCAAAGCATTCCGCATCAACCGCAACCCCACCTCACCCTGAGCCGACAAAATCGACTCCGGATGAAACTGCACCGCTTCCACTGGCAGTTCCCGATGCCGCACACCCATAATCACGCCGTCATCCGACTCCGCCGTCACTTCCAGCACGTCCGGCAATCGCTCCGGAATCGCAAACAGCGAATGATACCGGCCCACTTCAATCTCCTCCGGCAGCCCTTCGAACACACCAATATTCTTGTGCCGCACCTTCGAAGGCTTCCCGTGCATCGGGTAATCGAGCACACCCAGTTCGCCCCCAAACGCCTCCACAATTCCCTGCAATCCTAAACAAACGCCAAACACCGGAATCCCCGCCGCAGCCGCATGACGAACCAGTTCCGGGATCCCGAAATCCTCCGGCCGCCCCGGCCCGGGCGAGATCAAAATCAAATCCGGCCGCACCTCGTCCAGAATCGAAAGCGGCATCCCGGCGCGATAGGTCACCACCTCCGCGCCCGTCTGCCGTGCGTAGTTCGACAGGGTATGAATGAAGCAATCGTCGTTATCGATCAGCAGCAGCTTCCTCTTCACGGGCGCCTCCGCGGCCTCAACCGGCGGTGCAGCTTTAGGCAAACCTAACAGCCGGAAGAACCCCGTCGCCTTCAGCCGCGTCTCGCGTTCTTCCGAAGCCGGATCCGAATCGTAAAGCAGCGTCGCGCCCGCCGGATATGTCGCATAGCCATCGCGCAGGTACGTCGTCCGAATCGCAATCCCGGTATTGATGTCGCCGTTCATCGACAGCATCCCCACCGCGCCGCCATACCAGTCGCGCGCCGATTTCTCCAGCGCCTCAATCGCCATCGAAGCCGCCCGCTTCGGCGCGCCAATCAGCGTCACCGCCCACATATGGCTCAGAAACGCATCGAGCGAATCGAACCGCGGCTCCAGAAACCCCTCCACATGATCCACCGTATGGAACAGGCCCGAATACGATTCAATCAGCTTCCGCCCAATCACCTGCACCGTGCCTGGCCTGCAGACCCGGCTCTTGTCGTTCCGGTCCACATCCGTGCACATGGTCAGCTCGGACTCTTCCTTGGTCGAATTCAACAGCTCGCGAATGTTCTTCGCATCCTGCAGCGGGTCGCCCGTGCGCGCCACCGTGCCTGAGATGGGACACGTTTCCACACGGTCGCCCTCGACGCGGATAAACATCTCCGGCGAAGCCCCCACCAGTTGCTCATCGCCAAATTGAATCAGAAATTCATAGGGACTTGGATTCGCCTTCTGCATCTTCTGAAACAGATCGGAAGCCTTGCCCGAATAAGGCGCATGGAACGTCTGCCGCAGAACCACCTCATAGTAATCGCCCCGCCGCATGCCCTCGCGCACCGTCTGCACGTTGGCCATGTACTCTTCCGGAGTATGGTTGGAAGTGATCGGACCCGGCTTGCGCTTCGGCCACGGCGCAACTTTCTCGCCGGTGCGAGCCAGCCCGGCCGTCGTCACATCGCCCTTCTCGAATTCATAAGCGAAGCGCTCAATCACCTCGCGCTTGCGGTCCATGTAAATGATGTCGTCGCAAAGAAACAACTGCAGGTCTTTGCGCATACGCCGTTCGAGCCTTAGCGGAATCGGCTCGAATTGAAACAGCAGATCGTATCCGAATCCACCCGCCAGCGCTAGCTTGTCGTCGAGCTCGGTCCGAAACTCATGCGTCAGCGCGCGCAGAACCGAGAACACCGAAGGCTGCCGGCTGCGTTCTTCTTCCGGAAACAGCTTCGGCATCGGCTTCAAACGCCCATGCAGATTGCCATTCTCTTCGACAAAATCATCCCAGTGCGGATGGTCCTTCAAAGCCCCGGCCAGCATCCGGTTAATCGCCGCCCCGCGCTCGTTCAAAGGCCGGAACCAAACATCGCGCTGAAAACTCACCAGCTCAAGGGGAGGGCGCACCGAAACAATATCCCAGCGCGAATATCGCCCTGGATATTCATAGCCCGAGGACAGATAAATGCCCCGATATTTGTCGAGTTCCCTCAGATATCGGCCCAGGCCATTCTTCCACGGGAGTTTAGTAGCGACCCGAGATACTCCAATACCGCTGCGTGTTTGGTAACGGACTTCCTTCATGATTGTGGTTGTTTCTACAATTATCCCTTACCCTTGCAAACCCTCCGCATCATGCTACGCTAAGACTTCAACCCTTCACATGTATAAGGCGTTTTTCGGTCTCATCACCAATCCGTTCAACCTTAGCCCCGATCCTTCTTTTCTTTATCGGAGCGCTCAGCATGAAGAAGCGCTGGCGAATCTGATTTACGGCGTGCAAAGCCGTAAGGGTTTTATCCTTCTTACCGGCGAAGTCGGCACCGGTAAGACCACTATGCTTGAATGCCTGCGCGATCATCTCGACAGTCACAACACGCCCTTCGCATTTCTCTTTAACTCGCGCATGACGCCCGATCAGCTCTTCGAAATGATCGCCTACGATTTCGATTTGCCCTGCCAACGCAATTCAAAAACTGAAGTCCTTTTCGCGCTGAACGATATGCTTCTGGAACGCGCCAATCGCAACCAGACCACGGCGCTGATCGTCGATGAAGCGCAGAACCTGGAATGGTCCGTCCTCGAAGAAATCCGGCTGCTGGGAAATCTCGAAAATCGCCGCGGAAAGATGATGCAGATCATCCTCTCCGGCCAGCCCGAGCTCGAGAAGCGGCTGGAAGCTCAGGAGTTGCGCCAGCTCAAGCAGCGCATCGCCCTGCGCTGCCGTCTGCGTCCGTTCAGCGCCGAGGAAACGAGCGAATACGTGGCGAGCCGCCTCCGCAGAGCGGGCGTCGCCGATCAGACCATTTTCTCGGATAAGGTTCTGCTCGAAATCCACAAGCGCACCCAGGGAATCCCCCGCCTGATTAACCTGGTTTGCGACAACATGATGCTCACCGCATTCGCCATGGAAAACCGCCAGACCACCATCGACATGCTCGATGAAGTCTCCCGCGACCTGCATCTCGAATGGCCGGGCGGGCCAAAAGTCCAGTTAGCCGACGCACCTCAGGCTATTTAGCTCCTGCCCAGATCACTCTCCAGATCGATTTTGATCCGTCGTCGGTGACGAGGAGCGAGCCGTCAGGTGCAGTCGCAACTCCTACCGGGCGTCCCCAGACGTCGCCGCTGTCGGTGACGAAGCCGGTGAGGAAATCTTCGTAGATACCTTTAGCATGACCCTTGTCGAGCGGGGCTCGGATCACTTCATAGCCGGTGCGCACCGATTTATTCCATGAGCCGTGTTCGGCGGCGAAGATGTCACCCTTGTATTCGGCGGGGAACATGCTGCCGTCGTAGAAGGTCATCTCCAGCGATGCGTTGTGGGGCTGCAGCAGAATGTCGGGGACCAGGATGTGGCCTTTCATTTCCGGGTGCGTGCCTTCGAGGCGCGGGTCCTGATTGCTGCCCATGTAATACCAGGGCCAGCCGTAATGGCCGCCTTCCTGGATGTGGGTGATGTAGTCGGGTACCAGGTTATCGCCCAGCATGTCGCGCTCGTTGACGGAGCACCAGAGCTCGCCGGTGATCGGGTTCACGGCGATGCCGACAGGGTTGCGGATGCCTCCTCCATAGACCTTCACGAAGGTTCCGTCGGGCGTGTATTCGAGGACGTTGGCGCGGTGGACTTCGCCGGGGTGCGTGTCGGGATCGTCAACGTTTGAGCCTGAGCCCACGGCGACGAACATGCGCTTGCCATCGGGCGAAAAGGCAACGTCGCGCGTGGAGTGGCCGCCGACCGGGAGTTTGGGGATGATGATTTCGGCGGGGCCGGAGGCTTTCAGATCGCCCTTCTTATACGGGAAGCGGACGACGGAAGCGGTGTTGCCGACATAGACGTATTGGGGGTCGTTCGGGGGCCAGAAGGCGATGCCAAATGGGGCGTTGAGTCCTTCGGCGAAGACGGAAGTGGTCTGCGGTTTGCCATCGGGCGTGATGCCACGATAGATCTCGATGGAGCCGTGCCCGTTGGTTTCGGCGAGGAACATGTCGCCATTGGGCGCACGGCGGATGAGGCGCGGATTGAGCAGGCCGGTGGCGAAGAGTTCGACCTTGAAGCCGGGGGGCGCGACGGGCCAGGCGTTTTCCGGACGCGGCACGACTCGGGCGCTGTTCGATGACGAGGGCGTTGCGTTGGGTTTTGGCAGGTCGGCAACCGTGATGTGGCGCCAGGTTCCGGCTTTGACGGTGCTGTAACTGGCGAAGGCCTTCTCGCCGGTAAGCACGTTGGCGGGATTGGCGTTGGCGAAGACAAGTGTTGCGGCTGCGGCGCCGATGATTAGATTGGTTTTGAGCATATGCCTTACATTCCCAGGACTTCGATTGTATCCGGTCCGCAGATGCGCGCGATTTCGCCTTTGAATTCCTTGTCGGGGCGGACCTTTGCGGGGACGTCGAGGATGACGGAGAAATCGCGGGCCGCTTCGAGGCGGAGGCGCACCTGCGTGTTGCCGGGTTTGCGCTGGAAGAGTTTTTCGAGTTCGGCGGCGCGGTCGATTCCGTTACGGCCCATAAAAACTTTGATGCTGATGAGCGAAGGCAGGGACACTCGCGCCACATCGAGAGGCGTGATTTCTTTAATCGAGACTTTGGCCGGATTGCCTTCTTCGGGCAGCGCTGAGCCTCGAATGAAGACGGCTTTGTCTTCTTCGAGCATGCTTATGAGGCTGTCGTATGAAGTGGTGAAGACCATGCCTTCGATGTTGCCGAGACGGTCTTCGATAACCATCGATGCCCAGGGTTTGCCTTCGCGATTGCGGCGTTTTTGAATCGCTGTGATCATGCCGCAGAGGGCGACTTCGTTGCCTTTTTCGAGGCCTTCGAACCGGGAAGAATCGTGGGTGGCCAGTTCGGCGATCTTCTCTTCGTAGGCGTCGAGCGGATGGCCGCTGACGTAGAAGCCGAGGAGTTCTTTTTCGCCTTTGAGCTTTTCCAGCGGCGTCCAGTCGTTGGCGCGGGGGAGTTCGGGCTCGGGGTTGTCCTCGGAGAGGAAACTGCCGAAGAGACCGGCCTGTCCGTCTTCTTTGTCTTTCGCGGCACGCATGCCGGATTCGATGGCGCCATCGAGCGCCAGCAGGAGTTGCGCGCGGGTGCCGGGAACGGAATCGAGCGCACCCGCGGTGATCAGGCTTTCCATCACTCGGCGGTTGATCGACTTCATGTCGGCGAGTTCGCAGAGATGGTAAATCGATTTGAAGCGGCCGACTTCGGTGCGGGCTTTAATGATGGCTTCAACAGCGCCCTGGCCTACATTTTTGACAGCGCCGAGACCGAATCGGATGGCATCGCCCTTGCTGTCTCTAACGGGCGTGAAGGTCCATTCGCTTTCGTTGACATCGGGCGGCAGAACGCGAATAGTCATTTCGCGGCATTCGTTGATGTACTTCACAACCTTGGCTACGTTGCCGGTTTCCGAGGTGAGCAGGGCGGCCATGAAATCGACCGGATAATGGGCCTTCAGATACGCCGTGACGAAGGCCAGGAACGCATACGCCGCGGAGTGCGATTTATTGAAGCCATAGCCGGCGAACTGTTCCATCAGGTCGAAGATTTTTTCGATCTTCTTTTGCGGATGGCCTTTTTCGAGAGCGCCTTTGACGAAGCGTTCGCGCTGCTTCGCCATTTCCTCGGGCTTCTTCTTGCCCATCGCGCGGCGGAGCATGTCGGCATCGCCCAGGGAATAACCAGCGAGGCGATTCGAGATCTGCATCACCTGCTCCTGATAGAGGATGATGCCGAAGGTTTCGCCGAGCAGTTCTTTGAGCTCCGGCAGATCGTACATGACGGCCTTGCGGCCATGTTTGCGCTCGATGAAATCGTCGAGCATGCCGCCCTGGATGGGGCCGGGCCGATAGAGGGCGTTGAGCGCGGTGAGGTCTTCGATGCGGCTCGGCTGATAGCGGCGCAGGATGTCGCGCATGCCGGGCGATTCGAACTGGAAAACGCCGGAGGTGAAACCCTTGCAGAAGATTTCGTAAGCTCCAGTGTCTTCCACCGGCAGGTCGTCGATCACGACTTTCACACCGTGACGCCGCTCGATCATTTTGAGCGCGTCGTCAATGAGCGTGAGGGTGGTGAGGCCGAGGAAGTCCATCTTAAGGATGCCCATCTTCTCGATGCCATCCATGTCGTACTGGGTAACGACTTCCTCTTTATTGGTGCGCGAGAGCGGGACCAGGGTTTTCAGCGGCACGGGCGCGATCACGACCGCCGAGGCGTGCACCGATGAGTTGCGCGCGAAGCCTTCGAGACGCTGGGCGACGTCGAGCACTTCTTTGACGCGCGAGTCTTTTGCCATGAGTTCGGCGAAGCCTGGCTCCTGCGCGATGGCGTCCTTGAGTTTGATGCCGAGGGTGTTGGGGACGAGCTTGGTAATGCGGTCGACGTCGGCGAAGCTGAGTTCGAGGACGCGGCCAACGTCCTTGATAGCGGCGCGGGTGGCGAGCGTATTGAAAGTGATGATCTGGGCGACCTGATCGCGTCCGTATTTCTCGGTGACGTACTGGATCACCTCGCCGCGGCGGTTCATGCAGAAATCGACATCGATATCGGGCATGCTGATGCGCTCGGGATTGAGGAAGCGCTCGAAGAGCAGACCGTACTGCATGGGGTCGACATCGGTGATTCCCATGGCGTAACCGACCAGGCTGCCGGCGGCGGAACCGCGGCCGGGGCCTACCGGAATGCTTTTCGATTTCGCGTAGCGGATGAAGTCCCAGACGATGAGGAAGTAGCCGGGGAACTGCATCTTCTGGATCATGGCGATCTCGCGCTCGAGGCGTTCGACGTATTCGGCGAGATCGTGTTTGAGCCAGCCG
>Ga0302319_10008832_pt1 | contig 19507 bp, 14 predicted proteins | sample Bog_T0_2_FD_203319 | JGI IMG/M metagenome (GOLD analysis project Ga0302319, IMG submission 203319) | Peat permafrost microbial communities from Stordalen Mire near Abisko, Sweden - Bog_T0_2 | ecosystem: Environmental > Terrestrial > Soil > Wetlands > Peat | place: Sweden: Abisko, Stordalen Mire... | reverse complement strand
GAAGAGATGGGCAGGAAGCAGGAGCAGGCCAGCGTGCCTACTCCCGATATCTCCAAGGAAATGGCTGAGCTGAACGCGGCAGTGGCCAAACTCGACGCGAAAAAAGGAGGCACCGTAAGCCAGGATGAATTGGCCGATATCGAAGGCAAGATCGGCGACATCCAAGGCCGGCTGGGCGAGTTGCAAGGCAAAATGGGAGAGCGGATGGGGCAGCTGGGCGACATGCAGGGCAAGCTCGGCGACGAGCAGGGCAAGCTTGGCGAGGAACAAGGGCGGCTCGGCGAGCAGCAGGGCAAGCTTGCCGATGAGGCCGACCGCAAGTTGAAGCTGATGTTTGAAGAGGGCCTGCACAACGGGAAGGCGAAGCCGGTGGAATAGATTCACGAAGCCGGGCATTTCTGAGTAAACAGGGGCGAGGCGGAATGAACCGCTTCGCCCCTTCGTTCGTCCGCGATTCACATCCTTGCTGGTTCTCACTTCCTTCCGGGGTGTTGTTGACATCCGCGAATTCTTCTGCGATATTACGTAACCAGATGGTTACGCGTTTTAAATCTCCGGCTGCCGCCTCAATTCCACCCGATGTCTACCGGGCCATCGCCGACCCAACGCGGCGCGCGATTCTGGACCGGCTGCGCGAGGGTGCCGTTGCGGTAAACGCGCTGGCGTCCGATTTCAGCCAGACGCGTCCGGCCATCAGCAGGCATCTACGGGTTCTGCGCAAGGCTCATCTGGTCAGGGAGCGGCGCTGCGGGCGGGAGCGCCGTTATTCGCTCGATCCCGATCCCCTGCGCGACGTTGCCCAGTGGATTGAAGAGTATCGAGTGTTCTGGCAGTCCAGTTTGAACAGCCTCAAGCGCCATCTTGAAAAGGGAACCGGAGGAACGGAATGAGCTTCGCCAAACAGGCTACGGCAGTGGCGGACGTGGAAAACGGATTGATCCTGGCGACGGTGGAGATTGCCGCTCCGCCGGAGCGCGTGTTTGAGGCGTTGACCTGCGCAAACGATGTGCTGCGCTGGTGGGGAGGCGAGCACGCCTACCGAACCACGCTTTGGGAGGCCGATGTGCGTCCAGGCGGCAAATGGCGCGCCGAAGGGCAGATGAGCGATGGGCGAGCGTTCGCTGTGGAGGGTGAATATGGTGAGGTGGAGAAGGCGCACCGGCTGGCCTTTACCTGGCGTCCCGATTGGGATGCGCCTCACGAGACGCTGGTGACCTACATCCTGGAGCCGATCGAGAGAGGCACGCGTCTGACGCTGCGCCATGAGGGGTTTCGCAGCCGCATTGTGGTGTGCCGCTCTCACACAGAAGGCTGGACGCGGGTGCTTGGCTGGCTCGCTGCCGACTTGCAGGCCGCGTATGCGCAGCTTCAATATTTTCTCTTTCGCCTGCTTCCACCGCGGACGAGTTTCATGTACGACGCGACGGCCGAGGAGCGGACACTGATGCGGGTGCACAGCGTATACTGGCGCGGCAAACTCGCCGAAGGCAAGGCCATTGCGATTGGGCCGGTGGCCGATCCCGCAGGCGGCTGGGGCGTGGGGATTCTGCGCGTCTCCGGCGCTCAGGAGGCGCAGGTTCTCACGGACGGTGACCCTGCGATGTTGGCGGACAAGGGATTTCGTTTGGAGGTTTTTCCCATGCCAAATGTCATCCACGTATAAGCTTCAAAAAAGGCGCAAGGCTCAATCAGCCCGGAGCTACGATTTTGAGGAAAGGATCAACACCATGCCCGCAACAGTCGAAATTGCCAATACGGCCGGAAGTTTTCGCATGAACGCTAATCTACTTGAGAAAAGCCTGGAGGGGATCAACGCCGCAGAGTGGCAGGCCAGTCCAAGTGAGTCTTCAAACCCATTGATCTGGATCGCGGGACACATTGTGTGGGCCCGGTCGCGAGCGCTCTCGCTGCTGGGCACGGAGTGGTCAAAGCCCTGGCTGGATTTGTTTGCACGCGGCGCGAAGGCCGCCAGCGCAGCGGAGTGTCCGACCTCGGAAGAGGTGATAGCCGCATGGCACGAAGTGAAAGCGGCTTTCGAAACTGCCCTCGAAAACGTATCCGCGGAGGCACTTTCCGCGCCGGCTCCGGAGAGGATTCCAAGCTTCGACGGCAAGCTGGGCGGGACGATCAGCTTCTTCGCGAATCATGAGTCCTACCATGTGGGGCAGGCGGCCTATGTGCGGAAGTGCCTGGGCCACGGACAGACGGCAGGGTAAACGGAACTCCGAGGGCGACCCTGATTCAATTCAGGCCGAGGGATTGCGGACGGGTCAGGCTCTGAGCGTCGAAGGTCGATGTGCCGCCAGATGCGGGGATGCTCGTGCAATGGGAGCGAGGCTGGACCGGCTGCGCATACGAACGCGTAACGTGCAGCCGTTCCATGAGCACATAGCGGGTGCGGAGGCCGTCGATGGTTGCGGGCAGTTGCGCGGGCGCTTTTTTCCGGTCCACGTAGATCACCAGAGCCGCTTCCCTGGGGTTATCCAGGCTCTGACCCACGCCCACGCCGAAGAAGGCTGGGTTCTGCCGCATCAGGGTGCGCGCGATTCTCTGCTTCACGGCGATGGCCTGACTCAGGACAGAAGCGAGGAGATTCGACGCAGAGACGGAACCGGTGTCGAACGGCGTGAGCGGCGCAGAGCCAACGGCGACCGCGTGTGGATTGGTGGGAATCACCAGGGTGCGGACGCCTTCAACAGTTGCCGGCGGCGCTGCTGCCATGTTTTCGTCAACATAGATAAGCACTGCGCCCTCGCCGGGGTGGTCGCTGCTCTTGCCTGTGGCCACGCCTAGAATTCCGGCAGATGGGTTCACCAGCGCGCGCGCCTGCGCCAGGGCCTGCTGGCTGCGCGCGATCTCGGCGTCGCTTAGCGGCTTCGCCTGGGCAGCGCCGATGGTGTTGTCTCCGTAGTTCAGGCAGCTCACTCCGTGGTCGGCCGTTCCTACAAAGGAGTAACTGGCTCCCGCGCCTACCTGTGTGCTTAGTTCTGAGAGCACGTCTGTTGCAGGATTGGCTATTCCCTGGCTGACGCCTGCGGCATCCAGGCCGCCGGCAAAGAACAGGCCCACGGGCTCGGCGTTTGCGGTATCTACAACCAGTGAGCCGGAGTCGCCTGCATCGCTGAACTGGTTGCCGCTGATGGCCAGTTGGTTGGTGTACGTCTTGGTCAGATAAGGCCTGGTCTCAGCGCAGTCGGTGAAGTAATCCACGTTGACGTCGAGGGCGAGGGCGGAGATGCTGGCACACGTTAATCCCGTGGTCCGTCCGCTCTTGGCCACGGTCAGGCCCAGTCCCGCTGTCTCGCCCTTGCCGCCAGTCGAAGACACGCCGGGAGGAGCCGCGCCAAGCGTGCCGTCTGCCTGCCGCGCGCCCAGTTCAAGAATGCTGCCTCTCGGGTCCACGGCGCCGGTGACTGCCTGGGCAATGGCCGCGTCGGCGTTGGTGGTGCTGGAACTGAGCGGGAGAAACCCGGTGAGCGAGCCGATGGGCGCCGTGCCCGGGCCGTCGCCGTAGGGGACGCAGTTGTTGTCAATCAGGCCCGGCTGCACGATGGAGTCGCCCACCGCCGCCTGATCGCTGCGCGCCAGCACATGGTTGTTGCTGAGCAGGTACCGATGGCCGCTGCTGTCTTGTATCAGCGAGCCGAGAGTGCCGCCGCAGCAGTCGGCAACCTGGTTGCCCTGGGTGTCGTAGTCGCTGTTGTTGCCGCCGGAGGTGCCAAGCTCGGCGGGGCTCAGTTGTTCGGCCTGGTGAACGGTCGGACTGCTCGAGACGCCCACGGTGTTCAACAACAGGTTGACCGCGGTTTTTGCCGACGAAGCGCCTGCCGTGGCCACAACGTAGGTTACGCCCGTGGAGGGCAGGACCGGAGGCGCGTAATAAGTGACGCTGCAGGAGGTGAAGGCTTGCGAAGGGCGCTGGCAGGTTGTCGCGCCCAGGGTTCCCAGCCCGCCGGTCGAGCCGTTTGCCGAGTTTGAGAGGGCGAAGGAGATTGTTTCATCGCCTCCGGATTCAGCCAGAAAGCCGGTGATGGTGACCTGGCCGCCAGCGCCTACGGCGGCGTTCTCCGGCGTGAGCGGCTGCAGGAATCCCGGCGTCACAGTAAGGACTGCGGTTGCAGTGATGGTCGAGTTGAGGGTCGCCGTCACCAGGACGTGGACGCGGTCGGCGGTAAGGTAGCTGGGCGGCGTGTACTGGCCCGAGGCGTTGATAGTGCCGGGGCCGGCGTTGGGGTCACCGCCGGAGACCGACCAGGTGACGTGTGCCGCGCCACCGCCGGCGAGGTTGGCGGAGAACTGCTCCGTTGAGAACTGCTCCGGGGATGCGCCCTGCCTGCCGGTCGCGTTGCACCCGGTGCAATTGGTATCGATGGCCCCGGCGCCAGGGGACAAGCTGAAAGTGGTATTGGAGGGGTCTGCTGTCACGAGCCCTGCGGTGCAACCGGTGACCACCAGCATGGCCGGCGGCAGCAGCAGTGCGGCCATCCTAGGCCACGGCTTGCTGCGGGCACTTGGTCGCATGCGCACGACTTCCCGATTACCCATGGGGCACGAGGATAGGGCTACGATTTGTCTGCGGCGCGGCAAAATCCCAATTCCTTCCCTAGTACTACAGTCGTATTTCGCTCAATTTTTTGGGGACGGCCAAAGGCCCGGGCCTAAAGGCCAAGTAAATTCGCCAACTTTCAGGGGGTTAAAACCCCCTGCTCCCTCCGCGATCTGCGATCTACAACTGTAGTACTAGGAACCTGTGCAAATACCGAATGCAAGGAGGGCCGGTTGAGGCTTGGTGGACTCCCACCCATTCGCAGAAAACGCAAATGGATGGGGCACGGAGCGTTTGTACCTGGTTGGAAGTGCGCAAATCCCAGTTCTTGGACAGGTTCTAAAACTCGGGCTCTCTTACGAGTATTAGACGCTGAAAGAACGTCCTCCAGTTTATTAGACACCGGCTGAATCGGAAATGCGACCGAAGTGGGATGGGTTGGGGATGAATTTCCCATGATTTCCGGCTCAGTCACAGCGGGCTATACTGGTTCAAGAGAATGCACGAATTTCCTGCATGCAAAGGTCATCTTTTCCGGCCTTCGAACTGTGCGCGCACTGGGGTCGGCTCCGCGTGAAAAATGAAGAACTCATCTTTGTTACAGGCGCAACCGGCTTTCTGGGGGCGCGGCTGGTGCGCGAACTGCTTGATCGCCAGCCACGGGCCAGGCTGGCGCTTCTGATCCGTCCCGGCCGCGACCAGTCCGGTTCAAGCCATTCCGCTTCCGGCAAAACGAGCCAGCAGCGCGCCGATGCGATTGTGCCGGCAGGCGAGCGGTATCGCGTCGAGGTCTATTCGGGCGATGTGGGCCTGCCGAACTGCGGCCTGGATGCTGCAACGGCAGATCGTCTTTCCGCCGAGACCACGCGGGTGATCCACTCTGCTGCTACAGTGCGTTTTGACCATTCTCTTGAAGAAGCCCGGCGCATCAATGTGGAAGGCACGCGGCGAGTCCTGGACTTCGCGGCCGGGGCGCGCAACTTGCGCAGCGTTGCTTATGTGGGCACGGCTTACGTAGCGGGCGAGCGCTCTGACCTGGTCCGCGAGAGCGAATTGACCGTGGGCCAGAGCTATCGCAACACCTACGAGCAGACCAAGGCCGAGGCCGAGGCGCTGGTGCGTTCGCGTTTTGAGTCGATGCCCGGCGTCATCCTTCGCCCCAGCATCATCGTGGGTGATTCGCGTACTGGTGTTACATCGAGCTTCAAGATGATGTATTGGCCACTGAAGATCTATGCGCGCGGATTGTGGCGCACCGTGCCGGGATACCCGGACGCAGTGCTGGACATTGTGCCGGTGGATTTTGTTGCCGCGGCTGTGGCGCGCCTGACGTTCGACGAAGCGGCCATGGGTTCGGTGGTTCATCTCTGCGCGGGGCCGCGCGGCAGCGCTACCATACAGGAGGTTGCGCGGCGCGCGGCGGAGTACTTCAACGCTCCGGAAGCCCGCTATGTGGACCCGCGACTGTTCTTCGCCGCCGTGCGGCCGCTGCTGTTCATGGCGCTATGGGGGCGCAAGCGCCGCGTGTTGCGCGATGGCCGCGCTTATCGCGATTACTTCACCATGCGCATGCAGTTTGATACCGCCAACGCCGAGCGCCTGCTCGCCCCGGCCGGGATTTGCCCGCCGCATGTGCTCGATTATCTCGACAAGTTGTTCAATTACTGCGTGGCCAGCGACTGGGGCCGCAAGGCCGTTCCCGCGCAATGAATCTCTGGCGCCGATTTCAGCTCTCGCGCGACCGTTCCGTCACGGTCGCAAACCTTGTGGATGAGTTGCTGCGCCGCAAGGGCGATTGCGTGGTTTCGATCGAGGAAACCGGCCCGCGCCGTCTGGTCGAGCTGCACGCGGAGGTCTCCGCAATCGATGCGTTTCTCCGCCGGACTGTTGCGCTCGTTCCGGGCCAGTTGGTCGGAATTTACAGGACCAACGATCCACTCTGCTTTCGCTGGTTCCTGGCCATCGTTCGTGCCGGCGGCATCGCTGTTCCGCTCAACCCCATGCTGACTCTGCCCGAGGTCCGCCGCATCCTGGAGAGCAGCGGCACGGAGATTCTGGTTACAGACAAAGCCGTCTTCGAGAGCAATATTCAGGATCGCCAGGCGCTGCCGGTGCGCACCTGGATCGAGGCGGACGAGGAGCCGGAGACGCTCGAAGGGTTTCTGCGCCTTGCATCGGGCGGCGATGTGTTTCCGCCCACGGTTCTCGATCCGTCCGCGACTGTCGCCATCTTCCACACTTCCGGCACCAGTGGCTTTCCCAAGGGAGCCGCGCTTTCGAGCCGGGCACTGCTGGGGGCGCGTGCTTCCACGGTGATTGCCGGCCTGTTTCTCGGGCGGAAAGACCTGGCGCTCGTGGCGCTGCCGTGGTCGCACATCATGGCGGTGAGCATTGCGCTTTACGGACTCATGGCCGGCATTCGGGGCTGCTTCCTGGAGCGGTTCGATGTGGAGCGTGCGCTTGATCTTATCGAACGCCTGGGGGTGACTGCCGTGGTCGGCGTGCCCACTATGTTCTCGCGGCTGGTGAACAGCAATCCTGAACCGGCGCGGTTGAGGACGGTGCGGCTGTGGCTCTCGGCCAGCGATCATCTGCCGGCGGAAGTGCGGCAGCGGCTGCGGCGTTTTGGTGCGCTTCGCAGGCTTCCGGGCGGCCGGCGTATTCCGCCGGTGCTCATCAACGGCTACGGGATGGTCGAACTGGGCGGGCTGGCCATGATGGGCATCGAGCTTTCGTTCTTGCCGGGCAGCGGCGACTTGTGCTTCCCGGTGCCGCCATTCCAGATTCGCGTGGCCGGCGAGGATGGCCGCCCGGTGCGCGCAGGCGAAACGGGGGAGTGCCAGATCCGGCGGCGCGGTCTCGCGCCGCATTACTGGAAGGACGCCGTACAGGAAAAGATCGACGCGGATGGGCTGCTCACCGCCGATGGCTGGCTGCGCACCGGCGACCTTGCTACGCGCAACCGCCTTGGACTGGTGCGCCTGGTGGGGCGGATGAAGGATGTGATCAAGTCGGGCGGCTATTCGGTGTATGTGCGCGAACTGGAGGAGGCCATCGCGGCGCATCCGGCGGTTGCCCGCGCCGCCGCTTTCGGCCTGCCGCACAAGGAAAAAGGCGAGACGCCGGCGGCGGCGGTGGAACTGCATCCCGGCTCGCTCGCCAGCGAAGTCGATTTGCTGGAGTGGTGCCGGGAGCGGCTTGCGCCGTACAAAGCTCCGCGGCGCATCTGGATACTGGAAGCGCTGCCTCAGAATCATACTGGCAAGGTGATGCGGAGGGTTTTGCGCGAGCAGTTTATCGAGAATCCGGAATGAGATGGACTTTGGTGGCCTTCCAGCCTATGTGCGAAAAGCGCACGGAGGATGGGACACGGGCAAGTATTGTTGATCGATCAATTGGAGCACCTCTTCATCGGGAAGGGCGGAGACTCCGGCCACATGGGACTGCTTTTGCAAATTTCGAGAAATCACGGCAAAAACAAAATGTCTTGACAACGGAAGGCATTTCTGGGGTATATTGTCCGGCGCGCGGTAAATCGAATTAGTGGCCGCGTGTAAGCTGAAGCCGACTCGACGTTGCGCGGCCACGCCGCATGGCGACGCCGACGGCGAGCCAATGAGGTCCCCACCATGTCTCGTTCAGCCGGAACCTGCACCCAAGTCCAGTCTTCAAATCCAATCGCGGCCGTTTCATGCGCGATTTTTGCCCTCGTGTTCCTCTGCGCCAGCCAACTGGGCGCGCAGACGGTGGCGACTTACGACTTTGAAGACGGAACGACGGAAGGCTGGAGTTCGTTCAACGGTGCGAGCGCACCGGTGAACTCAACCGCAGAGGCGTATACGGGGACCCATAGCCTGCTGACCACGACGGGTTCCGGCGGCCAAGGCGGGCCTTCCATCCCGATGAGCAGCATTTTGCTGCCGGGGGCGAAGTATACGATCACCGGCTGGGTGAGGCTGACCAGCGGGGAAAGCGCCTCGAATGCGAACTTCACCATGAGGCGCAGCGATCCGAGTTGCAGCGGGGGCACCTGCTACGACACCATCGCCGCCTACCAGGTGCCCGTGTCGGCCAACGGATGGGCTCAGATTGGCGGAAACTACACCGCGAGCACAACGGAAACCGGGTTGCTGCTTTATGCGCAGTTGGTGGGAGCAACGAGCGCGCAGTCCTTCTATCTGGACGACGTGATCATTACCGAGACAGGGCCGCCGCCAGGTGGAACGCCGGTGGCGACGTACACCTTCGCGGACGGGGGCCTGGACGGATGGGCGCCTTTCGGGTCGGTGACGCTGACCAATGCCGCGCCGCCGGTTCTGGATCCGAGCGGGGACACGCGCTCTCTGTTGACCACCAACCGGACGGCCGGCTACATGGGACCGAGCCTGAATTTGCTGAGCATCAACGTGGTGGCGGGCGCGACTTACCAGGTGAGCGCTTACGTGCTGCTTGCCAACGCCGATAGCGGCGGCCCGACGGTAACGATTTCAACCAAGACGACCGATTGCGCCAGCTCAGGAAATTACTCGAATATTGCAACGTCCGGAGCGCTGTCGAACACTGCCTGGACGCAGGTGACGGGCACATTCAGTTACAGCGATCTGCCTGGACCGCCGACGGGGCTGACGCTTTATCTGCAATCGAGCAGCGCGACCGATTCGTTCTACATCGACCATGTGACGATCAGCGAGCTAGCGCCGCCGCCGCTGAGCCCGAGCCAGCAGGACAACAGCGGAATCACAACCACCTTCGCGGATGGCGGCCTGGATGGCTGGAGTTCGCGTACGGGCGCCTCAACGCTGACCAATGTTGCGCCGCCGGTTCCGGATCCGAACGGCGACGCCCGCAGCCTGCTGACCACCGGCCGTGTCGCCAACTACGATGGACCGCAGATCAACGTCAGCAACAAGATGTACAACGGTTCGGAATACAACCTGAGCGTGTATGTGATGTTGCAACCGACGGACGGGTCAAGCCATGTGATCAACATGAGCCTGCAACTTACGCTCGACGGCACCACAAGCTACCCGAGCATCACCGGGTACCCCGGCGTCACCGTAAAAGCGGACGGCAACTGGCATCAGATCAGCGTGAATGGCTATACCATGCCGGGCGCCTACGACACGAACGGAGCGTTTCTGTATCTGCAGACGGTTCCTCAGTCGGGCAGCGATCTTGTGTCGTTTTACATCGGCGACTTCCAGCTCTCGTATGTCGCGCCGCCCACCATTCAAACCACCATTCCTTCGATTGATCAAACCTTCGCCGACTACTTCCATGTGGGGGCCGCGGTGGATACAACCGACCTCTCCGGACCCCATGCCCAGTTGCTGACCAAACACTTCGACAGCATGACCCCAGGGAACGACCTGAAGTGGAGCTCGGTGGAGGCTGCCAAGGGCTCTTACACCTATGGCAACGGCGACAGCGAAGTGGGCCTGGCGGTGTGCGCGGACATGCTGGTGCGCGGCCAGAACCTGGTGTGGTCGACGGGCGCGCAGACGCCTGCCTATGCTACCGGCGACGGGACCAATTCGCCCGCCAACCAGGCCACGGTGACGGCCAACATCCAGGAGCACATCCAAAGCGAGGTGCAGCATTTCGGTTCCAAGGTGTACGCATGGGATGTGGTGAATGAACCGCTCGATCCTAGCCAGCCGGATTGCCTCTACCATGGGCCGTTCTATCAAGTGCTGGGGAAGAGCTACATCGACGTGGCGCTGAAAGCGGCGCGACAGTACGCGCCTGCGGGCACGAAGCTTTTTATCAACGACTACAGCACCACCGACCCCAACCGGCTGGCGTGCCTTGTCACGGTGCTCAAGGATCTTCAGAGCCGGGGCATCCCGATTGACGCCGTGGGGCACGAGATGCACAACGCCATCAATTACCCATCCACCGCGGCGATGGTGAATACCATCGACACTATTGCCGAGGACTTCCCCAATCTCGAGCAGCAGATCACCGAGATGGATGTGAGCATCTACAACGCCGGCGACAACCACTCGAACTATGGGAGCAACGTGCCGCCGTCGCTGATCGCGGAACAAGGCTGGCTCTACGCGCAGTACTTCGATGCGCTGCGGCAATTGAAGGGCAAGCTCACCTCTGTCACTTTCTGGGGCATTGCGGACGACGACACGTGGCTGGACAGTTTTCCAATCGTAAGAACCGATCTGCCGCTGCCGTTCAGCACAACGCTGCAGGCCAAGCCCGCTTACTGGGGCATCGTCGATCCGACACAGTTACCCGGCTTCGGGATGACGTTTTCCATCGCCGGCAAGAGCGGGGCGCAGAACGCGCGGGTTTGGACGGTCACGGCCACCAATGGCAAGGTGGGAACGGCCTACACGACCCAGATCGACGGGCTCACGCTCACTCAGACTTCCGGCGCTGCTTGCAAACCAGTGATCACACCGCCGAGCAGTTACCCGGTGGCGCTTGGCGATATTCCGGCCGGCGGAACTTCCAGCGCGGCATTTACGATCGATTTCACCGGTTGCCCGGCGCTGGCAAGGTTTACGGTAAGCGTGCCGTGGAGTTCGGCAACCTACGATACGGGGACGTTCGTATCAGGCAATCAATATCGCTAATACCGGAGAGATGAGGACCCAATGAGACGTATCGCTCTTACCCTGATTCTTGCGGCATTCGCCGTCTGCGCTCATGCGGACAACCTGCAGTTGACTCTCGTTCCCGCCAGCGGCGACGTGGGAGGGACGCCGGGGACGGCGGCCGGCTGTGGATTCACTCTGACCGATACAACGAGTAACTACATCGTCCTGAACGACTCGTATTTCATCGGAAGCCCGATCTACGGAAGCTACTTGGACTACATCGCCTCGCAGTTCTATGTGGCTGGGCCCGCGCCGGAGAGCTCAGCCGTGATTGAACCGTGGAACCAGTCGGCGCTGTTGGGGGTTGGGGAGTTCGATCTTTACGCTACCGATCCGCTCAACTCCGTAACGACTGGGACGATCTTTGTGGACTACAGCTTGTTCTCGGAAGACCCGAACAACCCCAACTTCGACCCTGGCTCCTTCGTCTCTTCGGGAACGTTTTCTGACTCGGTTAAGATTACCGCGACGCCGGAGCCTTCTACGTGGATGTTGATGCTGTTGCCCCTTGTTGGCGTGTTGCTGCTGGCAGGGAGACGGCAGTCGGACGGGATAAAGGCTGGATTCCTGTTCAGGTAGAGCATCGATTGTTGCGGCGGCCCCACAGTTCCACAGGCGATAACGACGTTCTCCGTTGGGATGCTGGTCGGTGGAACCTGTTGATCTTGTGTGGATTGGTTGCGGATCGACTTGTTTGCGGAGTGAATTGGCGTTGAGTTTTTTATTTCGCGGCACCGGTTTGAGGAAGTCGATGAGGGGCTGGTCTTCCGGGGTGGGACAGCGTTGCTCGATATCGGCGATGGAAAGGTGATGTTTTTCATGGGCACCGTGCGACACAGAGATTTTTGACCGGGGGGTGGGGTCGGCTGAGTTCTGTGTTGGATTTCTATCTATTGATAAGTGTGCGCTTAATGGAAGTAATTCTGCGCAAATCCTTGGGAAGAATTCGCGGGGCGGCAGGTGGTTGATTCTTTTGGGAGGCAGGGCTTTTGGAAGTTGAAGAGCTGAGTTCGGGGCATTGACAGCCGATTCGGCGTGATGGGCTGTGAATAGTATCGGAGCGAACCCCTAAACTCCCTATTCTCAAGTTTGTGGCAGCAATCAGGTTGCGGCGCGGATATGATGAATGGGTTGAAGGGTGGGTTTGACTCATGGACACTCCGCAAGTGACCCGGATCGGCAAGTACGAGATCGTCGATGTTCTGGGGCGCGGTGGCATGGGTGTGGTCTACCGCGGCATCGACAAGGCGATCGGCCGCGAAGTCGCGATCAAGACCCTCACTGGGGGATTCCTTAGCGACCCGACGATGCTCGCCCGTTTTTATGAGGAAGGCCGCCGAACCGGACGTTTGAAGCATCCGAATATTGTCACTGTCTACGATCTCGGCGACGACAACGGCACACCTTACATTGTGATGGAACGCGTTGAGGGCGATCCGTTAGACAAGCTGATCCGCTCCGGCGCGCCGCTTTCAATGGTCGACCGCCTGGGGATCATGGAGGAGGTTTGTTCCGCGCTTGGATATGCACATCGCAACAACGTGATTCATCGCGATGTAAAGCCGGCCAATATCTTTCTTCAGCCCGACGGGGCGGCCAAGCTGCTGGACTTCGGGATCGCACGACTGGAAAAGCGTGATCAAGACGTCAGCTTTACGCGAACCGGCCGCCTGATCGGCACTGTCCCGTACATGGCCCCGGAGCGCCTGATGGGTGAAAGCGTTGACGGCCGGTCGGACATCTTCGCGGCTGGGGTCGTGCTCTATCAACTGGTGACAGGCCAACTTCCTTTTTCAGGCAACGAGAACGCGCTGATGCAACGCATCTTGAACGACCCTTACCCTCCTCTCAACACCCTCATCAAAAGCTATCCGCCGATTCTCGATGCGATCATCGAGCGGTCGCTGGCCAAGGCACCAGTCGAACGTTATGCAACGGCCGAAGAGATGGCGGCCGACCTGAACAGCGCAATTGCGGGACTGCGCCAGGAGCAGGTTGTCGAGCTACTGCCGGAAGCGCAGCGGCTGGTAGATGCGCAAGAATTCACACGGGCGCGCGGCGTACTACACCAGCTTCTGAAAATCGACAGCCAACACTCGGAGGCGAGAAAACTTCTGAGCGAGATTCAACGGCATTTCACACAGCGCCAGCGCGACGAGAGAATCCAGCAGATTCGATTGGCTGCGGAAGATGCAATTGACAACCGGCGCTTCGACCAGAGTCTCGAAGTGCTGGCAGACGGCTTTGACCTTGACGCGATGAATCCCGAACTTACGAAGCTTCGCGACAAGGCAAAGAGGGAAAAGGACAAGGAAGATCGCGTCAACGAGTATCTGCGCCAGGCGGAGTCGGCACGGCGTAAAGGGGATTTCGGCTCGGCAATTGCTGCGGCGCAGAAGGCCCTTAAAATCGACAAGACGAACTCGAAGATTGTGGCACTCTGCGGCCTGCTTGAGAGGGAAGCGGAACAAGCGAAACGCATGGCGCAAGCGAAAGCGCTGCTGAATGATGCCCGCAGGGCACTCAATTCCCGGTGCTTCGCAGAAGCAATCGAGATCCTGCAGCAGGCCGAGCAAGCTTATCCCGCAAATCCGGAAATTCCCCTTCTGGTCAGAGATGCCAATTCCGGACTAGAACAACTCAAGCGCCGCGAACTCGTCGCAAGGCTTGAGGACGAGGTTGCGCTGGCGATCAGCTACGATCTACTGAAGCATGCCGCGCAATCGATAGAAGAGGCTATGGTCTCGCTGCCATCGGAGTCGGCGCTGTTCCGACTCAAATCGCAGGTTGAGCGCCAAATCAAGGAATACGAGAATCGCAAGGCGGTGGACGAAACCGTCCAAGCATGCCGTGATCTGAGCCCACGAGATGCGCTGGAACTGGTGCGCAAGGCGATGCAACGGCTGCCTGGGGATGAGCGACTGCTGTCGCTGGAGGCGCTGCTCACGGATCGAACCCGCCAGCAGACCGTGGAGGAGCGCAGGGCGGATTTCGAGACCCGAGCCAGGGAGGCTCTCAAGAGCGGAAAATATTCCGATGCGGTGGGAATTCTGGAATTTTGCCAGGCAGAGGGCCTCGCCAACAGCACAATTCTCTCACTGCTGGACTTTGCGCGCGGAGAGGAACGCGAAAACCGGCGGCAGGAGCAGCTTAGGGGCAAGCTTGCCCGCGCCCAGTCGTTGATTGCGGGATCGGAATTCGATGAGGCCATTAAGTTTCTGGAAACCGCGCTGCAGCAGGGTGACGACACGGCGTTGCGCGTATTGCTCGACCGGGCATTGGCGGAAAGTGAGTCTCTTCGCAAACAGATTGAAGAGGCATTGTCTTCGGCGCGAAAGTTGGCTGAAGCAGGAAAGCGAATTGAAGCCGTTCAACTTCTGCGTAAGCAACCCTCGGCGGTGCTGCGTTCCGAAGAAGTTCAAAAGGCAATTGCCGTCTTTGAGCAAAGACATCAGGATGCCCCCGACAAACCTGCCACGCCCGACTTCGGTGCGCTACAAGAACTCGCAACGAAAATCCTCTCGATAATTCAAGACAGCAAGGAAACTCAAAATCTTTCACAACAGCTTCGGGTCGGACCACAATCGGAAAGTCCAGGCGTGACCGAGCTCCGCGCGGCACCAGTTCCAACGGGCTTCTTTGTAGAGGCAGCCGTAACACGCACCCGGTTCTTTGAGGGCGAGCAGGTCCGATACGACAAAATCCAGGAGACGCTGAAATTCTACCGGGATCACCTCAACGTCGAATATAAATCGCTCTCTGACCAGGCTAAGCATACTTACTTCCTTTGGGTCGCTTCCGTGGTTCTGGGTCTCGCCGCGTTCGCCTCCGGTGTAACATTTGCGCTCTTCGGGAAGTTTGCTGTTACCGGAGTCTCCACGGTAAGTGCCGTCCTCGTCGTTTTCATTCAAAAGATATTTCAGCAGCGCGAAGACCATTATCGCGCACTAGCCGTTCCCAAACTCGAGCACATCGAATACGTCAATCGCTGGCTTCTCGTCATCCAGAGTATTGACGGAATCGAGAGCCAGAGCGAACGAGAGCGGCGCCAATGCGACCTCGTCGATGTCCTAACGCGAAAGCTCGATGCATCCAGGGTTGATCAAATGCGCCGTGGCCAGAAGCCAGCCGCGCGAGCTAAATGAGAAGAAGAGCAGCGTGCAGGGTGGTGCATCTTTGGCTGGCCCAAGACATGTGTGAGTTACCCTATCGCTTTGCCCAATCGCGCCGCGCATTACCCAACCGTCAGCACCAGCTTGCCGAAGTGGGAGCCTTCTTCCATCCTTGCTAAGGCTTCGCGGGCTTGGGACCAGTGAAAGTTTTCGCCTACGGGCCGGAGCGTGGCCAGGGAAATTGCCTTGTTCATGTCCTCGAAGTCTTTCCTCGAGCCTACGTAGATTCCCGTCATGCGGACCTGCTTGTGGAGGATGGTGCCGATGGGGAAGGCGGGTGCGTCGGTGCTGCCGCTGAGGACGCCGACCTGGGCGATGGCGCCGCCGATGCGCAGGGCGCGGAGGGAGCGGGGGAGGGTGGCCAGGCCGCCGACTTCGACTACCAGATCGACGCCCTGGCCGCCGGTTTCGTCGAGGGCCCAGCGGTCCCACTCGGGGTTTTCCTTGTAGTCGAGGCCGGCGTCGAGGCCGAGCGAGTAAGCGCGCTCAAGCTTTTCGAAGCTGGAGGAGATGCCGAGGACGCGGGCTCCGCGCAGGCGGGCAAGCTGGAGGGCGAAGATGGCTACGCCGCCGGTGCCCTGAATGAGCACCGTGCTGCCCGGCTTGAGGTCGCCGACGGAGAGTGCGTTCCAGGCGGTTACGCCGGCGCAGGGCAGCGTTGCTGCTTCCTGAAAGCTCAAGTGCTCGGGGATGCTGACGAGGCCGGTTTCTTTGAGGACTACGTACTCGGCCAACATGCCGTCGATGTCTCCGCCGAGGGCGCGGCGGGATTTGATGGCGGTGGGCGGCCCATCGAGCCAGTTCTGCATGAAGATGGCGGCGACGCGGTCGCCGGGCTTCCACAGGGTGACGCCGTCTCCGATGGCGACTACTTCGCCTGCGCCGTCAGAGACGGGAATGCGGGGAAGCTTCAATTTGGGGTTGTAGAGTCCCTTGACCACCAGCAGATCGCGGTAGTTGAAAGAAATCGCGCGCACTTTGACGAGCACTTCGCCGGCGTCGGGTGAGGGGGTGGGGCGCTCCACAAACTCTAGAGAATCAACGCCAAACGACGAAATCTGCCAAACGCGCATACCTGGTTCTCCATAGTGCAAAAGGGAGGGAATTCCTGTTTTGGGAGACGCCTTTTGGCTGACGGCCCTTAGAATGAAGATATGGCTCGTGGTTGGGAAAGTAAATCGGTGGAGGAGCAGATGGCAAATGCACTGCAGCAACCGGAGGTCAGCGCCGGCAACGAGTTTGTCAGCGAGGACCAGAGACGGGCAGCGGACCAGATTCGCACCGTCAAGGAACGGCAGAAGCAGGCGCTCAACCTGCAGCGTGAGAATATCCTATCGCAGCGGACATCGAATCCGGCGCGGCGCGCGGCTCTGGAAGCGGCGCTGACGCAGGTCGAGGCGCAGATCGAAGCGATGGGGTAGCGACGGCCCTCGGTCGAAAATCGGCGGCGGGAGTTCGGTCGCCCCTACGGGGCTTCTCGCATCTAATGGGCCGGTTTCCCAGGGCGGCGCGCGGCTTGCCCTGGGCTATTTTCGATGGCTCCCTGCGGGAGCGAAAACGACGTCCCTCGGGGGCTAAAGCCCATCGCCTACGATCAGTTTGCGGCACGACTGAAGTCGTGCCCTTTCAAAACCCGACTTTCACCAGCTTGTTGGGCGCTACCCTTCGCGGTGAAAGAGCAGCGAGTTGGCCTGGTGGATTGAGGTCATGCTGACGCGGGCAATGTTGACGTGCGCGGGTCTGCTCGCCGCCCACACAATGGCATCGGCAACGTCCTCGGGAGATAGCGGCGTCAGCCCCTTGTAGACCTTCGCCGCGCGCTCCTGGTCGCCGTGAAAGCGCACCAGGCTGAAATCGGTCTCCACCATACCGGGGTCGATGCTGGTCACACGTACGGGCGTTCCCAGCAGATCTTCGCGCAGGCCGTCGTTGATGGCGCGCTCGGCGGCCTTGCTGCCGCAGTAAACCGCCCCATTGGGATAGCTGATCTCGCCGGCGGTGGAGCCCATATTGACGATGTGGCCACGTCCGCGCACCACCATGCCGGGAATTACCGCGCGCGAAACGTAGAGCAGCCCCTTGACGTTGGTGTCGATCATCTCGTCCCAATCTTCGATTTTGCCGGTGTAGAGCTTGTCGAGCCCGCGGCTGAGGCCGGCGTTGTTTACCAGAATGTCGATCTCCGCCCACTCCGGAGGGAGGTTGTCGACGGCGTCCTGAACCGCGCGGTGGTGGCGCACATCCATTTCGATGGAGTGAACAGCGGGAGCGCCGCGCTCGAGAGCGAGCGAGGCAACTTCAGCCAGCTTTGCCGCACGGCGCGCGGCCAGCAGCAGGCGCGCTCCTTCGGCGGCAAAAGCCAGCGCAGTGGCCGCGCCAATGCCGGCGCTGGCCCCGGTTATGAGGACGATCTTTCCTTTGAGGCTCATGGCTCTATCTTATTGCGGCAGCTGCGAAACTTGTAAGCGAGCGCCGTCACAAGTGGGAAAAAGAATCAAGGAAAAGCTGGGCCAGCAAAACGCTGTGCATTGAAAGCATCGCGCGCAGCTCTATCGTGCCGCGCTGCGCAACAGTTCTCCGAGGGCACGGACATCGCCGGGGCTGGTGTCGCTGATGACGACATAATGCAATCCTGCCTGATTCCAGGATTCAACGCTGAAGCCCTTTTTGCTTGTCGCCGTTACTGCGGTGTTGAAGGGTACGATTCCGGGTTGTTCCTGGAAAATGAAAACGGATATCTCGTGCTTGCGCAGTTCGAACAGCAACTGGGCGCCGGGGCTGTGCTGGAGATAGACGAGCTTGCCGCCGATAAGCTTGAAGGGCGAATCCTGCAACTCCGGCAGGTTGAAGGCGAAAGGCAGCTTGCCCTGGAACCACGGTTCTACCGTATGCCGGTCGGTGGAAACGACGTCGACCGGATTTGCGCTGGCCAGAGTGGCAATGTGGAGGTCGAGGGCCTCCGCGAGAGACTGGCTTTGCGCTCCGTGGCGAAGGAACATGGTGGCCGAGCCCACAATGAGCAACAGTGCGGCCACCGCTGCCGTTAGCGCAGGGATCCAGCTTCGCTTCCAAAGCGGCCGGCGCTCACGCTGCATTTTCTGCTGGAGTTTGAGACGAAACTCCTGGCTCATGCGGAACTCGGGCTGGAGAGCCAGGCTGGCCGCGGCGGCGCGCGTGGCTCGCTTCATCTGCACCAGGGACAGCGCTTCCGCCGCGCAGGAGGGACAGGCGCGGAGGTGATTCTCCACGCCGGCCAATTCTTCCGGCGAAAGACTCTCGTCGGCATAGGCGCCCAGCTTTTCCCGATCCAGATCGCAGTTCATCGCGGCGCCCCCTGGAGCTTCGCTGCCAGCATCGTCCGCATGGCTTTGCGCGCGCGGGAAAGGCGCGACATGACCGTGCCCATGGGAATTCCGATGGCCAGCGATATCTCCTGGTAACTCATCTCCTCAAGATCGCAGAGGAGAACGATCTCGCGAAAATTCACCGGCAATTCGTGCAATGCGGCCTGGATCGATTCGCTCTCCAGCCGCGCCAGGAGCAGGGTCTCCGGCGTCTCCGCCGTCGAGGGCTCCAGCGGCGCGTCGTCTTCAGCGTCCAGGGAAACGGGCGCATGCAATCCCGCCTGCGAGGTGAGGAAGGCGTTGCGCAGAATCCGATAAATCCATGCGCGAAAGTTCGTGCCCTGGCGGAACGACGAGAAGCCTTTCAGAGCCTTCATGAAAGTTTCCTGCACCAGGTCTTCGGCGGCGGCGCGATCGTGCGTAAGCCAGCAGGCGAAGTTGTAGAGCCTGGCGAACAGCGGCATCGCCAGTTCTTCAAAGGAGCCGGAATCGCCGGTTTGATTGGCCACAGCACGGTCAGTGTATCGCGTTCAACGGATAGAACAGGGGCGCAGGGATTTTATTCCCTGGGGATGTGTGGGTGCGTCAGAATTTTGAAAAGAAACAAAGTAGAACGACGAAGAACTCCAAGGCCGACGTTGCCTTTGTGGTCTCCCACCCATCGAGCAACAGACGCTCGATGGATGGCACCCAAGATTCATCCCCCATGAGGCTGCAATGCCGGTGGGCGGCTAGAACGAGGTATTGGGATGGAGTGCCCGCTGATGCTATTGCGGCTCTGCGCTTACAACGGCTCAACCAGGTGGTGGGCAATGGCGAAGAGGGCCA
>Ga0302319_10008831_pt1 | contig 19508 bp, 14 predicted proteins | sample Bog_T0_2_FD_203319 | JGI IMG/M metagenome (GOLD analysis project Ga0302319, IMG submission 203319) | Peat permafrost microbial communities from Stordalen Mire near Abisko, Sweden - Bog_T0_2 | ecosystem: Environmental > Terrestrial > Soil > Wetlands > Peat | place: Sweden: Abisko, Stordalen Mire... | reverse complement strand
CGCCCTCGAGCAGTGGTGCCATGACCACGACGTCCAGCACGGCTTCATCGCCCCAGGCAAACCCAGCCAGAATGCCTACATCGAGAGCTTCAACGGGAAGCTCCGTGACGAATGCCTCAACGAAAACTTGTTCCTCAACCTCGGCCACGCCCGAGATCTGATCGAAGCCTTCCGCCAGGATTACAACGAAACACGGCCCCACAGCTCACTCGGCGGCCTCACGCCGGCAGAATACGCGGCCAAGATCGCGCGGACCCCCCATGGGGGGTCCCTGGACCAGACCAACCGCTCACTTGCCTCCGAAACACTGAACCCACAACCTCCATCACCCAGCCCGGACTCTCATTAGGAACCGGACAGAACTTGGGGGCAGGTCAGGAGGCAACTAAAATGCCTCCTTGGACGTTACCAAGGCTTTCTCTATTGTGCTGCACCGTCTCCGGAAGGAGAAAGGGCTTACCCACGAGAAATTGGCCGAGTTGGCTGGCCTACATCCGACCACACTTTCGCTATTGGAGCGCGATAAACGACAGCCCAGCATCACGACGGTATTCCGGTTAGCGGAGGGTCTTGGATTGGAAGCGGAAGAACTTATTCGCGAAGTGAATAGGATACGGCTCAAACTGAAAAAATAGGTCGGGCAACCTGGCGACAATATCCCTGCCGGGTAAACGAACGGGCAGGGAAGGAGTCCGGGAAGACGGCGCCGCCAGGACCAGTTCTCGCGTTGGCAACTTTAAAGGTTTCGAAATCGTCGCGGACAGGATGGCGGCACCGGTCCGGCAATCGTGCGGCGGTCTATATCATCGACGCAGCGTTAGCGGAAATACGGCGAGATTGTTCGGTCACTTCGGCGTTCTGAGGACAATAAACCTATTATCTTCAGAACTTCAAAAGTGGCCAAGAAATGGCCAAGCAGATTTTCTAGTAAATTTACGTAATTACCTAAGCAATTGATTGTAAATGGCTGCCCAAGGAGGGATCCGAGACAAAATTCTGCGGATCTCGATGCCCTTCGAAAAGGGGAATAATCTGCCGAGAAAATCGAGGGCGGCCGTCCCTCCGAAAGGTATGGTTTCTAGGAGCGGCATGGATCCTTGGTCGGTTGTTCTCAAGGTCCGTTCGTGGGCCGCGCAGCTTCGAGAGGGAGGGTTTAGATCGTGTGCAGAAATAGCTAGGAAGGAAGGTATTACGCCGGCCCGGGTCTCTCAACTCTGGCCGCTCTCTCAGCTTAACAAGGAGCAGGCTGGCGGAGCTCCGCCAGCGAGGAGGGGAAGGGCGATCAGCCTTCGGAAATTGATCCTGATCGCTCGCAAGTCGGATGTGAAACGAGATGGTCCAGGACTCGAATATGTGGTATCAGGGTAACTAAATAGACGCGATCGAACTGCCTCGATTGAGTCACTATGGCGCGGCCCATTTAGTTTCTTTTAGTTACCCTCTCCAAAGACGGCCCAAATTGCGGGTAGAAGAGGGGTTGTCCCTCATTGGGGCGCGAGTTCTCCGAACCAATATGCAGCGGTCACCCCGCCGTCCATGAGGATGTCACTGCCGGTGATAAATCCACCGTCCGATCCCATAAGCAAAGCGCCGACGTTTCCCACTTCGTCCGGAGTTCCGGCACGACCCGCCGCCGAGATCTCAATCATACGACGGTAGCCGGCTCCGCGAGGTCCGGTAAGTTCATCGCGGGCAAGAGGGGTGATAATGATGCCGGGACTAATTGTGTTCAGCCGTGCACCACGCTTACCCCAGCGGACCGATTCGGCCATAACGCGCAACGAGTTTCCGCGTTTCGAAATTTGATACGCGTAAAGAGAATCCGTCACCTGGTCGGCTTGAAGGAAAGGTAGTTTGAGCAGCTCATCCACCGGTGTCATGGCCAATGCCTTGTTTTGTTCGACGGTGAGCGGGGGCAGCCGATGCCCAGACTGCGACGCAATAACCACACCAGAGCCACTGCGGACAATCACATTACCGAACTCCTCCAGCACGAGCGCTGTGCCAAACAAATCGACTTTGAGGATTGCTGCCGGTGAAGCTTGGCTCGGCGACACGCCGGCTGCATGGATAAGTCCGCTGACATCTCCCAGGCCCGCGGCCGTTTCCACAAGCCTCTGCACTGCCTCTCGCGACGACACGTCAACCATCGCTACGCTTACCTCGTAACCGGCGTTGGCCAAAACTTCGGCCGCCGCGTTGGCATTTTCACGGCGCATATCGGCTAGCAATAAATGCTTCCCGATTCCAACTCGGCGAGCAATTGCTTGGCCGATTTGACCAGGGCCGATGACAACAACGACATTTTTCATAGAGTTAATCTAGGGTGTCCAAGACCTGGATCGTCGATCAGTGCCGGGACCAGAGAATTTACTTGCGACTCATTCCGAAGCGCGGGTGCCGTCTCTCGTACTTGAGCACTATCACACGCACGACATCGGCCTTTTCACGGTAGACAACAATGTAAGGAAAATTCTCGAGGCGGATGCGTCTGAATATTTCGCTCTTACGATAGAGGGAGAATTGTCTTGGAGCAGCTTGGATGGCCGCGATGCACGCCCGAAACTCTCCCTCGAATCTTTCCGCCAGATGGGGGCCCCCTTCAACCTCGTAGTGATCCAGCGCTCGGTTGAAATCTGATTGTACAGTCGGATGAAACTCAACCGTCATGCAGGACGACGGCGTATACCTGCCCAAAAAGCTTCCTCCGTCATCGGGCGTATGTCTCCGCTCTCAATTTCGGCGTTGCGTCGAATCGCCTCTGCCAAAATCTCGTCCGGCTCGGCTGGCGTTAGCGGAGCAGGCAAACTACCTAGAATCTTGTCGGCGAGATGCAGCCGATCCTTTTGAGGGAGCCGAAGGGCAGCCGCTTCAATCTCCTGGAGGGTGCTCATGCTTTCGAAACTAGGTGTCAAATCGGCTGATGCAAGGAGCGATGAGTCAAGGCAGCTGTTGCTAACAAAAGACGGCGAACATCGGGGTAGGCGTTCTCAATCGAGTTTTTCTTCATTCCTTATCGGATCCGTGACCCAAGGCAGGATGTGAAACAAAAAACGGCCCAGTTATCTAACCCAACGAATTCCTAAGCCATTGCATATCAGCGGCCGAAATATTCGATGGGTCTTTTGTATTCCGTAGTGAAATGGCTGCCGAAGGAGGGATCCGAGACAAAATTCTACGCGTCTCGATGCCCTTCGAAAAGGGAATGAATTCGGTGAGAAAATCGCAGTCGGTCCTCCATCAGAAAAGCCTGATTTCTGGGAGCGCTGTGGATCCTTGGCTGGTCGTTCTTAAGGTCCGATCGTGGGCCGCACAGCTTCAAGTGGGGAGGGTTCGCTCATGTGCATGAATAGCTAGAAGGGAAGGTATTACGCGAGCTCGTGTTTCCCAACTATGGCCGCTATCTGAGATCACTAGGGAGCAGGCGGACGAAGCTCTGACGGTGAGCAAGGGAAGGGAGATTAGCCTTCGAAGATTGATTCGAATCGCCCGGAGTCCAGATGTGAAATGAGGGGATTCCGGAGCGGAAATAATGGTCTCAGGGTAACCAAATGGACGCTATCGAACTGCCCCGATTGAGTCACTCTTGCGCGGCCCATTTAGTTTCTTTTAGTTACCCCCCTTCGTTTCTTCGTCAGTGGCCACATCAAAACCAGCCAGTGTGGGGTAACACCCCGTATTCAGATGCTGGGCGCTACCCTAAGATGCGCTTGGCGATGCCCGTACTGAAGAAACGGTTGCACTTGTCTCACGCTGCCGCGCCGTAACGGTAGGCGCAGTGGCTGCAAAACGGGACTCCACCTTCCCGGGTGGTGGCGGCTAAGTTGTCTGCCCTTTGAAAGTTAGGTATGTACCCCATATCGCCGGGTTCGCCAATCGATCATAATTCCACTTCCGACCATTTTCGACTGAAGAAGACGCTCCGAACTCCGAATCCCCAATAAGCCTGTCATGGAGATTGAAGCCGACAGTGCATTGGAAGGTCAGAAACACCCGCCTGGCGCCGCAAAGCCCCCTGGCGCCAGTGACATCCAAGCTGGCTCCGTTACCGAGACCCGTTCGCTCACCGAGACCCACTCGACAACCCGATCGGCTCCGACATTGGCGGACCGTTCGACGCCGTTCGCCTTGCCTGCGCCGCAGACTCCTGCCGCCGAGGCGCCTCAGGCGGCTCAACCCGCTTCGCCTGCCCAGCCCGCTCAGCCGGCATCCTCTCCTGCCGCCGATTCGGCCAAAGCCGCCCAGCCGGTACCAGCGAGCAAGCCGTCCTCGTCCGCACAAGCAGCTCCCACCGACTCATCGCACCCACCAACCAGAAAAAAGGGCCTCATAGTCGGGATTATAGTCCTGGCAGTCATTGCCGTTCTCGCAATCGGCATCCTCTTGGGGCGCCTCTGGGGAAACTCAAAGAAGGATCCAAACATGCTGGTACTTTTTGGGAACGTTGACCTGCGGCAGGTCGAACTCGCCTTCAATAACAGCGAACGAATCGGCGAGGTCCTTGTGGAGGAAGGAGACAGAATCGCGCGCGGACAGGTCCTGGCTCGGCTGGACACTAGCCGGCTCGGGCCGAAAGCGGCGGCAGCGGAAGCCGAGGTGGATGCCCAAAGGGCGGTCGTCCAGCGGCTGAAAAACGGCAGCCGGCCTGAGGAAATAGCGCAGGCCCAGGCAAATGTCGCCCTCGCCCAGGCGGATCAACTCAACGCCGATCTTCAATGGAAGCGCGTGAGCGCGCTTGCGGCCCTGACAACGGGACGTGCCATCAGCCAACAGGACATCGACAACGCCAAGGCCGCCCTGGACACGGCGCAGGCACGGCTGGCGGTTGCCCAAAAGGGCCTCGATCTGTCCATGATCGGCCCGAGGCCGGAGGACATCGCCCAAGGGGAGGCGCTTCTGCGCTATAATCAGGCGCAGCTCGACATCCTGCGCCGGGAACTCGGCGATGCGGAACTCGTTTCTCCATGCGATGCAGTGGTCCGTTCCAGGCTCCTGGAGCCCGGTGAGATGATTTCTCCCCAAAGACCGGTGTTCGACCTGTCAATATCGGATCCGAAATGGATCAGGACCTATGTTTCCGAGCCCGAACTCGGGAGAATTCACACCGGGATGAAAGCGTCGATCAGCACGGACAGCTTTCCCGGCCGGACACTCTCCGGCTGGGTTGGCTTCATTTCCTCGGTCGCCGAATTCACGCCAAAAGCCGTCCAGACCGAGGATCTGCGTCCCGGATTGGTCTACGAGATAAGGGTTTTTGTGAAGGATCCCCAAGACGAAATGCGCCTGGGCATGCCGGCGACCGTTAGCCTGGAATTGGCTCCGGCTCCCCAAGGCCAGCCGTAGGACTCGCGCCAACAAGCCAATGGAATGGGCAAAAATCCAGTTAGGCGTCGCTGCCGCCGGCATTCTGGGTGCCGGCGGGTGCGCCGTGGGCCCCGACTACCGTCCCTCGCCGCCCCCTGTCCCGGCCGCATGGATCTCGACGCCAGCGAAGGGTCTGAGCTACGTCGCGGCCGCATCCTCGGACTGGTGGGCCTCCTTTAACGACACCGAGCTCGATTCCCTCATCCAGCGGGCGGTGCGATCTAATCCGGATTTGCAAGTGTCGGAGGCCCGACTGCGCCAAGCACGGGCAATCCGAGAAATGAGCGCGGACGATTTCTGGCCCAAGGTCGATGCATCCGGTTCGTTCGCCCGTGCAAAGCAGAGCCAGAACCAGCCCCTGATCGGGTCGTTGCCGTTGCCCAAGAACTTCCCTTTCGAATACAGCCTCTATCAGGCCGGATTCGACGCCTCGTGGGAAATTGACCTTTTCGGAGGTAAACGCCGCGCGCGCGAAGCGGCCACCGCGGACTGGGAGGGAGCGGTCGAGGCTCGCAATGACGCGATAGTGAGCCTCATGGCCGAGGTCGCGAGGACCTACGTGGAGATGCGGGGCGGCCAGCAGCGGCTCGAGATCGCCCGGAAAAATCTCAAGCTTCAGCAGGAGGCCCTGGACCTGACCCGCGCCCGCCTTCAAACCGGAGTCGCCAGCGAACTGGACGAAACCCGCGCCGCGGCCTTGCTGGCGGGCATTCGCGCGTCGATTCCCCCGATGGAGACCACCGTGCGCGTCTCGATGTATAGTTTGGCGGTGTTGCTCGGAGCGGAGCCGGGCGACCTCCTGGCCGAGCTCACGCCGTTGAAGCCGGTGCCTCCCGCGCCCCCGGAGGTTCCTATCGGGCTGCCCTCTGACCTTCTCCGCCGACGGCCGGACGTCCGAAGGGCCGAACGGCAACTGGCGGCTGAAACGGCGCGTATCGGAGTGGCGAAATCGGACTGGTTTCCGAAGCTCTCGCTTACCGGAGACGCCGGGTTGGAGAGCGTAAGCCTCGGCAAATGGTTTGAACCCGGCAGTGAATTCTGGTCGCTCGGACCAACCCTGAAGTGGCGCGCGCTTGATTTCGGCCGGGTGCGCGCGGAGATCCAGGCGCAAACCGCCGTGCAGGAGGCGGCGCTTGCGACGTACGAGAAGACCGTGCTGGGCTCGATGCAGGAGGCGGAGAACGCAATCGTCGCGTACGCGCAGGAACAGAATCGCCATGGGGCGCTTGCCGACGAGGAGGCCGAGAACCGTCGCTCGCTGGAAATGGCAAATGGACTGTTCGCAGAGGGGCGCACCAACTATCTCGACGTCCTCGATGTTGAGCGATCGCTCTACGAGTCCGAGGACGAGTTGGCGGTGAGCGACCAGGCGGTCTCAGTCGACCTCGTCGCTTTGTACAAGGCGCTGGGCGGAGGATGGAATGAGCCCACGCCGGAGCCGGGAAAAGAGAATTCGACGGCCTCGTCACCGTGACGACCCCCGCGTCCTCCCTGGCGCTCCGCCTGGACGGCGTGAGCAAGTCCTTTCGCCGCGAAACCGGCGAATCCGTCCTGGCACTCGACAATATCTCCTTCTCGGTCAACCCGGGCGGCCTCTATGCATTGGTGGGGCCCGACGGCGCCGGCAAGACAACGTTGATTCGACTCCTGACCGGGCTGATGAAAGCCGACCATGGCACGGTCACCGTGCTCGGAATCGACGCGGCCAAGGAGCCGCAGGCGATTCAGTCGCGGATCTCATACATGCCTCAGCGATTCGGCCTCTACGACGATCTGACGGTCCTTGAAAACCTGGACCTTTATGCCGACATGCACGGGATCCCGGCCGACACCAAGCGCGCGCAATACGCCAGCCTCATGGAGATGACAGGCCTAGGGCCGTTTCAGAAACGACTGGCCGGGAAACTCTCCGGGGGCATGAAGCAGAAGCTCGGCCTAGCCTGCACCCTTGTCAGGTCCCCCCAATTGCTGCTCCTGGACGAACCGACGGTCGGCGTCGATCCGTTGTCCCGGCAGGAGCTATGGGAGATCGTCCGAAGGCTGGTCAAGGGAGGGATGACGGTCCTCATCAGCAGCAGCTTTCTCGACGAGGCGGAGGCATGCGAGCGCGTCCTGGTCCTGAACAACGGGAAAAAGCTGGCCGAAGGACCGCCAGGCGAAGTCTCCGGGCTTGCCTCGGGCCGCACGTACCTGCTCTCGCCGCCGGGAGGGACGAAGCTTCGCGACTTCCAGGCGCGGCTTTTGGCCGAGCCGGATGTCATCGACGCCGTGCCGGAGAGCGGGCAGGTGCGGCTGGTGAGCCGCGCAGCCACCGGGCGCACCGGATCCGTAGCTTTCGGGGGCGTCGTGGCCCGGCTCACGCCCGCCCGGTTCGAGGACGGTTTCATGGTTCTCCTTCAGCAGTCGGGAGCGGCAAACCCATCCCGGTCGGAGGCGTCCCAGCCCGAGGAGCCCCTGGCCGGCTCCCGAGACGACTCGATGGTTGAGGTCCGCGATCTCGATCGGCGGTTCGGAAAATTCCTGGCTGTCGATCATGCGAGTTTTGTCGTCAAGCGCGGCGAGATTTTCGGCCTTCTGGGTCCGAACGGAGCCGGCAAGACGACGACTTTCCGAATGTTATGCGGCCTGCTGCCTCCCTCCGGCGGCAGCCTGACGGTGGCGGGAGTTGATGTGCGCCTGGCGAGCGCAGCGGCCCGCCAGCATCTGGGCTATGTGGCCCAGAAGTTCTCCCTATACGGACAGCTGTCGGTGGGGGAGAACCTTGCCTTTTTCGCAAGGGCCTACGGCCTCGGCGGGGAAAAACAGGCCGAGCGGATCGCGTGGGCCCTGAGCGAGTTCAAACTCGAGCCCTTCGTGCGCCTGCCCAGCGAACAGCTGCCGGGAGGGTTCAAGCAGCGCCTGGCCATGGCCGCGTCACTCCTCCACCGGCCGGAGGTCCTTTTCCTCGACGAGCCGACGAGCGGCGCCGACCCCTTTGCCCGCCGTGAGTTCTGGCAGCGGATTACCGTGCTTGCCGCCGGCGGGGTAACGGTGATCGTGACCACCCACTTCATGGCCGAGGCCGAGTATTGCGATCGGGCGGCCATCCTCGACAACGGGAAGGTGCTGGCTCAGGGCACGCCCGCGCAGCTGCGCTCGCGCGCCCCGGCCAGGGAAGGGCACACGTCGACGATGGAGGAGGCCTTCATAGCCATCGTCCTCGACGCTCGCAAGAAGGACGGGGCGGCAATGGCGGAGAAACAGCCATGAAGGGCCGGCTGGCCAAGTTGCGGCGTATCCGGGCGCTGACGCTCAAGGAGACGAAGCAGATCATGCGCGATCCCAGCAGCATCGCCATAGGCGTCGTCTTCCCGCTCATGATGATCCTGCTCTTCGGCTATGGTCTCTCGCTGGATGTGACCCGAGTCTCGGTTGCCGTGGTCGACGAGGACGCCTCCTCCGACAGCGCTTCCCTTATCGGGGCTTTCCAGCTTTCGCCCTATTTCACCGTCACGGTTGTCCGCTCGATGTCCGAAGCGAAGACGCTCGTAATGAACCGCAGGGCGGATGGGGCCTTGCAGATTCCGTCCGACTTCGGCCGGCGCTGGCGCCTGGGTGAGGCGGAGGTCCAGATCTTGGTCAATGGCACGGACGCCAACCAGGCGCGCATCATGCAGGCCTATGCCCAGGGGCCAGTGGGCCAATGGGGCGCAACCCATTCCGGCGCCTCATCCTCGCCTGGCCCGGTGATTGTCGCCGACCGGCTGTGGTTCAACGAGAGCAATGACAGCCACTATTTCCTGGTCCCTGGCCTGATTGTCCTCGTGATGACAATCATAGGGGCGTTCCTGACCGCCATGGTGGTCGCCCGGGAATGGGAACGGGGAACGCTCGAGGCGCTCTTCGTCACCCCCATGAGGGCCGGGGAGTTCTTGGTAAGCAAATTTATCCCCTATTTTGGACTGGGGATGATCGGCTTTGTCCTCTGCCTCTTGGCCGGCCAGTTTCTCTTCCATGTCCCGCTTCGCGGGTCCCTGTCCCTGCTCTGCCTCGCCTCCACGATCTACCTCTTGGTTGCTCTGGGAATAGGCCTTCTCGTGTCGACTTTGGTCAAGAGCCAGTTTCTTGCCAGCCAACTGGCTATGCTGCTGACATTCCTGCCGGCGATGATGCTGTCGGGCTTCCTCTATGACCTGCGCAGCATGCCGGCCTTCATCCGGGGGATCACCTACGCGTTGCCCGCAAGATACGCTGTGACGCTCCTGCAGACCCTCTACCTCGCCGGGGACGTCGGAAGCGTGGTTTGGCCGAATATCGGCGTTCTTGCGGCAATGGCTGCGGGACTGATCGTCGCAACCCGGCTGGCCACCCGGAAGCAGCTCTCCTGAGGCAAGCGCATGAGCTCGTCCCTTCTCCGAATCTTGGCGCTGATCCGGAAGGAATTTCTCGCTGTTCTAAAGGATCCACGCAGCCGGTTTATCATCTTCCTGCCGCCGATCCTCCAATGCATGATCTTCGGCTACGCCGCCAGCTTCGACCTCAGGTCGGCACCATACGCCGTCCTGGACCAGGACCACAGCGCGGCGTCGGCCGATTTCCTCTCCCGCCTCGACGGTTCCGGCGTCTTTCGCCGCCAGGCCAACCTCGACAGCCCCAGGGACATACCCGCTTGGATCGACAGCGGCCGCGCGCTGATCGTTATCCGCATCGACCAGGATTTCGAGAGGCGATTGGTCGCCGGGGAAGCCGCGCAAGTCGGGGTTATCGCAGACGGGCGCAATTCAAACACCGCCGGCACAGCCCTAGGATATCTTGGAAGCATGGTTGACGCATTCAATTCCGATTGGCGATCCAGGCGCGATCTACCTGGTCCGCCCATCCGGATTGTCACCCGATCGTGGTACAACCCCAACCTCGACTCGAGCTGGAGCATGATCCCGAGCCTTATCGGAACGCTGACTATGATGGGCACGTTGATGCTCACCGCCTTGTCGGTCGCCCGGGAGCGCGAGCAGGGCACGTTTGACCAGCTGCTTGTGACCCCCTTTCGGCCGTTCGAAATCATGGTAGGAAAGGCGGTGCCCAACATGGTTATCGGCCTTTCCCAATCGACCACCATCTTGCTGGTCGCACAGTTCTGGTTCCACATCCCGTTCGTTGGCTCCTTTCTTGTGCTCTATTCGGGCCTCGGCCTGTTCCTTTTGGCCGCGGTCGGCATGGGCCTCTTCGTCTCATCGATCGCCATGACTATGCAGCAGGCAATGCTCTATGCCTTTCTCCTGGTGATGCCGTTTGCCCTGCTCTCCGGCCTGACGACTCCGATAAGCAGCATGCCGCCGTTCCTGCAATCCGCCTTGGTCATAAACCCACTGCGCTACGCCCTCGACCTCACGAAACGGGTCTACCTGGAGGACGCCGGGTTCGGTCAGCTTTTCCCTGATTTTCTTCCACTGGCGATCATAGGAATTGTTACCCTCTCGGGCGCGGCTTGGTTGTTCAGCCGGCGATTGACGTAGGGCGTGTTTGCAAAAAAGGTCCGTTATGGGATCCCCAGAAGCTAGGGTTAGTGCTAAACAGGTAGCTGATGTGGCCCTGCGTGACGTAGTTCATCGCGCCCGTGCCGGCGAAAGGGTATAGCTTAGGCCTGGGAAGGCCGAGGGGCGCGTGGCCGTTGGCGGCGAGATTCTGATTCAGAATGGCCGTGAGCGCCGCCCAGATGGGCTGATTCGCTCGTACCTGCGGCCTCGTTGTCGTTCGCACCATCGTAGATGTAGAGCCCGCCGCCGCTCATCGAGTAATGGACACCGTCGAAGGTTGTAGCACGCAGAATTGTTGTTAATCGGACGCCACTTTGGGTAACTAAATCCCTTGCCGAAACCGGAAAATTTGAGGCGACGATACAATAAAGGCGCTTTTCGATTAACCTGGATTCCAATGCTAAACCTCCATTCTCCAAAGCATTGAAAAAAGAGGCTGGAAATTTTGTATTCCATAGTGAAATGGCTGCCCAAGGAGGGATCCGAGACAAAATTTTGCGGGTGTCGATGACCTTTGAAAAGAGGACGAGTTCGGATAGAAAATCCAAGATTATCCTGCCTCAGAAACGCTTGTTGTTTGGGAATCTCTCGGATCCTTGGGCAGTAGTCCTAAGGGTTCATTCCTGGGCCAAAGAATTGAGGAAGGGCAGGGTGGAAAACCGCTCAGAAGTGGCTAAAATGGAGGGAATTACGCGGGCTCGAGTGTCGCAGCTTTGGCCGTTGAGTCGAATCGACATAGACAAGGCAGAGCAAACTCTGTGGAGGGGCTCGAAAAGAGAGATTAGCCTTCGGGCGTTGATCAGATTCGCACGAAACACTGACGTAAATTTGGCGGATTGCGGAGGAGGAGAAACCGCATTACGGTAACCAAATGGACGCGGCCGAGAAGCACTGATCGAGCCAGTATGGCGCATCTCATTTAGTTTCTTTTAGTTACTCCTATACTGGGCATTGGTGCTGACCGGCCCAACACCAAGTGCGCTGATTGAAGTGGAATATCTCAGGGTGTTGCTCCCACCGAGCTCCAACCCGAACGAAATGTGGGGTTCGGACGATTCTCATCGGCCATCGCCGCAGGTGTTGTCGCTCAATAGGCCCGACATGCCGCGCGACCCAGACCAATAGCTTTCCATGCAACGGGCGGTGATGAGCGAGGGGGAGTGACCGGAGATCCGAGAATCCCGTAGGAGGTCAAACTTCGAGACGTCAGAGATTGAGCGCACGAAGGTTTTGCGCAGCGGATGAGGGGATGTGTGCCGCAGTGTCGACCCCTTTGCACCTCGATTTCAGCGGTTCACCATCTCCTTTTAGCGCTTCGCGTCTTATCGATTGTATAAGCTGGTCTTACGCCTATCCAAACGGGCCGTGACCATGGCCTTAGAGAATAACGGACCGCCATTTCGAACTGCGGTATCTCGCTTGCCCAAAACCATCCCTTTTGCCGGTAGGCTTGGTGAAGGCGCCCGTTTCCGACCCGTGGGATTGAAGTTCAAAGCCGCAACTACGCATGCCCCACATTTCCGTTGACGACCATCTGCCCGGCATCACGGGGCTGCTCGAGTATCGCCGCGACTCGGCTACACCCATCCGCGAGCTTACGCAGCTCCTGCTTCGCGGTCCGAACACGCTCACGGAAGCTGAACGCGAGCTGATCGCGACAGTTGTCTCTTCCGGCAACCAGTGCCGGTTCTGCACCGCTGCACACGCGGCGACGGCCGATGCGCTTCTCGGTGAATGCCAGACTTCGGCTTGCGTCCTCACGGACATCGAGACCGCCCCCGTGAGTGAGAAGACCAAGGCGCTCCTGCAGATCGCCCAACAGGTCCGGCAGGGCGGCAAAGCCGTGACCGCAGTAGTGGTGGAGCGGGCGCGCCGCGCAGGTGCCACCGATTTTGAGATCCATGACACAGTGCTAATCGCAGCGCTATTCTGCCTCTACAACCGCTACGTCGACGGTCTGGCGACCGTGGCGCCGGCGGAGCCTGGTTTTTATGAGAAACTGGCCGGGCGCCTCGTGCAGAATGGCTACAACCGGTTGCCGCAGGGCTACGACCACTTACGGAAGCCGTGACCGCGCCTCTTGCCCGGGACTGATCATCCCTCCTCGAACAACCTGCTTACCCGCAAAAATACCAAAATGAAGAAATACCCCCTCGTTTGTTTGCTGCTGCTCACCTGCAGCGCGATCCACGCCCAAGAAAAGACGCCGCCTGTCCCCGCTACAGATTCCGTCTCCGGCAGCGCGAGCGAAGCACCGGCAAAGGACCCTCTCGCCGGACCAACGCTTTCGCTCGATACGATGGTCGTGGCCGCGTCGCGCGTACAGGAAAGCCTCCTTCATACGCCGATTACCGTAGAGAAGATGGACAGCGGCATGGTGCGCGACACCCCGTCATTGAGCTTCTACGACGGGCTGGCCAACCTAAAGGGTGTCGAGATGGTCACTAGCGGCCTGACGTACAACCAGATCAACACCCGCGGCTTTGACGACACGGGCAACGCGCGTTTCCTCCAGCTCGTGGACGGCGTCGACAACCAAACCCCAGGCCTTACCTTCGCGGTTGGCAACCTGTTTGGTGTCTCCGACATTGATGTCGAGAGTGTTGAAGTGATTCCCGGTGCAGCTTCGGCTCTCTACGGACCTGTCGCCTTCAACGGTTTGCTGTCGATCAACACGAAGGATCCTTTCACCTATCCGGGCCTGAGTATCCAGACGAAGTTCGGTGTTAACCACATCGGCGAAGCAGACACCAATCCAAAGGGCCTCTACGACGTGTCACTGCGGTATGCGCTCGTGGTCAATGACCGCCTTGCGTTCAAGTTTAACTTTTCCCGTTTCTCCGGCACGGACTGGTACGCGACCAACTATACCGACGTAAACCTTTCCACTCCCGCCGCCCAGCGTGGTCCAAACGACCCGGCGTACAACGGCCTGAACATCTATGGCGATGAATCAGCGCGCACGATCCCCGGGGTGGGCAGTGTCTCGCGGACCGGCTATGAGGAGCGCTACCTGCTCGACTACGCCGACAGGAGCTTAAAGACCAGCGCTGCGGTGCATTACCGTGTGACAAAGGATGTGACGGCCATCTACCAATACAACTACGGTGAGGGCACCGCTGCCTACACGGGCAGTAATCGATTTTCGCTCGACGATTTCAAACTGCAGCAGCACTGAGTGGAACTTAAGGGCAATAATTTTTTCCTCCGCGCCTATGCGACCTTAGAGGATTCAGGTGATTCCTATAACGCAACAGGTCTTGGTCAGCTGATCAACGATACATGGGTGCAGGACCTCAACGGCAATATCGTGCCGGCAAGCCAGGCAGACAACATGTGGTACACGCGCTATACCGACGCCTACCTCGGTATGATTCCCGGCGTCGCGGCCGGCAGCAACGCAGCCGCTCGCAGCTTCGCCGACCAGGGCCGCTACCTGCCGGGAACGCCGGAGTTTGAGGCCCAGAAGGACCGCCTGATCGGCGTCCAGGGCCTGCAGGGCGCCGGTGTCCTCAGCCAAAGCAAGCTCTTTCACGTGGAAGGCCAGTACGACTTCACCAACATCATCCCCGTGGTTGACGTCGTGGCTGGAGGCAATTTCCGACGGTTCGACATGTTCACGGATGGCACCCTTTTCAACGACAAGGGCGGCCACATCGTCATCGATGAATTCGGCGCGTTTGTGCAGGCGTCGAAACAGGTGGTGAGCGGGCTGACATTGAGCAGCTCCTTGCGCTACGATAAGAACCAGAACTTCCAAGGCCACTACACGCCACGCGCCTCAGCCGTATACACGCTTACCCCGAACCAAGCACTGCGCCTGTCCTATCAGACCGGCTTTCGCAATCCGACGCCGGTTGACCAATACATAAACCTCAACGCCGGCCCGATTACAATTCTGGGTGGAGTGCCGGACAACAGCAAGGGCACAAACGTCTACCAGAATAGCTTCAACACCAGCTCGCTCGGACCCTTCTTCGGAGCATTTGGCCAGGCTGTCGCATCCGGCGAATCGCCGCAAGCGGCGGTCAACCAGGTCAAGGACTTGCTCGTCAAATCGAACGTAGCCTACATCAAGCCTGAGCAGGTGGAGAGCTGGGAAATAGGCTACCGCGGCGAGTTCGGCGGCAAGCTGATCATCGACGCGAGCTACTACCTCAATCGCTACAATGACTTTCTCCTTAACACTGTAGTAATTGACCCCCAGGATCCGGTGCTTGGAGCAGATGGGAAGGTCAACCCGCAGGCGGCCTTCGACCTGCTCAACGGAGCGAGCCACCTGTATCAGCTTTACACCAATTCCCCCGACCAGGTGCAGTCGCAGGGTGTGTCGGCCGGCGTGACTTGGCTGCTTCCGAAAGGCTACAAACTCGGCGGCAATTTCACGTGGTCGGAATTCGACCTTCAGGGCGCCAACCCCAACAACATCCCGGCCTTCAACACGCCAAAATGGCATACGGCGGTAACGTTTGGCAACAGGGCCGTGACGAAAGACCTCGGCTTCAATGTAGCCTGGCGCTGGCAGACTGCCTTCGATTGGACTGGTACCTTCAACCAGCTGCATCCAGGCCGTATCAACACCTATTCGATCATCGACGCGCAGGTCAGCTACCAGCTGCACGGGCTCAAATCGGTGCTGAAGGTTGGCGGAACCAACATTCTCAACAACCGGGTCTACCAAGCCTACGGTTCGCCCTCCATCGGAGCGGTCTACTATGTATCGATGACGTTCGACCAGTTGTTCGACTAATGAGCACGGCGCCAGCCACGACGATGTTAGCGGTTCCCGCTGCCCGCGTCGGACAGTATCTTTGGTGGGCCTTTGCGCTCTGTTTCCTCAGCAACGTGCTGGCCGGCCTGTCCTCGACGCTGACTTCGGTGTATCTGCCTGTAATGGTGTCGGACCTCCTTGGCGCCGGTTCGAGCCAATCGCTTAACCAGATGAGCGCGTTCATCAATGCGCTCTACTTCATCGGCTGGGCCATCGGTGGCTTGACCTGGGGCTGGATCGGGGACCGGATCGGCCGGGCCCGGGCTCTTGCGCTTGCCGTGGCTATGTACGGCCTGTTCACCTTCCTGAAGGGACTTGCCCCTTCATGGGAGGCAATGCTCGGATTTCAGTTCTTTTGCGGATTCGGCGTCGGCGGCGTGCTCGTGCTCAACACGACCCTGATTGCCGAAATCTGGCCCGCGAAAACACGCGCGGTGTTCATTGGCATCCTCTCGATTGGATTTCCTGTGGGAATCTTCTCGGCGGGCGCCGTGAATTACCTCATCGGTTCGTGGCGGCAAGGTTTTAAGATTGGCGCCGCGCCTGTGGCACTGGGCCTGCTGGCACTTGTCACCCTGAGGGAATCGGAGCAGTGGCACGCCGCTCGAGCAGCGCCCGCCGCGGATCGGCCTTCGCTGCGTGAGCATCGGGCGAGCCTTCTCAACGGAGCAATCATCTTCGGCTGTATGCTGATCGGGCTGTGGGCCATCTTTTCATGGTTACCTACTTGGGTGCAGACGCTTCTGCCGGCCGGCGCCGATGGCCAGCGTGAGCGCGGCATCAGCATGATGCTGATGGGCGCCGGGGGCCTCTCTGGCGGGTTTCTGTCGGGATGGGTCGCCAACGGGCTCGGCGTTCGTCGCGCCATGTTGTTGTGCTTCGGCGGCTGCTTCACGCTGGCGTTGTTTCTCTTCAAGGGCCATGTCGCCTTCACCGTGTTGACGATGGCCAACATCGCCGTCCTGGCGCTAATGTTCGGCATCAGCCAGGGCCTGCTCTCGGTTTACATCCCGCTGCTCTTCCCGGTCCCAATCCGCGCGACCGCGACTGGCTTTTGCTTCAATCTAGGGCGGTACTTCACGGCTGCCGCGGTGTATTTCGTCGGCGCGCTGGTCACGGTCCTTGGGGGCTACTCCAACTCGCTAGTGACCTTCTCGCTGGTGTTCCTTGTTGGTTTTCTTTTCCTAATGTTCGCCCAAAATCCCACTACCGACTGATGGCACACATAGCCGTTACTCCCGGCGTGCCCGGCATCCGCAGCCTAGCACTTTTTCGTCCTGAGACGGCGAAGCCGCTCTACGAGCTTGCGCAGGTTCTCCTGCGCGAACCCTCGCCGCTGTCGCCGGCGGAGCGCGAGTTGATTGCGGTTCACGTGTCCGCCCGCAACGGCTGCGTTTTCTGCGCGAGCAGCCATGCCGCTGCGGCGCGCGAACTTTTCGGCGTCGGGCAGGCTGTTGTCGATTCCGTACTGGCGAACTCCCCCACCGACGAGTTATCCCCCAAGCTGCACGCTCTGCTGGGGATTGCGGGACAGGTGCAGGAAAGCGGCCGGGCCGTCACGCACGAGGCCGTGGCGCTCGCCCGCATGCATGGCGCCAACGACCGCGAGATCCACGACACGGTGCTGATCGCCGCAACGTTCTGCATGTTCAACCGCTACGTGGACGGCCTAGACACGCTTACGCCGAGCGACCCGCAGGAGTACGCGGCGATGGGCAAGCGCCTGAGCAGCTTCGGCTACGCTCCACCAAAGACTGCATGATGTTATCTTATTCGTAGCCATCCTCTTTCGCGTCCGCAAGCAGGCGGCCGGGAGAAAGAGAAGAAGAGCTCGGTCAACTCCAAGCCCTTAGCTCTCATTTCAAATGCCTCACATCACACTCCCCGAGAATCTCCCAGGAATCCGCGGCCCAATGGCGTTTCGCCCGGCGACGGCTGCGCCGCTGAACCAGCTCGCCGAGGTCCTATTGCGTGGCGAAAGCACGCTCAGCCGCGGCGACAGGGAGGTGATCGGCACCTATGTCTCGTCTCTCAACGACTGTTTCTTCTGCCAGAACGCGCACGGAGGCCTGGCACAGTATTACCTGCGGTGCGACATGGCGTTCATCGATCAGATCAAGCGCGACCCATCCTCGACACCCATCTCGGACAAACTCAAGGCGCTGCTCGCGATTGCCGCGAGCGTCCAGAAGGGCGGGAAGCATGTCACGATTGAGCAGGTTGAAGACGCACGGCATCGCGGGGCAACCGATCTCGAGATTCATGACACGGTACTGATTGCCGCCGCCTTCTGCATGTTCAATCGCTACGTAGATGGCCTCGGTACCTGGGCGCCTCAGGACCGCCAATTCTACATCGAGCGCGCTCCGCGCCGCGCAGAGGAGGGCTATGCCAACTACGACCCGCACAAGTAGACCCATCTTGGCATGAAGAAGCTATTCTACCTTGGCCTGTTCGGTCTCGCAGCCTTTGAGGTTGCCAATGTCTACCTCATCATGCCGATGCCGGGCAGCCAGCGCATCGCCAGCCTTCCGGTTGCATACTTTCTCTATACGTGGCGCTGGGCGTTCCGGGGTGCCTTTGGCCTATTGGCCGTCGCTGGCACACCAGCTGCCCTCCGGGTCACGCGCAAGGCCCAGCTGGCGCTGCCGGCAGGAGCTCTACTGTTAGTGGCTACTATTACCTGGCTCTTCAATTTTGAGATGACGGCTGACCACATGTTCCGCGAGCCGGTGAATCCATCGTACCGGGGGCGCGAGCAAAACACAGTCGACCTGAATGCCGTTGTGATTGGTTTTGAGCACAATGGGGAGGCCCGCGCTTACCCGGTGCGCTACATCGTGTACCACCACCAGGTGCGGGACACCGTGGGCGGTCAGTCGGTCATGGTGACCTATTGCAGCGTCTGCCGGACCGGCCGCGTGTACGAGCCGATCGTCGACGGCCACGCCGAGCGCTTCCGCCTTGTCGGCATGGATCACTTCAACGCCATGTTCGAGGATGCCACGACCGGCAGCTGGTGGCGCCAGGCCAGCGGTGAGGCGGTGATCGGAAAGCTCAAGGGGGCGCAGCTCCCCGTCCTTCCGTTCACGCAGCTAACGCTGAAGCGGTGGTTTGAATTGTATCCCGACGGCAAGGTCCTGCAGGCTGATGGTACCGATCCCCGGCACTTCAAGGACACCGATCGTTTCGAGCGTGGAGAGAGTAAAGGCGATCTCACTCGAACCAATCCGAATTCGTGGGAAGAAAAGTCGTGGGTGCTCGGCGTGGAAGTCGGCACAGTGAGCAAGGCCTACGACTGGAACCGCCTGAAAAAGGATCGTTTAATCAACGATGAGGTCCACGGCGTGCCCATCGTGATGGCGCTTGCAGGTGACGACCTCACATTCGTGGCGTTCGAGCGTCCGGGTGCGGGGACTTTCACCTTAGACGGGAGCACTTTGGTCTCCGCAGGCCAGCGTTATGATTTTTCGGGGAAGAACTTGGGCGATCCATCCGGAAAAATACGACTGCGCACCGTCCGTGCGTCTCAGGAATTCTGGCACTCCTGGAGCACCTTTCACCCCGCAACGCTTCGCGGCGAGTAAGAAGCGGCCGTTCCGGGCTGGCTTCCACGAATTGAAGGCGGCAACGTCGCCGATTTCCGGCGTTTCCCATCTTTGCGGCTTTCAGATAAGCTGCGCGCCATAGCTCGGTGCGGCTAACCCAAAACCGTTGCCCCATCATTCCGCCCGAATGGCCCCATTCTTTGATGAAGAGCCCGTTCTTACCGTGGCCGTTCAGGTCGGGTCCACTGCCGGTGCCTTACCGGCGAAATGTAGGTGCTCCAGAATGTCACCCCGAAGCTTAAGAAACTC
>Ga0302319_10008829_pt1 | contig 19512 bp, 16 predicted proteins | sample Bog_T0_2_FD_203319 | JGI IMG/M metagenome (GOLD analysis project Ga0302319, IMG submission 203319) | Peat permafrost microbial communities from Stordalen Mire near Abisko, Sweden - Bog_T0_2 | ecosystem: Environmental > Terrestrial > Soil > Wetlands > Peat | place: Sweden: Abisko, Stordalen Mire... | reverse complement strand
TGACTACGGCATCGGCGCCACCAACCCGGATGGGCCCGGCTACGAGAGCGTTCTTTCCATGCTGACGCGGGCCGTGATGGGACATGGATGGTTCTACTACCTCACGATCGGGTCAGTGCTGCTGGTGCTGGCTCTCTCGGCAAACACAGCCTTTGCCGATTTTCCACGGCTGACGCGCGCCATCGCTCTGGACGACTACATGCCGCACGTCTTCCTGTTGCGGGGGCGGCGGCTGCTCTATTCCTGGGGAATTTATGTTCTGGTGGCGCTGACCGCGGTGCTTCTGGTGGTCTTCCGCGGCGTCACGGACCGGCTGATTCCGCTCTACGCCATCGGCGCGTTCCTAGCATTCACGCTCTCCCAGGGGGGGATGGTGATGCACTGGAGGCGACAAGGCGGGTACCCCCTGCGCATGGCGATCAACGGCCTGGGCGCGGTGGCTACAGGCATTACCACGGTGGTCGTGCTGGTGGCCAAGTTTGTTGACGGCGCATGGATTACCGCCTTGCTCGTTCTGGCCATGGTTCTAGTGATGCGCGCCGTCAAGCGACACTACGTTCGCGTTGGCCTGGAAACGGCGCTTGACCGGCCCATCCTCCATTCGGAGGTGACCCAGCCCATCGTGGTTCTGCCCATTGACCGCTGGAGCCGTATCAGCGAGAAGGCTCTCTCCTTTGCGCTGTCGATGTCGACGGACATTCGCTGTCTCCATGTGCAGACAAGCGAGGAACCGGAGGCGATCGGCCGCGATTGGGAACGCGACGTTGCCGCCCCGCTGCGGGCTGCGGGGAAATGCGTTCCGCAACTCGTCATTCTGCAGTCGCCCTTCCGCTATGTGCTGGCGCCGGTGGTGGACTACATCTTAAATGTCGAGCGCCAGTCCAGCTTCCACAAGGTCTGCGTGCTGGTGCCGGAACTTGTGGTGCGCCACTGGTGGGAAAATCTGCTGCACAACCGTCGTGCGGACGTGCTGAAGTTCATCCTCCTGATGCGCGGTAACCGACGCATCATCATCATCAACATCCCCTGGTATCTGGAGTAGCCTCGGCCGGGCAGGGAGAAATCTCCGCGGTCCGGATTCCCATCCCGGCCGCGATCCGTCACAATGGTGAGTGGACCCGCGGACGAAGAATCCATTGCGCGAGGCGGCCTTACCGGTGAACTCTCTCTGTCGAGCCAGAATGGCCCTGTGCGCGTTGGTGCTGGCGCAGGGGCTGTCTTGGGCTCAGCAACCGCTCTCGCCGGGAGACCAAGCTGCAGCGCTGGCCACAGTTCACGGTGTGGTACGCAACGCCGTCAGCGGGGACCCGCTTCCGCGCGTGTTGGTGCGGATTGAGGGGGACGCGGACAGGGGCGTTCTGACCGACGGCGAGGGCCGTTTCGAGATGGAAGGCGTTCCCGCGGGGCCACAGACCATCCGCCTGCTCAAGCCGGGGTTTCACGACCGGCCTTATGCGACGGAGGAGATCGAGTTCCAGGCCGACGGCCCGGCGCACAGCGTGCTGGTGGCCGCGCAGATGCCGGATCTGGCGTTTTCGCTGACGCCGTTCTCGGCCATCCACGGCCACGTCGAGCTTTCATCAGGCGATCCGGCCCAGGGCATCAGCGTGAACCTCGTGAAGCAGGTGATTCGTAATGGACGTGCGGTGTGGGCGCTGGTCCGCACGGTGAAGACCGGCGAGGACGGAGCATACCGATTCGGTGGTCTTCCGGATGGGATATACATCATTTACACCCAGCCGGAACTGGAGAGCGAGCCGGCTGTCACGGCCGTTGCCACGGGCTCAGCCGCCGCCGCTGCACGCCCCGGTTATCCCACAGTGTTTTACCCGGATGCGCAAGACTTTACCGCGGCCACGCGCATCCATGTTGGAGTCGGCGAGCAGATTCTGGCCAACGTGACTCTGACGTTCGAGCCATTTCAGAGCGTTTCGGCGTCCGCAATTCTTCCCAATGGCCGGCCATTCGGGGAAAAGTCAGCATCCGGCAGCGCGGAGAGCGATCTTGCAATGCCGCCCATTGTGGCCGCCGTGATGGATGGAATGGGCCGCCACACTCTTTATACCCCCGAATACAATTCGGAGACGCATACGATTCAGACCAGCCTGCCGGATGGAAGCTATACGCTTTGGATTGCGGCAGCGACTGCCAACTGGACCAGCTCCGGCCAGAGATTCTCCGAATCGAACACGGCTTTGAAGACGGTGCTTGCCACCGGTTTCGCGGAGTTCACCGTGGAGGGCCACGCGGTGGCCAACCTGCGCGTTCCCCTTTCGGTCCCTTCTTTTTGGCGAATTCATCTGCATGCGCTTCGGACGGCTCTTCAGCCGGCTCAGCCTGCATCGGGGGCGGGCCGCGGGCTGCAATCGATGGTTACGGTAACAGCAACCAGAGCAGGAACCGAGCCGAACGCAGAGAGCGGCGGAGAGATCATCGCCGAGGAGGCGGGACAAGACCTGCTGGATCTGACCAGCGGCGGCGCGCTGGGGCCGGTGTGGTTAAACGCCATGGTGAACGACCATAGCCTCTGCGTGGGCTCTTTCACCGCAGGGGGCGCGAACCTTGCCCGTGAACCGCTGAATGTAGGCTTCTCCTCCGTGCCGCCGCCCATGGAGCTTACGCTTCGCGACGACTGCGGCAGGCTGGCCCTCCAGTTGCCGCCATCGCTTGCCTCTTTTGTGCCGGGCGACGAGCCTTTCTACACTGTTTACGTGATCCCGGACTTCGATTCGACAGCAGACCTGCCGCCGATGACGATTCATCCGTCTTCCGGGCCGACGCTGAACCTGGATGGACTGACCCCGGGCAACTACCACGTATACGTCTTCGATTCCTCCGTGCGGCTGGAGTACCGCAACCCGGCTGCCCTGGCGGCTCTGCCGAATGTGGGGCAGGCAGTTACGCTGTCTCCCGGAGCTATCACCAACCTGGTTCTTGAGGTTCCTGGACACTGATGGCTTCTGGCTGTCATTGGACTTTCATTCGTCTCGCGCCCAGTTTGGCGCTGCTGGCGGCGGCTGGCTTTTCGGCGCAGGCGCCTGGCGGCTACACGATTGCCGGAACCGTGTTGAACGCTGTGTCTGGTGATCCTGTCCGGCGGGCTACGGTGGCCATTCTTGCCGAGTCGGACAGTCACACGATTGCCTCAGTCGAATCCGATGCTGACGGGCATTTCGCGCTGGGCGGGCTGGCGGCGGCCAAGTACCAACTGACCGCGTCCAAACGCGGATTCCGGACAGCGTTTTACGACGAACACGACGAGTTCAGCACTGCCATTGTGACCGGGCCGGGGCAGGAGACAGAGCACCTCGCCTTCCGGCTGGTTCCGGGCGCGGTGCTCCACGGCACGGTTGCGGGCGACGGCGGGGATGCGGTAGAGGGGGCCAAGGTGATGCTGTTTCAGCGGATCCACCAGGCCCCGCCGGGGCCGGGTTTGGGGTCGCGGATGGTCCAGGTGAACTGGGCGACCACGGATGATACGGGCGCTTATGATTTCAACAACCTGGAGGCTGGCGAATACTGGCTGGCAGTCGAGGCTGAGCCATGGTACGCGGTTCACCGGTCTTCGGCGAAGAGGAAGGGGAGCGGTCTCGATGAGGCCGCGAGCGCCAGAGCTGCGCTCGACGTGGCTTACCCGATCACGTTCTTCGATTCCACCACGGACGAGGCCTCAGCCTCGCGCCTGATGCTGGCCGGGGGCTCGCGGGTCGAAGCAGACCTCAATGTTCATGCGGTGCCCGCGCTCCGGCTGGTGGTGGAGGAGCCGAACCGGGCGGACGGCTCCGTTGGGCGCGCGGAGTTGCGGGAGACCATCTTCGGCAGCGCGGTTTCGTCGAAAGGCGGTGGATTCAAAGACACTTACATTGACAGGGGCGCGGTGGAGTTTGCCGGCGTGGCCCCCGGCCATTACGAAGTGGCACAGGGAGAACCGGCACGCGTGGCCGAGCTGGACGTAACCACCAGCCAGCAGGTGGACGCATCGCTTGGCACGCTCACCGTGCCAGTCAGCGGGCAGTTGCGCACCGCGACTGGCGCTGCGCTTGCGGATGAGGCCATTGTGACGCTGAGCCCAATGGACGGCACGCGTCACCAGCAGAGCGTACAGGCGCATGCCATGCGCGGTGCTTTCAGCTTTGCGGAGGTTCTGCCCGGCACGTGGGAGTTGTGGGCGGAGAGCGCTGGCAAAGTGCTGGCGGTCGAGTCCGTCACTGTTGGCAACCACACGCATGCCGGCAACCGCCTTGCCGTGCGCGACCACGCGGTCTCTCTCATCGCTACCGTCAATCGGGGCGAAACGCGCGTAGAGGGTTTTGCCCGCAAAGCGGCCAAGGGGTTCGCAGGGGCCATGATCGTGCTGGTACCCAGGGACACTGCGGCTTGGCGGGCCCTGGTCCGGCGCGACCAGTCCGACTCAGACGGCAGTTTTTCTTTGCGCGATGTGGTTCCGGGGCAGTACACGGTGATTGCCATTCAGGAGGGTTGGGGGCTGGACTGGACGAATGCGGAGGTGATTGCCCGCTATCTTCCCGGCGGAGTTCCCGTCACTGTTACCTCCAGTTCAGGGAAACTGATGCAGCTTTCTCCGTCTGTTCCGGTGGAATCGCGCTAAGGGCTCTTCATCGATAGGGGGTCGAAAGGATAGTCTATGAACGGAACGGATTTGAGCCACGGCCGCCGCTCATCAAACAGCCTAGGCAGGTCTGGCAGCCAAAAGCACGTTGTTCTAGGAGAGTCTCAAGTTGAAGAGGAATTCATTGCTTTCGATTTTGGCCCTGGTTCCGGCCGCGCTTCTGCCTCTGATGGCCACAGGCCAGGTTGCCCCTGCCGCTGGATCGGGTGCTGCCGACCGGCCTGAAGTCAATTACAGGTGGGATGCGTATGCCGGCTACGGCTACACCAGCCTCAACCAAGTCAACCAGTCGCGCTACGGCTTGCAGGGCGTTGAGGCGTCACTGGGCCGCAACTGGGGCAAGTACTTTGGACTGATGGCCGACGGCGCTTATTACAAATACCCTCTTTCGTCCGGCAACCCCGGCACGCCATCGGTGGATCTATTTCTTGTGGGGCCCTTTCTCCACGCCAATCTTTACGGGCGCTTCAGCGCCTCAGTCAGGGTGCTGATTGGCGGCGAACACACCGGCGGCGAGAGCGAGACTCCGAACATTTCGTTTGCCGGCGGTGCTGGCGGGGGCTTGGATTATGCGCTCAGTCCGCGCATTACCATCCGTGCTTCGGGCGACGACATTCTGTCGTCGTTTGTGCAGGACCCGAACCACCTTGGGAATTCGCCTCACCAGCGCGGCAACTCCCGCGCCACGATCGGCGTGGTCTACAAGTTCTAAGTCAACTGCCGGGTTACGACGGAAGTGTCAGCCTGGATTCCGGCCAGGCGCAATGGACAGTGCTGCCACTGAAGACCGCGGATCCGGTTTTCAGTGGCACATTTGCGTAGGGCAGTGAGAGCCCGTTGCGGTTTTCCCTGAGCGGCCATTCAGCTGGTAACCAGTCCAAATCCATACTGGTTTTCTAAAGGCGATTCGCTTGCCAATTCCGCCCAATCCGTTATGCGACAATCCTCAAAAGACAGTTGTTTCTATGCGGATTCATCTTCAGCGCATTGTTTTCTCGGGTCTGGGTGGAGTTGCTCTGGCAGGCGCCTTGGCATGGGCGCAAGCGGCGCCGCCGGTCATTTTCAAACCGGCTAACGTTCCGCTGGTTCTTGCCGGCGGTACCGTGGTGGACGTTACTGCCTGGGGGCAATCCGCGAAGGATCTGCAAGACGCAATCGTCATTGTGCGCGAAGGCCGCATAACGGAGGTCGGTTCCCGGCTTGCCGTTCCCATTCCAAAGGGGGCGCGGGTCATTGATTGCACGGGAAAGTTCATTCTCCCCGGCCTGGTGGACGGCTACGCGGGAATGAACTCGCAGGGCCAGGCCAACGCGGACCTCTATATGGGGGTGACCACGGTGGTGGCCGCCACGGATAGCCGCCGCGGCCTCCTCTACCTTTCAGCCTCGCCAACGCCCCACCTCTACCTGATGGACTCGATCGGTTCGACCGATAACTGGAGCCTGTTGGCGCGGAACCCGGAGTGGGCCAACCGCCTGCGCGAGGGAGCGCACGCCGCGGAGTTGAGCCCTGAAGACACGGTGCGCCAGTTGACGGCGACAGCGCGCCTGGGCACGCGAGTTCTGCGCCTGGGCCATGACCTGACAGCCGCCAACACGCAGTGGATTGTGACCCATGCGCATCAGATGGGGCTGGTCACCTATGGGGAGTTCGTCTCCACGCCCTACAAGGTGGGCATCGAGGCGGGCGTGGATGCGTTGCCGCAGATGGGGCGCTACGAGCTTGGGGTCATCCCCGACGAGCTGCAGCGCCCTCTGGTGGAAGACTCGGAGGGCGCGGCGGCCAACACCGCCTACGACTACGCGGAGCGGCTGCCTCCGACCGACCCTCACCTGCGCGCCTATGCCCACTTTGTGGCCGCTCACCACGCGGCGCTGATGCCCACGTTCAGCTTGTTCTTCTTGCAGTTGCCCGGGCATCGCAACCTTTGGAAGGAACCCGCGGCAGCCGTGCTGAATCCCGCGCAGATGTCGCAGCCCCCCGATCCGGCAACCGGGGAGATGGTGTACCCGCCGCTGCCCTGGACGCGACGGTTGCCTGCGGCCTCGGTCCGCTGGATGGAAGAGGGGCAAAGGAAGAAGGCGGACCAGTCCGCGATGCGACTTTGGCGGATCAACGAGGCCTTCTTTTCCGCCTCCCCGCACTATCTGGCCGCTTCGGGAGCGCCGGTTCTCGGCTCCATGCCGGGAATCTCCATGCACGTCGAACTGGAGCTGCTGGTGCGTCTGGGGCTTTCTCCGCGCGAGGCTCTGGCCGCGGCCACCAACAACTATGCCCTCGAGTTTGGCTGGAACGGACTGGGCCAGGTTGCGCCGGGGCGGCGGGCCGATATTCTGGTGGTCGATGGCGACCCCACCGCCAATATTTGGAATGCCCGGCGCATCTCCGGTTTGATTCTGGACGGCAATCTCCTGGACCGGGACGCCCTGCTCAACCTGAAAAAATGAGCCTTGGCTCTCTATCCGCGGCGAGCTGCCTGGCGGGCGGCGGCGGCCAGGATTTCCGGCAGGCGCTTTTGCCGGCTCGCGAACGATTGCGCCAGTTGCCGCTGCACGACCAGGCCGCCAATCTTGCTGATGGTGCCCCAGGGCAGGGCAAACTCGACCGTATCTGTGACCAGTGTGCCTTCGACGCCCTCGCGAAGGTTGGGCTCAATCCCGTGCCGGTGGCGGAAATCCACGAAGGGACCGCGGGCCTGCTCGTCGCAGAAATGGCTGTTCCAGACAAACTCGGTGATGCGCGCCATCCAGCTCACGCGCTTGGGAATCCACGGCAACGGGCAGAAGCTGATGAGCAGCTCGGAGCCAACGCCGGCCGCAACGCTCAGATAGCGGCGCGCCGGGTCCTGGGCCACGGGGCGGGGAGGGGGCGGCTGAAGGCGGGCGTCTTCGACCCGGACCTTCAGCCTGGACGGCATCAGGTGGGGCAGGTTCTGGGGGTTGGCAAAGAACGCAAAGACCAGTTCCACCGGAAACGGAACCCACTGCTGTGTCTGAAACCGCTGCGTCATGGAACTGATGGTAACCGGTTGGGCGTGGCTCTGCCCGGCGGCCGGGATGCGGAACCCGGCCAATTCAGATAACCTAAAAGCAGCAGGTGCTGCACGGATCTCCCCCAACCATGACCGATTCCCCCTCGCACTCCCTCTCGAAGCCCCGTCATCACAACCAATGGCTCATCTTGATTGCGGCATTCAAGCTGGGCCAGGCCATTCTGTTTGTCCTGATCGGCGTCGGCGCACTGCAACTGCTACACAAGGATGTGAGCGATCTGCTGGCCAAGGCCGCCGACCATCTCCGCTTCAACCCGGAGTCGCGGTTCGTCAACTTCATCCTCGACCGGGCTTCGCTCCTCGATGATCGCCTGCTCCGGCGCATTGGCGCGGTGGTCTTTGTTTATGCGGCTCTGGACATGATCGAAGGGGTTGGCCTCTATCTGGAGAAGGTCTGGGCCGAGTATCTGACCCTGGCCATTACCGGATCGTTCTTGCCGTGGGAGATCTTCGAGGTGCTGCGCAAGATCACCTGGGTCCGGGTTGGCCTGCTGGCGGTCAATGCGCTGGTGTTTCTGTACCTTCTGAAGCTGGTTGCGGAGCGCGGGAAGCGGTTGCGGGACTCGCAGGCAACGTTGGGCTGAAAACAGCGATTTTGAGATCTGGAGTTTCTTGGAAGATGTGACGTCGATCGACTTTCGCCTTTCTTTCCCTTTATCACCTTTTATTCGCCTTGTCTAGATACCAGACTCAAAGCCAGCAACCCTAGATGTTGTGGTTTTCGAACTCCTTAAATCTATTAGTAGGTTTTTCCAGAAACACCCTCAATAAATATCGTCCTTCGAGCGATTTTGCTCTTGGCTTGTGCCCCGAACAGAGCTACTATCCATCTTGTGGATTTGGAGTTTTTTGGCAATTTTTGGGGCTCCCTGGAAATCATCGGACGGCCTCAACCAGAGTTTAACCGAATTCCTCCTCCGCAACACGGTTTCAGGGCCATACACCTCCATGGGAACCACAGCAGGCAACCTGGCCGGCAAATGCAGGGCAGGGAACCGGGAGCGGTAAGGAATTGAGGATACACCTCCCGAGGGCATGAGGCAACGCAATGTTCAGGGGCAATCATCCAGCGAGGGTCGAAGAGTCGGGGCGGATCAAGCTGCCGACTGCCTTCAAGGAGACTGCCGACCAGCACAATCTCGTTACGTTTTACGTGACCAGCACGGATGGCTCCAGCGCGGAGATTTGGCCCTTGAATGAGTGGGAAAAGGTGGAGCAGGCGCTGACCTCGGAAGGCACTCTGGACGAGTTGACCGAGCGGTTCATGACGGCCACCAGTTACTACGGCCAAGAAGTGAAGATGGACGCCCAGGGCCGGTTTGTGTTGCCGCAGTTATTGCGGGCGTCGGCAAAACTGTCCGGCGACGTAGCCGTGGTGGGAAAGACGAAGTACCTGGAGATTTACAACCTGGAGAAGATCGAACAGGCGATCCAGGCCAACCCGGTCACCAAGGAAGAGCGGAACCGGATCGCGGTGGCTTCAAGGCGGATGGCGGCAAATGTTTAACCCCCCAGGGGGATGTGCATGACGAACGCAAGCGAGCGCCATGTGCCGGTTCTTTTAAAAGAGGCTGTTGAGTTTCTAAGGGTGCGCCCAGGTGGCACGTATGTGGACTGCACCTTGGGGATGGCAGGACATGCGGAAGCGGTGATCCGGCTGTTGGGACCCGAGGGACGTTTTATCGGGTTCGACCGGGATTTGGAAGCGCTGGAGCTTGCCAGGGCGCGGTTGGAGAGGGTTGCGGGCGAGTTAGGCAGCCAGGCGCCGGACATAGCGCTGGTGGACGAGGCTTTCAGCATGATCGCTCGCCACGTAAAGCCTGCTTCGGTGGACGGGTTGTTAGCGGACTTTGGAGTGAGCAGCCTGCAGTTTGATCAGGCCCACAGGGGATTTAGTTTTCAGGCGGAAGGGTTACTCGACATGCGCATGAACAAGCGCACGGAACCTACCGCCGCGCAAGTGGTGAATGAGTTAGCGGAGAACGAGTTAGCCGATCTCATTTACGAATACGGAGAGGAAAGGAGGTCGCGGAGAATCGCCAGAGCCATTGTCCGGGGGAGGCCGGTGTCAACAACGTTCGAGTTAGCTCGCATTGTTGCATCGGCAGCCCCGGCAATGAAGCAAGATAGGATACACCCGGCAACACGGACATTTCAAGCCCTGCGCATTTATGTCAATCGCGAGCTGGACGAAATCATAGCATTGTTTGAGGCCGCGCCAAATCTGCTTAAGCCCTCTGCAAGGCTTGTAGTTATCAGTTTTCATTCCCTTGAAGATCGTATCGCTAAAGATAGCCTGAGAGAAGGCGCCAGGCAGGGAGTTTACGAGATTCTTACCAGGAAGCCGGTAACTGCCGGCCCGGAAGAAATAGATCGAAACCCACGCTCGCGGAGCGCGAAGCTGCGAGCAGCCGAAAAGCAGGGATCGGGGGTCGGAGAGCAGAGACCGGGATCTCGCAAGCAGGAACGCTGAGTCAGGAATTTCAAGCAGGGAGCCAGGACGGCCTGGCTTAGTTCGGTTGGTCTCGATTTTGGGTTGGTTGGAAGCAATCAGCGAAGGTTGCCGAGGTTCGGAACGAACCGGACGGCCACAGACAACTAATCCAGGATCGCTGGCAAGGAGGAAGCCATGGCGGCATGCACAACGACTTACTTCGAAGCGAGCCACGGTTGGCCCGCCCGCGTGGCCGAACGGAACGACCGGCTGATGGCCCGGCAGCAGAGGCGGCGCCGCGGAGCCCGCACTCCGGAGTTCCACTTCACCCGGCACTTCGACAACTCCAGGCTGGTGAAGGCGCCGGATCCGGCGCGAGCGCGCCAGATGCGTGTCTTCTCTGCCGCGATCGCCATTCTCTTCTCTTTTGTGATGGTCTACGGCCTTCAGCATTTCAGCGCAATCGAAGGCGGATACAAAGTTGAGGCCGAGAAGCAGTTGCGGGACAAGCTGGTGGAAGAGAACCGGCAGCTTCGGCTCTCTGAAGCGCAGTTGACGCAGCCGGGCCGCATTGATTCGATGGCGCGGCAGTACGGATTGACTGAGCCGCAGCCGGGCCAGGTGGTCTATCTCGTTGTTCGGCCTGACGCCAGTACGGCGGCCATTGCACAAGCAACTCCTCCGGCGTTCCCCGCGCAATAACCCCGTCGGGGCTCTCTGGTTCCCGGAGCCATCCGCCATGCAGGCAAACGTCCGACCTATCCGCAGCCGCAGCCAAGCGGCCCCCCCCCTGCCTCTCCAGCGGCCGCGCTTCTGGATTGTCTGCCTGTTCTTCATGCTTTGGGCGCTCGTGATTGCGGGCCGTTTGATTCAGTTGCAAATCTTCCGCCACGCCGAGTTCCTGAAGCACGCCCAATTGCAGCAGTTGCGGACCATCGAGGTGCTCCCGCGGCGCGGAATCCTCTATGATCGCAATCTGCACGAGCTGGCAATGACGGTTCAAGTGGACTCGATTTACGCGATGCCAGCGGACGTCGACGACAAGGTGGCAGCGGCACATGTGATTTCCGCGCTGGTGTATACCGACCCGGAGGACACGCAGACAACGGAAGAGGAGATTACAGCGCGGCTGAATTCAGGGCATAACTCCGTCCGTGTGGCGCGCGGTGTTTCCGCGGAGATATCCGCGCGTGTGATGGCGCTAGGGATCAAAGGGATCTTCGTTCAGAAGGAGTTCGAGCGGTTTTATCCGGACAACGAGATTGCGGCGCAGGTGCTGGGGTTTGTGGGCGTGGATGACAACGGTCTGGGGGGAATCGAGCAAAAGTTCGAGGCGCAACTGCACGGCGTTCCCGGTTATCTGAACAAGGCGATGGATGCGCGGCGGCACGTGCGCGATTCGAGCGAGAGCGATCCGCAGCCGGGGCAGAACCTGGTGCTCACCATCGACGCGAACATGCAGTTCTTGGCCGAGCGGGCGCTGGACCACGCGATGGAGCGGACGCAGGCTGAGAACGGCACGGTGGTCGTCCAGGATATTCATACCGGGCAGATTCTGGCCTTGGCAATCCGGCCCACCTTCAATCCGAACTTCTCCCGCCATACTACGCCGGATCTGTTGCGGAACCACGCGGTGAGCGATGTGTATGAGCCGGGCTCGACGTTCAAGCTGGTCACGTACTCGGCGGCGCTTGAGCAGCGGGTGGCGGCGCCGGACGACACCATCGATTGCCAGGGCGGCCAGATCAAGCTAGCTGGGCGCACGATTCACGACGACAAAGGGGAGCACTACGGGCGGATCAAGGTCCATGAGGCGCTGGAGCACTCGAGCGATGTGGCGGCGGTGAAGCTGGCGCTGAAGGTTGGGCCCGAGCGGCTCTACCAGTTTGTGCGCGACTTCGGGTTTGGCTCTCGGACCGGCGTGGAGATGCCGGGCGAGACCCGCGGGCTGCTGCAGCCGGTAAAGAAGTGGAGTGGTTCGTCGATTGGCTCGATTGCCATTGGGCAGGAGATCGGCGTGACGCCACTTCAGCTGGTGAGCATGGTTTCGACGATTGCCAATGGTGGCGTTTATCTGCCGCCGCACGTGCTGATGCCTCGGCAGTTCGATCGGCCGGAGCCGACTGGACAACAGGCGGCTCTTGTGGTTTCGCAGGCTGGTGCACTGTTGACGCCCTCGCCCTTCAAGCCAGGCGGAGAACTGCCGAACCCTCTGCCGGCAGGCGCGCACCGCGTCCTGTCCACTCTAACCGCTGCCGAGATGCGGAAGATGATGGAGGGCGTGGTCCTGTACGGGACCGGCAAGGAAGCGCAGTTGAACGGCTTCTCGTCTGGGGGCAAGACCGGGACCGCGCAGAAAATCGATCCCAAGACCAAGCGCTATTCTCCAACGATGCACGTAGCTTCGTTTGCAGGGATTGCGCCTGTGAACGATCCGGTGATTGCAGTGGCGGTTGTTTTGGACAATCCGAAGGGCGAGTACTACGGCGCCACGGTCTCTGCGCCGGTGTTCGCCGAGGTGGCGCAACAGATGCTGGAGTACCTGGGAGTGGCGCACGACATCGAAGTGCGGCCGGCGCGGGCGAATGGGAAAAACAGCAAGCGGCTGGCGGAAGACGATGAGTCTGGGCGCACGGGTGACCCGAATGCGCTGTATTCGGCAGCCAACGACCTGCCCGGCGACGATCCGCTGCGGGCTGAGCAAAATCAGGCCGCTGCGCAGGCGCCGACAGTGAGCGCTGCGGTCAGTGCACAGCCAGTTGCAGCGCAAACCCCGGCGGCGACCAATGCGCAGCAGGCCGCAACTACCCCCCAGCGTCCTGCTTCACAGGCTTCAAACTCCGTCGTTCTCAGCGACGCACGCAAATTCCAGGTTCCGTCTCTGGTGGGGTTGCCGGTCCGCAAAGTGATTGAGGTCGCGGCCGGGGCAGGTTTTGAGGTGCAGATCAGTGGCAACGGGACCGCGCGGGAACAACTGCCCGCCGCCGGGGTCATGGCTGATCCAGGGACACAGATCCAGGTTCGCTGCGGGCACTAGAGCATTCCCCTGGGAAGAACCAGCCTTTACATTCCTTCCGGCCAGCGGCGCGTGGCAGCGAGAGCTTCGCCGGTTTCAAGCAGACTCTTGACGCTGGCAAGAATGATGGGCCAGCCGTTTGAGACGGCCTGGATGAACTTGGATTCGCTCCTCTCCATGACGTGTGTGAGGGTGAGCTTGACCATATCGCCCTGCTGCTCAAGTTGGTAGCTCATGCTCGAAAAGCCTTCGGCTTCCATCTCGGGAAACAGGTGGTTCTTCCAGCAGAGGACGAGGCGGCGGGGCGGATCAATTTCCAAGACTTCGCCGCTGTCGGCGGAGGCTCCATCGGGTTTGGCGATGCGCCAGGGAGCGCCGGGCTTCCACTCGGACTCCTGCACGGTGTCAAGCCAGATCTGGCGTGTGAATTCGGGCTGGGTGAGGGCCTGCCAGAGCTTCTCGGGCGTGGTGCGGATGTAGGTGACATAGACAAACTCAGAGTTCGGCATGGGTTTCTTCCTCCAGTTTATGCTTGAGTTCCCCAAGGGCGCGGAGTCGGCCCTGCTCGTATTTGCCAATCCAGCGCTCGGCGATCTGGTGAATGGGCACGGGGTTGAGGTAATGCAGCTTTTCACGGCCGCGCCGGAGGGGGACCACCAGTGAGGCCTGCTCCAGGAGCTTGAGGTGCTTGGTGACCGCCTGGCGGGAGATGGCCAGTCCGATACAGAGGTCGCCGAGTGTCTGGCCGTTGCGGGTGCGTAGGCGGTCAAGCAGGAGCCGGCGCGCCGGGGCGGCGAGCGCTTTGAAGACCGTGTCGGCATCGGCGGCCATGGAGAAATAATAGGCAACCAAATGGTTGCATGTCAAACTCTTCTGGATTTCTGCACAGGCGTGCCGGCCGAGCGGAGGCCGACCTGTAGGATGATTGCGAACCTTTATTGCGCGCGTGGCCACTGTGAGGCGCTATGACCGTGGAATATGCACTGAAGCGAGCGGAGATCGTCTGGTTCTTCCTGCAAGGGCTGTTGAAATCTCCCAAATTGCTGGGGACGGTGGTGGTTTACTCGCTGATTCCGGGCCTTCTCTCTCTGGCATTCCGTGGCGCATCCTTGCAATCGCTGAACACAGCCGATCTGGGTGTAGCCGTGAGGTGGGCGCTGGGAACCTTCTGTTTCATGTTCCTTTGGGTCTTTCTGCGGGCGAAGACCGAACAGCGGACGCTGACGGTGTCTGAGTCTGGCATTTCGACGGTGATCGGTTCGCAGCGGGGGCGAGTTCCGTGGAACAAGGTGCGCGCGGTCACGGAAGCGGGTCAGTCGGTTCTGATCGTGCTGAGCAACGGTAACTCGTTTTCCGTTCCCAGCAGGGCATTCAGCGGGCCGGAAGAGCGGGCGCAATTCCTGGATGAGATTGAGCGGTGGCGGAAGCCGGTGCGGTAAGACCTGGCAGAGCTCCGGCCATCTACAATCAAACATAAGATGATTTGGAAAGAATTGATCGAAGAAGTGACATCCGTGGGAGTTGGCGGCGACTCGGCAGTGCCGGTTACTGGCGTTGAATACGACTCGCGCAAGGTGAGACCCGGTGCTGTGTTTGTGGCCATGAAGGGCGGCTCGACGGACGGCAACCGCTACGTATACAAGGCGATTGCGTCGGGTGCGGCAGGGATTATCACCGACTCGGCGCATACCTTCGATCACCTGCTGGTGTTTCAGGCGGGGTTGCCGCTGCTGGAGGTGGAGCACGGACGGCGGGCGCTGGCAGAGGCTTCGGCTGCCTTCTTCGGGCACCCGGAGCGGAAGCTGGCGACGACGGGGATTACCGGGACCAACGGGAAGACCACGACCGCGTTCTTGACCGAGAGCCTGCTGAATGCGGCTGCGCGGAAGACGGTGCTGGTTGGAACAATCGAGTATCACTTGGCTGGCGAAGTAAGGCCGTCGGTGCATACGACGCCGGAGTCGCGGGACCTTTTTGAGTTGATGGCGGAGGGCGTGCAGGCCGGGGCTACGGAACTGGTGACCGAGGTGTCAAGCCATGCTCTGGACCAGGGGCGCGCGGCGTGCGTGAACTTTGACGTGGCCATTTTCACGAACCTGACGCGGGACCACCTGGACTATCACGGCACGCTGGAAAAGTACTTTGCGGCAAAGCGGCTGCTGTTTGACGGGACGGTGTATCCGGCTCCGCGGGTCGCCGTGGTGAGCGCGCACGACCCGCGTACGGACCGATTGACGACCGCGGCCCTGCGAGCCGGAGCCGAGGTGCGGACCTACGGAATTGGGACTGGCGACTGGCGCGTAGCGGACTTCACGCTGACGCCATCCGGCGCGGTGCTGGACCTGGAGACCCCGGCGGGGCGGGCGCGTGTGAAGTCGCGCCTGGCGGGCGAGGTGAATATCCTCAACCTGCTGGCGGCGTTTACGGCGGCCCATGCGCGCGGAGTTCATTTCAACGACCTGGTGGACTTTGTGCCGCGACTCAATCCGGTTCCGGGGCGGTTTCAGCCCGTGGATGCGTGGCAGCCGTTCAGCGTGATTGTGGACTATGCGCACACCGACGACGCGTTGCGGAACCTGACCGCGCTGGCGCGGCAGATGACGGCGCAGACGGGCAAGCGGGTGATTACTGTGTTTGGGTGCGGAGGCGACCGCGACCGGACCAAGCGGCCTAAGATGGGTCAGGCGGCGGGCGAGGGCAGTGACCTTGTGGTGGCGACGAGCGACAATCCGCGCACCGAGGAGCCACTGGCGATTCTGGCGGAGATTGAGCCGGGTCTGAAGGCGAGCGGCGTGAAGTACACCATGGAGCCGGATCGGGCGGCGGCAATTCGTCTGGCGCTGGAGGCGGCCGCGCCAGGAGACGTGGTTCTGATTGCGGGAAAGGGCCACGAGAAGGAGCAGATTCTTGGGTTCACCGCCATACCGTTTGACGACGCGGAAGTTGCGCTTTCAACCCTGGCCGATTTGGGTTACGGTAAAGGGCAATGAAGCTGACATTGGCAGAAGCGGCCATCGGTGCATGTGCGGTTCTGGAGGCGCCGGCCAGCTTGCCGAATGCAGGCGCGCTGGCTGCGACCGGTTACTCAATTGACTCGCGCACGGTTGCGCCGGAGGAACTGTTCTTCGCGGTGCGCGGAGAGCGGCACGACGGGCACGACTTTGTGGCCGCTGCTCTGGCTCGCGGGGCGGTGGCGGCGGTGGTTTCGCGGGCGCTGGTTGCTTCGTTGCCGGATGCGGCCCTGGCTCTGCCGCTGCTGATCGCCGAAAACCCGCTGACCGCGCTGCAATCGCTCGCCGCTCACGTGCGCCGGCGGTGGGGGCGCACGGTAGTGGCGGTTACCGGCTCGGCGGGCAAGACCACAACAAAGGAAGCGATTGCTGCCGCGCTTGGAGCCAGGTTCAGGGTTCTCAAATCCCACGGGAATCTCAACAATGCCTTCGGTATGCCGCTGCAGCTATTGCGGCTGGAGCCGGAGCACGAGTTTGCTGTAGTGGAGATGGGGATGAACCACGCGGACGAGATTGCCGCGCTGGCTTTGATCGCTTCGCCGGACTGGGGTGTGGTGACGAACGTGGGGACCGCGCACATTGAGAACTTCAGCGAGGGGCAGGACGGCATTGCTCGTGCGAAGTTCGAGTTGGTGGCCGCACTGCCGGCCAATGGCGTGGCCTTCTTGAACGCGGATGATCCGTACGTCTCGCAGTTTGGCCGCGGTTTTCAGGGGCGTGTGGTGTACTTTGGCGCGGGGCCCTGCGCGGACCCGCAGGTTCTTGGTGCGACAGAAGACCTGAACGGGTTGCACATCCGTTTCCGGGCTGGGGAGCGGGAGGCTAGTCTTACGCTCCGCCTGCTGGGGGCGCACAACGCGTCGAACGCGCTGGCCGGGCTGGCAGTGGCGCTGGAAGCCGGTGTGGAACTGGATGCAGCGGTTGCCGCTCTGGCCGGGCTGACGGCCGGTGACAAGCGCGGGCAGGTGCTCGACATTGATGGCGCGACGATCTTGAATGACTGCTATAACTCGAATCCGGAGGCGCTGCGGTCGATGATCCAGACGCTGGCCGCGCGTCCGGCTACGCGGCGCATCTTGGTGGCCGGGGAGATGCTGGAGCAGGGCGAACACGGGCCGGCGCTCCACGCGGCCTGCGGGCGGGCGGCTGCGGAGGCGGGATTGGACCTGGTGGCGGGGGTGGGCGGGAACGCCGAGCACCTGGCCACCGCAGCTTGCGCGGGTGGCGTGGCGGCGATCTTTCTGCCGGATGCGGAGGCGGCCGGCAGATGGCTCCGCGGCAGGCTGCGCCCCGGCGATGTGGTTCTGGTGAAGGGCTCGCGCGGGGTACACCTGGAACGGGCGATTCACGCGATCAAACCGCGGCCCGAACCCAATTGAATACGGATGGTTCCACAGCCTGAGACGCGCCTTCCCCTGTAGAATCGATATGAAACCCCGCCCCATTCCGGCATGGGAGGCCCATTGCTCTACTGGCTGCTCTACGAGAAGCTGTTTCCGTTCTTTCATCCGTTCCGCATCTTTCGCTACCTCACGTTTCGCACCGCGTTTGCCTCGCTGACGGCGCTGCTGATTGCCCTGTTCATCGGGCCGTGGGTGATCCAGAAGCTGCGCGAGTTTCAGATTGGCCAGTTTGTCCGCGACGATGGGCCGCAGTCACATTTGAAGAAGACGGGCACCCCGACGATGGGCGGAGTGTTGATTGCGATTGCAATCCTGCTGCCGACGGTGCTGTGGTCTGACCCGGCAAATCCGTTTGTGTGGATTACGGTTCTTTCGACGATGGCCTTTGGCGCGATCGGGTTTGCGGACGATTACATCAAGGTGGTGCAGCGGCGAAGCCTGGGGCTGACGGCACGCGCCAAGCTGCTGTGGCAGGGGCTGGCCGGCGCGGCAGTTGCCGTTGCGCTGGTGGTGCTGGAGCAGTTTCACCTTTTTTCAACGCGGCTGACGGTGCCGTTCTTCAAGGCGCTGCGGCCGGACCTCCTGTGGCACTGGTGGCCGGCGACGGTTCCGCACCTTGGGCTGCTGGCGTTTATTCCGTTTGTCATCTTCATCACGCTGGTGCTGGTGTTCTCGTCCAACGCGGTGAACCTGACCGACGGACTCGACGGCCTGGCGATTGGCTGCACGGTAATTGCGGCCGCGGCGCTGGCGCTGCTGACGTATGTAAGCGGCCATGTTGTGTTTGCCGACTACCTGGAGTTGCAGCGCATGCCGATGGTGGGCGAGCTGACGATCTTCTGCGGGTCGATGGTGGGCGCGTCGATCGGGTTCCTCTGGTATAACGCGCACCCGGCTGAGATCTTCATGGGCGATGTGGGTTCGCTGGCGCTGGGCGGGGCGATTGGAACGGTTGCGGTGATCATTCGCCAGGAACTGCTGCTGCCCTTTATCGGGGGCATCTTCATCCTTGAAGCGGTGAGCGTGATGCTTCAGGTGGGCAGCTACAAACTGCGCAACGGCAAGCGTATCTTCAAGATGGCGCCGCTGCATCATCATTTCGAGCAACTGGGCTGGCACGAGTCCAAGGTGATTGTGCGTTTCTGGATCGGCGCGCTGGTGTTTGCATTGTTTGCACTCACGACATTGAAACTGCGTTAGATAACGTGGGGGCGGTGCACAATTGTGGTAGCCGTCCATCGCAGGAGCCTCCAAATATGGAACTCAAAGGCAAGAAAGTTCTGGTCGTCGGACTGGGGAAATCCGGTTTGGCAGCGGCGTTGTTTCTGCGCCGGCGCGGCGCACAGGTTACGGTCTCGGATGTGCGGTCGGCAGAGGCGCTGGCCAAGGATATTCCTGCGTTGCTGGATGAGGGCATCATGGTGGAGACTGGCGGGCATGGTCTGCTTACGTTCCGCCGCCAGGACCTGATTGTGGTCAGCCCCGGCGTTCCGCTGGAGACGCCGGAACTGGCGCAGGTGAAGAGCTTTGGGCTGCCGGTGATTGGCGAGTTGGAACTGGCCGCGCGCTTCTTGAAGGGCAAGACGCTGGCGATAACAGGATCGAACGGCAAGACGACGACCACAGCTCTGCTGGGCGAGATTCTGAAAGAGGCCGGTCTGCCGACGCTGGTGGGCGGCAACATCGGTGTGCCGGTGGTGGGGCTGATTGACGACAGCACCGACGAGACCTGGAGCGTGCTGGAAGTGTCGAGCTTCCAGCTTGAAACGACTGTGGAGTTCTGCCCGGCGATTGCGGTGATTTTGAATATCACTCCCGACCACCTGGACCGGCATGGCAGCTTTGAGAACTATGCAAAGGCCAAGGAACGCATCTTTGCGGCACAGACCGCGGAAGAATGCCTGGTGCTGAATGCGGACAACCCGCCGGCAGCTGCGGCTGCTGCCAGGTCGGCGGCGCGGGTGTT
>Ga0302319_10008828_pt1 | contig 19512 bp, 12 predicted proteins | sample Bog_T0_2_FD_203319 | JGI IMG/M metagenome (GOLD analysis project Ga0302319, IMG submission 203319) | Peat permafrost microbial communities from Stordalen Mire near Abisko, Sweden - Bog_T0_2 | ecosystem: Environmental > Terrestrial > Soil > Wetlands > Peat | place: Sweden: Abisko, Stordalen Mire... | reverse complement strand
CATGTCCTTTTTGGCGCCTGTATGGCTCCGTACTCGACCGACGAAATCACGCTGGCCGCGAAAGTCGTGCCCTTTTTACGCCAGGGGATGCTGTGTTTTGCCGACCGCTTTTTTCCCGGTTATGAGCATTCGACCGGCTCGGCGACCCCGCCCGCGCCCGGCAATACTTCACTCGGGCTCTGGCGTTAAATCCGGGTTTTCACATTTTCTATGCGAATATGGCCCGTCAAATGCTCCAGCAGCCGGAGGTTGCCCATGCCCGCTGAGAATCGGGCGGCGCGAGCGGGCGGACTGGCGTTCTTTGCCCTTGTGGCCAATATGTTCTTCTTCTCCGTCCAGGCCAGCGCCCATCCGATGGGTAACTTCAGCATCAGCCACTACGCCGGTCTCCATCTCCGGCCCGACTCCGTTGAGCTGGACTACCTGATCGACATGGCCGAGATTCCCGCTTTCCAGGAAATGCAACAGAGCGGGATGACGGCGGACGGCGCCGACCCGCGCATCAGGACGTTTCTGGACCTGAAGGCGGCCGGCTTCGCACGAGGTTTGTCTCTGACTCTCGACGGAACGGCGCTCATTCTCCGGACTGTCTCTCAACAAGTCATTTTCCCGCCCGGCGCCGGCGGCCTTCCCACCATGAAGATGGAATTTGTCTACCGCGCGAAGCTCGCCGCAAGCTGCCGGACAACCTGCACGCTCGCCTACGCCGACTCCAACTTCGCGGGCCGCGCCGGCTGGAAAGAGATCGTCGTTTCCGCCCTGCCTGGCGTCCGGCTGGAGAACGGCCATGCGCTGTCGTCGGATCGCAGTTCGCGTTTGACCGACTACCCGACCGACCTGGTCAACAGCCCTCCGCAGGATCTGACCGCGAAGATCGCGTTCTCGATCGCCGCGCCGCCGCCCGTGAAGCGGTTACCGACATTGGCGGCCGCCGAACACACCGCGCCAATGAACCCCGCCGAACCGTCCGCCGCGCCCGTCTCACGGCAACAACCGATGGGGCTGAAACCGAATCGCCAGGCGCAGCCGCATAACGCATTCACCGATCTGATGGCGCACAAAGACGTCGGTTTTGGCTTCGCCCTGATTGCCGCGTTCATTGCCGCTGGTTTGGGAGCGCTGCACGCATTGGAACCCGGGCACGGCAAGACCATTGTGGCGGCGTATCTGGTCGGGTCGAAAGGCACCGCGCGGCATGCCTTTCTGCTGGGGATCGTCGTCACTGTTTCTCATACCGCCGGCGTGTATCTGTTAGGTGCGGTCACCCTCTACGCACAGAAATACGTCATGCCGGACCGGCTCTATCCGTTTCTGAGCGTGATTTCCGGCATCCTGACTGCCGGTATGGGAATTTACATTCTGCTGAAACGCCTGATGGGAGACGATTTCTCCTTCTCTCATGTCCATGGCCCGGGCGGTCACGGCCATGGCGTCCCCTGGCAGTCGCCCGGCCGGGCGCCGAACGCCGGGGGGCCGGGCAAGCGCCAGTTGCTGATCCTGGGAATTACCGGCGGTATGATTCCCTGCCCGGCCGCGCTGGTAGTCTTGCTGAGCGCCGTGGCGGTGCACCGCGCGGGCTTCGGACTCTTCCTGATTGTGGCGTTCAGCGTCGGGCTCGCCGCCGTGCTGATCGGGATGGGGATTGCCGCCGTTTGCGCGGGCCGCTTGCTCTCCAGGGTGCCGGTGGAAGGAAGGATGATCCGTCTCTGGATGCCCGCCGCCTCGGCCGCGACGATTACGATTCTGGGGTTTGCGATCGCCGTGCGGGGACTGATGGCAGCCGGAATCGTGGAGATCCGGATCTGATGCGCGCGTCGCCACGCAATAATGGAAGTTTGACCGATTTCGGGAGGCGAGCATGATTTCTTTCGTCGGCATTCTGATACTGGGATTTTTCCTCGGCATGCGCCATGCCACCGATCCCGACCACGTCATTGCCGTGGCGACGATCGTCACGAGGCAGCGCGGCGTCGCGAAAGCGGGCGTCATCGGCGCGCTCTGGGGCATGGGCCACACCCTGACGATTTTCCTCGTGGGCGCAGCCATCATCCTGTTCAAAGTAGCGATTCCGCCGCGCCTCGGCCTGTCGATGGAATTCGCCGTCGGCCTGATGCTGATCCTGCTCGGAGTCCTGAATCTGACCGGCGTCCTGCACTGGCTGCAGCACCGGTTCACGCCGTCGATGCTGGCCATTTCGGTCGCGGATGAACCGGCATCGGAAGTCGCGCCCGTTCCGCCGGCGGGTAACTGGCTGGAGAGCGCACGGGCCGCGCGTCCTGCGGCGTCAGGGATCTCGGAAACAATGCCCGTGCGGCCAGGTCGTGCGCTGTTTCTGGAGAGCGCACGGGCCGCGACGCGCGGCGACAGTGGAATCGGCAACGGCAACCCCAGTCGGGTGGCGCGGCCAGGTCGTGCTCTGTATCTGGAGAGTCATCTTCGCGACATGGGTCTTTACAACGTCCTGCGGCCTCTCGTCGTCGGGACGGTTCACGGCCTGGCCGGTTCCGCCGCCGTCGCCATTCTGGTGATGACGACGATCACCGATCCCTGGTGGGCCATCGCCTATCTGCTGCTGTTCGGTCTGGGTACGATCGCCGGCATGGCCGCGATGACCACGGCGATGGCATTCCCGATCGCCTACACCGGCCGCAAAATGTTCCGCTGGAACCAGGCGCTGGCCGTCGGCTCCGGCGTCCTGAGCGTCGCCTTCGGAATGTTTATTTCATTTCAGATTGGAATCGGCGGCGGTCTTTTTACCGGCAGCCCTCACTGGACGCCCCGCTAGGTTTTCGTAGGGCGGGTTCCCGGACCCGCGGCCCGACGCCCACGTCGGCCCCGCACGGGAACGCCGATCCTCAGAACTGAATACTGCCGCCCCCGCTGCCGATAATATTGATCCCCGAGCCCATGTTGGGCGGCATGATTTCCTGGAACGGAACGTTCAGAAACTGCGCCATCCGCGCGGCGATGGCGGTTTCGGCTCCCTGCCCTCCCATCACCGTCACCGACCCGACCGAGGTGCTCGAAGACGTCTTCTGATGATCCAGCGCCAGTTCCCGCCCGTCTTTGAACACAATGACGGACTGCGCTACCAGCAGCGTTTGCGGCATCGAACCGCTCTGATTGCCCGAAGGAGGCGTGTTCTCGGTGCGCCATTGCTTGCGCGTCTCGATGCGAAAGATATCGGCAATGGCGTACGTCGAGTCCTGCCCTCCGATCAATCTCTTCTTCCGGTAAAAAACCTGGCCGCTCGCCTTGCTGGCAACCACGGTGATCGAAGAACTGAAAAGAATCACGAGGATTCCGACGACGACGAGCGCCAGCGCAACCCACACGACAATCGGATTGGTTCGATGGAGGAAATACCACGCGAGCGGGCCCGCAATAACGAAAGCGGCGCCGACAACGATGCTCGAAGCGCCGCCTTCTTCGAGCGCCATCTCATCTGCGGACTGACGAATGATTTTCATGGTTACAGATTACCCGATCCTGGCGCCTACATCCGAACCAGCCAGTACACGAGCCACAGTGCGACCACCGCCATAGCGATGTAGCGTATCCATTCCCCGACGGTTTTTGGTTCAGTCCGGTTGGCCATTACCACTTATTGTGGGGCAGGCCATCCTGTCGCCTGCCGGATCCCTTACAACAGCCGGAAATTCAATTCCACTTCCGCCTGAGTGGCGACAGGTTCGCCGCCCTTCATGCCCGGTCTGAAGCGCCATTTTTGAACGGCCTGCACAGCCTTTTCGTCGAGCCCCATACCCAGGCTCTTGACCACCCTGATATCCACGAGCCTGCCGTCGGCGTCGATCCCCACTCTGAGAACCACGGTTCCCGAATACTTGGCTTTGCGCGCTTCTTCCGAGTATTCCGGATCCACCCTGGAAAGCAATGTCGGAGCCGTGACATCGGGAGGGTTGCCGGCATTACCGTCGCCATTTCCCGCGCCGCGGCCCGCGCCCTCAAACGGCTTGCTGCTGTAGTAACCAGCGCGGTAATCCAGCGTGGCGTTCGGCCCATCCCTGAGGGTGATCCCGGTTCTCCGGTATACGCCATCCAGCTTCCCGTTGGTTGTGTAGTAACCCAGGACGTAGTAGCTCGACACGGCTGGCAGCACCCGTTGGGCCGGCGTATCGTCCAGCTTTTGAAATTCGATGAAGCTGATGGCCTGCGCCTTACCGTCTTCGGTCAGGACAAAATCGCCGGGCTTGAGTCCTTCGATAGCCCTGCCGTTCTGGTCCTTAACGGTCACGCCCGTGATCACCAGCATCGTGTTGTCGACGAAGGTCGGCAGGCGCAGCGCTCTGTCGTCCCCGGCCACGGCTTGCGGCGCGGCAATCAATGTCAGCGGCCCGATCGCGACGACGAGCACCGCCGCAGCGGCACACGCCAGCGCCACGGACAACGTTCCCGCCCGGCCACGCCGCTGCCCGCCGTTCAGCACGGCGCCGACCCGCGTCGCCAGATCGGCGCGATTCGCCATCGCCAGCGCCGGCGACTTCCGCGCCGCCGACAATCGCCGGGCCAGCCCGATGAGTTGATCGGCATAAGCGGTCGCTTCCGAGCGTCCCAGCACCGCGTCGTCGCAGGCGCGTTCCGCTTCGAGCGCCAGTTGACGCCACGCGATCCAGACCAAAGGATGGAACCAGTACGCGGCGCACAGGGCGCGCGCGATGCAGTGGATCGCCCAGTCGCCGCGCCGCACGTGTTCCAGTTCGTGTACGATCGCGCGATTCAGGTCGTCCTGCGGCCACGTCAACGCATCCGCGGGAAGCACGATGGCGGGATGCACGGCGCCGCAAGTCATCGGCCCTTGCAGCGACTCGTGCAGCAGCACATCGACGCGCCGGTGAAAGCGGGCATCGAATCCCAGCCCCTCCACAACCGACTGTCCCTGCCGCCACGGCAGAGCGGATCGGCGCAACCCCCGAGCCTGCCACAGACCCGTGATCACCGGCATCAGAAAAAGTGCGGCGCCGGCGAGCCATGCCACGAACAGCAGTGCGGACCACGAAATCCCCTCAGATTGCCGAACGATAGCTCCGTCGTCTGTGCGCGCCGGCGCGAGGTGCGCAATCGCATGGGATGCGCCGCTTGACGCAGGCACAACCCGCTCCTGAGCCGCTTCCGTCACCGCGATGCGCACCGGCGGAGCGACGACCGAGGCGATCGGCAGCAACAGCAGCACGCCGAACGCCGCGGCCAGCACCGCATGGCGCACCGCAGCCCGGCTCCCGCGCGCCAGCCGGGCAACCGACAGGCCCAGCGCCGTTGTAAAGGTCGCCTTCGCGACCATCGAGGCGGCCGGAGAACTGCCCACGGCGAGCAGGGTCTCGTTTATAAAGTGCATCATGACTGCTTCTTCCTTTCTTTGCGAATACGGTCGATTTCACTCTTGAGTGCGTCCAGTTCCTCGTCGGTCCACGACGCCTCGGCCACCAGAGCCGTCATCATCCTGCCCAGCGAGCCGCCGAAGAAGGTCTGCACGTACTGTTGCAGCGCCGTGCGTTTGGCGACGGCCGGCGAGACGGTGGCCGAATAGATGTAGCGAAGTCCGTCCTGCCGGTGTTTCAGGCAACCCTTTTTTTCCAGCCGCGCGAGCATGACGCGAACCGACGAATCGCCCGGTGCGTTCGTCAGGCGCGCGCGGATCTCCTCCGCCGACGCGCGATTGCCCAGCGCAAAGACTGCTTCCATGATTTCCCGTTCCCGGCGTGTGAGTGGTTCGGCGCTCTTTTTGGTCATCGTCGTCCTGCATCGGCATGATATGCGACGCTTGTCACATCTTATACGCGACAGATGTCGCATGTCAAGCCCCGCCGGAAACGGTCGGCGGATGGGTGTAAAATCGTAGTCTTAAGAGCGCAAGGGCCGCCGGACGCGGCGCCGGACAACGGAGGAACCCACCCGTCCAGCCGCGATTCGGCGGCCAGGACTTGCGCGTGTTGCTAAAAAGGGGCGGGGCTGAAACGATGAGTTGGTCGCTGTTGGGGACAAAATGCGAAGCCTGCGGACAACGCACGCGGGATGCGGTGCCGGCTCCGGCCGGCGCCGGCGTCGCGCCTGAAACGATGATCTGCCCGGATTGCGCGGCTCGTTTCCTGGCGGATATCAAAAAGGCGGAGGCCGAGGCTCGCGCCGCGATCCCGTGCGGAGTCTGCGGAAAGCGGACCCGTGAAGCGGTGCCGATGCCGGGCGGAGCCAGCGCCGATCCGCCGCCGATGGTCTGTCCCTCCTGCGCAATTCGCCTCGGCAGCGCGCGCGCCGACGCAAAGCGGCGCGAAAGTAAAGACGCAAAGCGGCGGGAAAGCGAAGACGCCGGTAACGTGGCCACCGATACTGTCATGCGCTGGAAGTGGCCGGGCAATGCCGCTCCGCAAGGCGGCGATCGGGACCGGAACGAAAATCCGGCCAAAGCATTAGCCACCGACTTATTCCGCGCGGCCGACAGCGAGGACGATGCCGCGGTCCGCGCCCTGCTCGCCGCCGGCGCCGACGTCAACTCCCGGGATGGCCGCGGCAGGACCGTGCTCTGCCTCGCCTGCAGGCGCAACCGTCTGGGCGTGGTTCAGACGCTGATCTCCGCCGGCGCGGATGTCAATGCCGGGGATACTCTTGCCCAGTCTCCTTATAATGCCGGCATGACGCCTCTGCACTGGGCGGCGGGCCGGGGCCACACGGGAGTACTCGAAGTGCTGCTGGCAAACAAGGCCAACATCGGGGCAAGAGACAACGAGGGTCTGACGCCGTTGCACACCGCGCTGGAATCCTGCCCCGCGAATCTGGAACAGGTGTTGAAGATGTTGCTGGCCGCGGGAGCGGACATCAATGCCACTACCAACCTCGGCTTTACACCTCTCCGCATGGCAGCGACCGCCGCGGCAAGCAAGAACCGGCCTGACTTACCGGATCTGGTGCGCAACCTCGGCGGCCACGAATAGCCCGGTCGCGGCTCCGAAGGCTCATCCCTTCGCGAGCTTCGGCACGATCATCCAGCGCAGCACGCCGCGCGGTGCCGGGCCCAGGGAGGCAACGTCGATACGCACCATCGCCGATTTCTTCATATCCACGATCAGCCCCGGCGCGCTGAGCAGATAGGCCGCCAGCTGCGACATCAGCGGTTCGTGCCCCGCCAGAATCACCGCCGATTCGTCGCGCAGATCGCGAATATCGCTCCAGACTCCTTCCGGGGTTCCGTGCGGCACGAGCGACGGCAACAGCAGCAATTCGCCCTTCCAGCCAAACTCCTTCGCCGCCACTTCGGCCGTCTGCACGGCGCGCACGTACGGGCTCGATGCGATGAGCGTGGGCGCGACCCCGGCTTTCCGGGCCAGCCTCGCCACCTCCGCGGAGCGTTCTTTCCCTTCCGGAACGAGCGCGCGGGACGAGTCCGGGCGGCCCAGGGGAGCGTCTTCGGCAATGCCGTGGCGAAACAGATAGAGTTCCATACGTGTCGTAATACAAGGCCAGTCGTATCATAACCATGTTATGGCCCGCTACGCCGCCGTCGATATCGGAAGCAACTCAGTCCGGCTGGAAGTAGCCGAGGTCGTCGGCGGAGGCGCGCCCCGCATCCTCGCGTCCGATCGTCAGGTGACGCGCCTCGGCGCCAGCGTTTTCCGCGAAGGGCGTGTGAGCGCCGAGGCGATGGACCTGCTCTGCGGCGTGCTCGCCGGAATGTCGGTCACCTGGAAACGTCACGACGTTCTCAGCATCCGCGCCGTCGCCACCGCCGCCGTCCGCGACGCCCGCAATCAGGCGGAGTTTCTCGCGCGAACCACCGCCGCTCTGGGAGCCGACATCGAAATCATCTCCGGTCAGGAGGAGGCCCGACTCATCCATCTCGGGGTGCAGAGCCGCTGGCCGCATCCGGGAGAGCGGTTTCTGATCGTGGATATCGGCGGAGGCAGCGCCGAAATCATTATCAGCGAGGATGATCGCGTTTGCGCGTCTTTTTCCAAGCCCCTCGGCGCGATTCGCCTGCAGGAGTTGTTCCTGCGCGGCGATCCGCCGAGCCCGGCCGAGCTGATGCGCATGCAGGAGTTCATCGAAGAACGCCTGCGCCCGGCCGTGCGCGAAATCGGCCGCACCACGGTCAGCCGCGTCGTGGGCACGTCGTCGACCGCCGCCGCGGTGGTCAGCGCCGTCAGCCGCATTCCGCGCGCGCGCCGCGATGAGGCCGACCGCCGTCGCGCTTCCGCCGTTCAGATGCGCCGCTTCTATACGGAAATCTGCGGACTCGATCTGCGGCGGCGCCAGAAGATCGTGGGCATCGGCCCCCGGCGCGCCGAGATCATCATCCCCGGCACCGCCGTCCTGCTGCACGTGCTCGATGCATTTCGCATGCCGTCGCTGTTTTACTCCGCCGCCGGCGTGCGCGACGGCATCATTGCGGATCTGGCCGCGCGCGGCGCGGGCCGGGAACTGAGCCGGCTGACCCCCGAACAACGAACCATGGTGGAAGGCATGACGGAAAGGTACGGCGTCTCGCTGCGCCATGCGCAGAAAGTGGCCCGCCTCGCCAACGACCTTTTCCACGATCTGCAAAGCGTCCACCAGCTTCCGCCGCCGCTCGGCAGCCTGCTCGAAGCCAGCGCCTATCTTCACGACGTGGGGCACTACGTCAGCGACACGCGGCATCACAAGCATTCGTACTATCTGGTTTCCAACTCGGATATGCCGGGTTTCAATCTCGTCGAGCGCGGCATTATAGCGAACCTTTGCCGCTACCACCGTAAGAACATGCCCGCGCCGGAACACGACAGCTTCCAGGCGTTGAGCGTGGAGGATCGCCACGCCGTCAGCGTTCTGACGCCGATGCTCCGTCTCGCCGACAGTCTGGATCGCGGCAACGAACAGAAGGTCCGGTCGGTCGAATGCGTGGTGAATGAAAAGGAGATTGTGCTCAATCTGCATGCGCCCCCGTCCGCGGGCATCGAGCTGGAGATCTGGGCGGCCGCGAGGCTGGATGGCTTGTTTCGGCAGACCTACGGAAGAAAGCTGACGGTCCAGCGGGCGGCCGCCTGATTGCTTTTCTGGCTGCTCGATCTGCGAGCCGCGACCGTGAGGGAGCGGTAGCAGCGCGCCCAACGATGAGATATTTCATCGCTTTCGCACGCTGCGGTGTGCATCCGCACAGCGACGAATCCGGTTCCGCAGACCGGAATCGCAATGTTCACGAGAAGCACGCGCTGGTTACGGAAAGATGAAGACCGGGGTTGCGTTTTTCACCGCCGGTCGGAATCGACGCAGACCATGCCGATGATGCCGCTTACAACGCCTGCGATGCCGTTGCGCGCGCCACCAGTCCCGTCACTCGACGTCGATGATCCCCCGGCGGAACGCTTCCGAAACCGCCTGAGCGCGGTCGCTGCATCCCAGTTTTGCGAACAGATTACTCGCGTGAACCCGAACCGTCCCTTCGCTGATGGACAGATCCGTGGCGATCTCTTTGTTCGACCTGCCCCGCGCGATCAGCGTCAGAATTTCGCCTTCTCGCGAGCTGAGCGCCGTGCGGGGCACCCGCTCCAGAAGCCTGTCGGCGATCTCCGGCGGCAGCGGCCGCTGCCCGGCGTGAACCGCGCGGATGGCCTGGACAAGGTCCTGACCTTTCACATCTTTCAGGAAATAGGCGCGCGCCCCGGCCTGAAAAGCGCGGAAAATGTTCTCGTCTCCGCCATACGTCGAGAGCACGATAATCCTCGCCTTCGGATGCTTCGCGATAATCGCCGAGATGGCGTCGATGCCACCCTGACCGGGCAGCCGGAGATCCATCAGCGTGACGTCGGGCTTGTGCTGCTCGAACGCCTCCACCGCCTGCCTTCCGTTTCCGGCCTCGGCGACGGTGGTCATATCCGGCTGGCTGTTGATGATCGCCTTGAGCCCCACGCGGACCACAAAGTGATCCTCCACGATCATGATGCGAATTCCGGAATTCGTACTCATATTCCCTGTGCCGAGAACGGCACGACGACGAGCAGCTCGGTCCCTTCCCCCGGCGCGCTCGTCAGCGTCAGACATCCGCCGATCCTCTCCGCCCGCTCCCGCATCCCGGTCAGGCCATAGTGGCCGATGCCGAGCGAGATGGTTCGTTCGGCGTTGAAACCGCGCCCGTTATCCTTCACGCGCAGAGCCAGACCCTCGGGGCCGTACTTCAGTTCGATCCGGATTGTCTCCGCCTGCGAATGTTTCAGTGCGTTGGCCATCGCTTCCTGGAAGATGCGCAGCAGGTTCTTCTCGGTCACCGCGTTCAGCCGGTGCGGAGTGCCCGTCACCTGAATGGAGGTTTCCACCGCCGCCGTTCCCACCAGCCGCGTCGCGATCTCGGGCAGCGCGGCCGGCAATTCCGCGCGCTCCAGCTCGTCGGAACGCAGGTCGGTGACTGTGCGCCGCGCCTCGGCAAGGCTGTAGCGGGTCAGGTTGCAGGCTTCGTCGATACTCTCCCTCAGCCCGGCGGGAATCTCTTCCAGCTGCATGGTCATGGAATCCAGCTGCAGCGCGATGCCCGCCAGGTTCTGCGCGAACGTGTCGTGAATATCCTGCGAGATGCGGTTGCGTTCGGCCAGCACCGCCGAGTACCGCGCCTTCAGTTCGAGCATGTGCAGTCGGTAGAACACCCATGCGAGCAGCAGCAAGCCCGATGCCACTGCCGCCCAGAACGGTTTCGTCTGATAGTAGTGCGGCGTTAGATAGAACGCGAACACGGCTCCCTGCCGGTTCCACGGACCATCCACGTTGCCGGCGATCACATGAAAGCGGAAGTTGCCCGGCGGCAGATTCGCATAGTAGGCGAATCTCCGGCTGCCTGCGTCCACCCAGTCCGTGTCGACGCCTTCCAGCATGTAGCGGAATCGCAACTTCTCGGGATCCGTATAGCTCAGAGCGGTGTAGTTGATCTCCGCTTCTCCCGCGCCCAGCGGCAGGCGCGGCTGCGAGTTCGGGGGCAGCTTCTGCTTATTGATACTCACGCTTTCCACATATACCGGCGGCACGTAGTTGCCCGGAGCAAGCCGGTCGGGATCGACCATCACAACGCCCTTCATGGAACTGAACAACAGGATTCCATCCGATGTCTTCCAGGCCGCCGGCTGGTTGCCGACGTTGAATGCCCGCGTCTTCATGCCGTCGCGAACGCCGTAACTGACCGACGTGATCTTCCGGATCCGGCCGTCGGCATAATCGCGCAACTCCGCCTTGCCGACTTTGAAGAGTCCCTGGGCGCAGCTGAACCAGAAATTGCCTTTGCCGTCGTCCAGAATGCTGTAGACGAAATTCGTGAGCATCCCGGATTCGGAGCGGTAAGAGAAGAACTTGCCGCCTTTCAGCCGGGTCAGTCCCCGGCGCGTGGCGAACCACAGTGCCCCTTCTTCGTCCTGATGGATGGCGGTAACACGGGTTCCCGCCAGGCCACTGGCGGCATCGTAAGATGTGAATACTCCGCCGGAATACCGCACGACGCCGGACCCGAAAACACTGAACCACAAAGCGCCATTGCGGTCTTCGATCAGGGCCCGAATACGGTTTCCCGGAAGTCCGTCCCGATCCCGGAAATTACGGAATACGGATGATCCCTTGCCGTTGTCCAGATGGTAAAGGCCGTCGCCGTCGGTTCCCACCCACATGCCGTCGCGGACGTCTCTGTAGACGACTTCGATTTCCGAGTGGCCGTCCCAGCCGGGAAACGGGCTCAACCGGCCGTTCTGCATCACCAGAAGATCCTTGCCCGCCGCTACCCACAGTCTGCCCTGCGCGTCTTCGGCAAACGACCGGACGGCGCCCAGGCGATGACCGTTGACTTCCGTATAGGGAATCAGTGCGCCATCGGCGTACTTTCCGAATCCACTGGCGGTTCCCACCCAGATCGCTCCATGCTGGTCCTGATAGACCGCGCGGGCGCTGTCGTTGGGCAACCCTTCGCCGCTCGCAATGGTGGATATCCGGTTCACGCGCAGCCGCACCATTCCGCCGGACTGCAGCCCCGCCCATATGCCGCCTTCGCTGTCCACCGTCATGCTGTAGACGATCCCGAGGTCGGTCTTTCCGTCTTCGAGCAGCACGGTCTCGAAGCGGCCGTCGCGCAGCTGGTGCAGCCGTTCTCCGTAAGCGGCCCAGATCCCTCCCGAGGGATCTTCATAGAGCAGCGTGACCTGTGGAGCGGCGGTGTGCTTCGGCGCGTAATCGGTCAGCCGGCCGTCCTTCCATTGCCGGATGACGGAGTTACCGAAGCCGATCCAGAGGGAACCGTCGTGTGCGCACAACAGCTGTTCGATGGCGCTGTCGCCCTCCCGCACGACGCCGGTCATCGTCTGGAAACGCCCGTCCGCGAACTGAAGTACGCGGGATGCGGTCGCGATATACACGGGGCCCGCCGATCCGACGCACATGGGGCCGAAGCTCGACCTGTCCGCCATGCCATAGCTGGAGAAGTTGCCTCGGGAGTAGCGGCTTAGACCGTCCGGAGTCGATATCCAGAGGTCGCCCGAAGAGTCTTTCTCGATATGGGTGACGACGTCGTCGGGCAGGCCGTTCGCCCGTGTGAACGTCTGGAAGCCGCCGTCCTTGTAGCGCGTCACGCCGCCGCCATAGGTGCCGATCCAGAGTGCATGTTCGTTGTCTTCGCAGAGCGCCCAGACTTCGTTGTCCTTCAGGCTGCCCGTTTCGACCGTGAAAGAAGTAAAGGTGCTGCCATTAAAGCGGACCACCCCGTTGTCCGTGCCGAGCCAGATGTATCCGTCGTGCGTCTGCAGAATGGCGCGTATGCGGGATTGCGGCAGACCTTCGGCCTCCCGCCAGGAGTCGACGCCGTAACCGGGCGTGCCGGGCGGCAGTCTGATGGCGGCGGTGGAAATGGCGTGGCCGGACAGCGTGAGGAGGCAGGCCAGCAACAGAACCGGAGTGCGGAATCGCGCGGTCGGGCTGGCAGCGTCTGGCGGTGGCATGCTCAGTATCTCGATTTCTCAGCATACGCCAACCGGGATACTCAACCGGGCGTGCGGAATATCCGGCAAGAGCGCGAACTGAGACAGGCTGTGCAGCCTGTCTCAGCCCCGTAAAAGCGCAGGAGCCGCCGAACGCGGCGCCTGACATCGGAGGAACCACCCCTTCAGTCGCGTCCGGCGGCGTAACTTACGCCTCCTTAGAAGATCAGAAGTAGACTTTTACGGCGATCTGAACGATGCGCTGCTCTCTGGTTCCGCTGTATTCCCCGAAGTAGCTGCCCAGCGTTTTTGTGGAACCCGCGGCGGGCCGCAGGTTGTTGGTGATGAGCAGCTGGCTGAAGTTCGCCACGTTCAGAACGCCGGATCCCGTGGCGCCTGCCGCGGTCGTTATGTTAGTGGTCGTGTTGTAGCCGCTGAACTGGGTGTGATTGAAGACATTGAAGCCTTCGAGCCGCAGCTGGAGATACTTCTTCCCGTCTCCGGTAATCTTGAAATTCTTGTAGATCGAGAGGTCGGTGTTGTTCGTTCCGGGTCCGCGGATATACGTCCTGGGCCACGGAGCGAGTTCATTCGGCTGGCCGAGGTAAACCGAACTGGTGTTGATGTGGTCCCCGTTGTTGCCGACATTGGGCACGATTACGGCTGAGTTCTGATAGAAGAGCGGGCCGAACGTGTAAGACCCGGTGATCACCTGGCCTATGTTTACGCCGGAGATCGACGGCGAGAGCTCGATCGGAGTGCCCGTGCGGAAGATGCTGAGGCCGGAAAGCTCCCAGCCGTCGAGCGCGCCTTTCGCCAGGAAGTTGTTACCGAGGTGCTGGGATACGCTCGGAAGGCGATAGACGTAGTTCACCACCAGGTTCTGTTTCTGATCGGACGCGGCCAGGCGGTACTCGTAGGCCCTCGTGTTGAACGGATTCACCGAGTCGCTGTCGCTGTTGTTGGTAAGCATGTTCTTCGAGTAGGTATAGGCGCCCCCGACAACCAGCCCGTTTGAAAGACGGCGGTTCACCGAAACCTGAAGCGAGTTGTAGTTCGACGAAGCGCCGTTATTACGGTAGCTGATATCGCCGTACCCTGTATAAGGCCGCAGGAAGTCCTGCGGAAGCGCGTTGACTCCGTCGAACGACAGCCCGGCATTCGAGTAGGCGGCGGGCAGACCCGACTGGACGGCGGGAACCACGTTGTTCGTGTAATCCGCCAGGTCCTGCGAGCTCGCCTTGAACGTTGCTCCGTAGGGAACGGCGTTGAGATTGATGACCTGCTCGAGATCGCGCCCGAGCGAGCCGACGTAAGCGACGTCGAGCACCGTTCCTTTGCCCAGGTTTCTCTGAATACCCAGGTTAAAGCTGTAAACGTGCGGTACGTTGGAACTCGGGGAGACGGCCGTCAGGCCGATGGTGCCGCGCGGTCCGTTAGCGGTCGCCGTATTAATGTTGTTCAGCGATCCGAAAAAGAGCTGCGGAGTCAAAACGTTCGGCGGAGACTGCGCTTCGTTGTTATCCTGGTCGGTGCGCGACCGGTCGTAGGAATTAGCGAATCCGCCGCGGACTACCGTGTCTTTAAGCGGCGTCCACGCAAAGCCGAAGCGGGGCGCGGCGTGCACATCCGCATTGTAGCCGCCCGTGAGGAAGCTCTTGGCGGAAACCAGGCCGTTCGTGGGATTGCCGGAATTCGGCACGATCAGGCCCACCAGGTTGCTGGGCAGCGTGTCGGCGGTCGTCAGGGTCGCCGGAATGTTACCCGGGTCCACCGCGCGCGTCGCGCCGCTGACGACAACCGGCGTATACAGGCGAACCGCCTGCGCGGGATTCCAGAGGTTCGGTTCGAAGTACTGTTCCCGCTGTCCCAGATCGTGAACGGGCCCGAGGTAACTGAACCGGACGCCGTAATCGAGAGTCAGATGCGACGACACGCGCCACGTATCCTGCAGATACCACTCAACGGTGTTGTAGAGCGAGTTGGTTTGGACCTTCTGGCTCGCCTGCGTGTAACTGTTAAAAACACCGAGCAGGGCATTGGAGAACGGGTCGCCCGAATCGAGCGGATAATTTGCATTGGTTCCGAGGCTGCTGGTATAGTCGACGGTGGCCTGAGCCGGAGACTGCGGCGTATTATAGGCCGTCGCTTTGTAGAAATAAAGCCCGCCTTTGATCGTATGCTTACCGGAGACCTTGGTCAGGTTGTCCGCTACGTTGTCCGACGGGATCTGCTGGAAAAACGGCGATCCGTTGATACTGACCGAGGGCGAGGTCTGGTTGGTTAGTCCGCCGAAGGTCATGCTGGGAATAATGTCGTACGGCGCGTTGGCATTCGGGAACAGAAGCGGCGTCGTGATACCCGATGAAGCTCGGCTGAAACCCGCGGTCGAAGCCACAATGTTCGTGGTGAAAATTCCATGACCGTAGATCGCCTCGTTGACCAGAGTGGGCGTGATGCTGTAAGTCCAGTTAAACGCCATGTTATAACCCGAGCCGCTCCGGTTCACCGGGCCGGGCGTGGGGAAGTTATAGCTCAGAGTCGTCGTTCCGTAGGCCAGAATCTGATCGTCGTAGTTGTTGATGAAGCGGCCCGAGATCCTGTTCTTGTCGTTGAGCGCATAATCGACGCGCACGATGTCTTCGCGGCGCGGATAATGGCTCGATACCTGTGAGGTGTAATTGTAGGAATTCCCGCCGATCGTGGTGTTGGGCGAGGGGAAGAAATTGAGAACCGCCTGCGATCCGGGGAACATGCAGGATGCCGGAATGATGTTGCCGGGGAAGGGGTTGGCGGGTCCCGAACCGTTGGTGCCCAGACAATTGCCGGTGTCGCGAACGATGATGGCGGCGCCGTTGCCGTTGACCGATTGCGAGAAGTTGCCCATGCGCTCCAGCGCGGTGGGCATTTCGACGTTATTCGCGCTGGCCTGCGGCGTCAGCTGCTTATAATATTCCTCGTTATAGAAAAAGAAGAGCTTGGTTTTGGTGCTGTTGAATCCGCCCAGTTTCTTCGGCAGGAAAATCGGTCCGCCGATATCGAAACCGTAGTAGTTATAACGATAAAGCGCGCGCGGATGGCCGGCAAGGTTATTGAAGTAGCTGTTCGCATTCATGCTGTCGTGACGGCGGAAGTATCTTCCGTCGATATGAAACTGCTGGCTTCCGCCCTTGGTCGTGACGGTGACGATCCCGCCGGCGGCCTTGCCGTACTCCGCCTGGTAGTTCGAGGTCAGGATCTTGATCTCACCGACCGCATCGGGATTGATCGTGACCTGCTGCGCCTGCTGGTCGGTTCGCGTGATCGAAGAACCGTCAACCGTCATATCTTTCATGGTGACGCGCGTCCCGTTGATCGAATAGTTGCCGATCGCGCTCAGGTTGCTGACCTCGGACGCTCCGCCCGGATTGGCGACGCCGGGGAGCGTCTTCGCCAGATCGTGTATGTTGCGTCCGTTCAACGCCAGGTCGCGCAACTGAAATCCCGTGACGGATTCCGAACGCTCGCCGGAATCGGCCTGCAGTTCCAGCTGCCCGGCGTCCGACGTGACCGTGACGGTCGTTGCGGAAGAGCCGACCTGCAGGGTCAGTTCTCCAAGGCTCAGGCGATCCTGAGGAGCCACCGCGATTCCTTCGCGGAGCAGCTTGTTGAATCCTTGTTTTTCCACCGTGACCGAATAAGTGCCCTCGTCGACGTCCGGGGCGACAAACTGGCCGGCTTCGTTGGTATGCAACAGCCGGGCCTGATGCGTATCGGCATTGGTCAGCGACACGGTGGCGTCGGGCACCAGCGCACCCGACGAGTCCTTGACGGTTCCCGAAACGGTGGCCGCCGTACTCTGGGCCGGCGCGGTGCCTGCCAGAAACGACAGGGCGAACGTCGCGGCCAACGCCAGTGGCAAAATGTAGCGAACTCGGCTCATAATCGTTACTCCTCTATTCCCTCGTAGAATCTGCGAACCGGCCTCGAAGCCGGCAAAGCTTGTACTGCAATGACCCCGTAAATCTAAACTTTCTGCGTGTGTCCCGCCGCTGCCGTGACCTCGATGCCCCGGACCAGACCCAGCAGCGCCGACAACAACGCCGCAGCCGCCAGAAGCGCGCCAATTAAACAGCGGAAGAACGTGACTCTCATCGCTTGAATCTCATGGCTTCACATCGGGCGGTTTCGTCTCGAGCGGCTTCATCTGCAGATTGCGGAACCAGACCTCCGCGCCCTCGGCCTGCAGCATAATGCGCCCGCTGGTTACCGGCAGATACTGGTTCGGGTCTTCCAGGGACTGTTGTTTGACGTCCCAGGCGCGCATGACGGCGCGTCCGTTCACGATCTGGGTAATCTTGTCGCCGTCGAGAACCAGTTCCAGCTGGTTCCAGCCGTTGCGGTCTTCGAAGTCGCCGAACTTGATAATCCGTCCGCGGCTCTGGGTTTTCAGCGGTCCCGACAGCACGTACATCGGAAACGCCTCGGTTTCGGTCTTCGTGGTAATTCTGGTCCCCTCCAAGATCCACAGATCGCCTACGTCCGTTTCCTGAATCTGAAATTCCAGAGCCCGCGGCCAGATCTTGTCGGGGCCGGTAAAGAAATACAGCAAGCCGCTGTCCCTCTTGTTTTCGTTGTTCGGGACAAACCGCTTCGTGCCCCACTTGAATTCCACGCGGATCCTGCAGTTGGAGAACTCGCGTTCGGAGGAAAGGTAACCGAACTCCTGCTTTTCGTCGGACTCCGGGATATCCAGAATGTGGATCATCCCGTTCTCCATTTTGAATACCTTCTTCGGATCGGAGTTCTTACCGGTGGACGGCAGGTAGGTATACCAGCCATCGAAGTTCTTGCCGTTGAACAGCGACACCCAGCCATCGGCGGCTTTCGGCGGCGCCGGACTCTGCGAATAGACGAGGGCCGCGCCGCAGGCCAGCAGAGCGGCCAGCGCGCCTGTAAGATTGAGGGAGACTTTGAGCACCGCTCTGTAGGTTATGTAAGTGCGGAAGGGCTGTCATCGGACGGGCGTGTAGCCCGGCCTATGCGGATGTCGTAGGCGGAGGGAGCGCGCTGCTGCCTGTCGTGCCGGCCAGACGCGGCGTCAGACCTCGGCGTAACTTGCTCGCGGCGGTAACGGCTCCCTATGCGGCACCGCCAATGAGCCGTGACCGTGAGGGAGCGGTACTCAGAAATACATAAGCGCACTCACGAATCGAATGCCTTAGCAGCCTTTACCGCGCCAGCTGCAACGCGTTGGTCAGATCGCCCAGCGCCTGGTGTCCCCCAGCCTTGATCTGGTCGTCGCGCGCCTGAATCCCCGGCAGCACGGGCAAACCGAAACGCTTCGTGATCAGTCGCAGAATGGACGTGGTGTCGTACGGCGTATGGTCGACGTACCCCTTCCTCGCGAACGGCGACACGATGATCGCCGGAACGCGCGAGCCCGGTCCCCACCGGTCGCCCTTCGGGGGCGCAACATGATCCCAGAAGCCTCCGTTCTCGTCGTAGGTCACAATCACGACCATGTTTTTCCACTGCGGGCTTTTCTCCAGATGCGAGATCACGTCGGCGATGTGTTCGTCCCCGGCCTGCACATCCGCGTAACCCGGATGTTCGTTCAGATCGCCCTGCGGTTTGTAGAAAACCACCTGTTCGAGCGCGCCCGCGTCGATTGCCTTCAGGAATTCGACGCCGCCGAGTCCGCCGTCCCTGAGGTGTTTCGACCGCTCAACGGTCCCCGGGGCCATGCTCGCGAAATAATTGAACGGCTGGTGATGGTACTGGAAATTCGGAACCGGCTTCGCTTTTTTCCCCGACAGCGCCGCCTGCCACGCGCCCGAGTACCAGGCCCAGCCGATTCCTTTGGCCGTCAGAAGGTCGCCGATGGTTTGCTTGCTCTGGGGCGGAAGAGTCGTCGGAAGTGCCGGATTCGCCAGCGCCGGATCTCCCCCTTTCGCCGGTTTGTTCGCGCTCGGCTGATAAGGCGGCTGCATCGTGTTCACCGCGAAAAAGTCGGGAGTCAGATTGCCGTCGCGGACGAACTTCGGCGGGCCGCTGAGAGCCGACAGGGGAGAATTCCGTGCGATCTTCAGCGAGACTCCATCGGCTTCGACCGCGGAAATCGAGGGTTTCGCCGGGCTTCGGTCCGCGTTCGGATACTCGGGCACGCATGCGCAGATCAGCCAGACGTGATTCAGGAACGAACCGCCGAAAGTCCCCATGAAGAAACGGTCGGCCAGTGTATATCGCCGGGCGATCTCCCACATCTTCAGCTTCGATCCATCGTAGTAGCCCATCGCGAGAGCGCCGGAATCCGCGTAGGCGGCGAACTTGTCGTTTCTGCCGCCGTCGATCTGCATCTGATTCTGGTAGAAGCGATGCCACAGGTCGCGCGTGACAACGCTGGCCGGCGTATGGATACCCCGCGGATCGTCGATCGCAAACGGCCTGTTTGGCAGATGCGCCGTCTCCGCCTCAGTGACTCGAGGACGGACGCCCTTGGCGGTCAGCCCGCCCCAGACCGGCGGCAATTCGCGAAGCGTCGAACCATCGCGATCCAGCTGCGGCAACCCGGCCGCATTCGCATTGGCGAGGCCATCGGCGCCGGGAAACG
>Ga0302319_10008826_pt1 | contig 19519 bp, 19 predicted proteins | sample Bog_T0_2_FD_203319 | JGI IMG/M metagenome (GOLD analysis project Ga0302319, IMG submission 203319) | Peat permafrost microbial communities from Stordalen Mire near Abisko, Sweden - Bog_T0_2 | ecosystem: Environmental > Terrestrial > Soil > Wetlands > Peat | place: Sweden: Abisko, Stordalen Mire... | reverse complement strand
CAGCGCATACCAACCAACTCGCGGGCGAAAGTATCGCGGCTCTGCCGGATGACAGGCTGGGTGGTGCTGGGTGCGATGTTGTAGCCGGGCGGTAGCGGCTCGTCTATCGTCGCTGCCGCGTGGAACTGTTCTGCAATCGCCTGCTTGTCAGCCGTTCTATAGTAGCGTCCGCACATTCCGAGAAACCCGCCTTGTTTAGAACGTTCACTCTCAGAATAATGCTCAAACCTAACAAGTCTGACACCGGGTAGTCCGGTCGATCTGCTACGTCTCCGGATCGCGGGCAGTGATAGCGGATGTGGCTGGCATCGAGCGCCACCGGACATCAGCGGCTTGATCCCTTTGTCGCTCAACGACGTCCGGGCCTCGTACCAATCCAACCTGTGCTCTTCCGCCCCATTGGGGAATCTGCGGCCACGAACACCTCGCCAGAGGCGAGCCAACCGTGCCGTTACCCTTACACAGAAGCAGCGCAGCGAGCGGATGGCGCTGATCCGCGCGAAAGATAACGTTTAGATCGACGGCAAAGACTGTATCTCATGTTCTGCCCTGGGTGATCGCCGAGAGGGCGCCTGCCAGGCAGCCGGGGCCGCGCTTTATCAAAGACTTACCCATCGGCGACAACTCTATATAAGGGAAGAAAATAGACCTCTACACTGAATCGACAGGACTTAGGTCGGTCTTTCCTCGATGCGAGGTTGATCGTCGCCTTGATCGCGTCGATAGTGTTGAAGTCGATGGTGTCGCTTGCTGCTGTGGATCGATGGTGTTGATTGCTATTGCACCTTTAGTGCACTTGGTGCATCGTATGGATAGTTGTTTGCAGACTCGTTCTGCTAAACCCCAGCCTGGGATATATGGCTAGAGCGGGGCCTTGAGTGGCCCCCCTCGCATTTAAGGCCACAGTATCGGATGGATCTCTCGTTGCGCGAACCGTTGACGAGGAAAGATCGTAACCGCATGACGCTTCATCCCTGCATGGCCGCAAACCAGCACACGGTACACCGGTCGATCCACTCCAAAATTCTTGATATACGCGTCACCCGGGTTGACGCGGCCCATGATTTGCCAGTTCATGGCATCTACGAGATCGTGACACTCGGCAAGCACTACTACCGCCCGATTGGTGCTGAGCCCGTTGACGTCGGCGACGCCATCAAGACCACCATCAATGAAACCATCGACGCTACCGTTTTCGACCGCTGGCGCGTCGATTCGACATACCGCCCCCAAAACCTCGCGACTTGGGGAAGCCGCCGCGGGGTGGATCCCGGCACCCTGAAGCACGCTGTCCTTGCCAAAGACGCGACGCCAATAGCAGAAGCTATACCGCAGCCCGGCGCTGCTCAGAATCTTCCAACAACCCTAAACTGATGACAGGACGGTATCATCGTCCCGTCGAACTACGCTATCAACTAATAAGTGACGCATTAAATGCCACGTACCGTTGCGCTAGGCCGGAGATGATCCAATGCCTCAAGACTTTGACGTTAGCTGTCCGCAGTGCGGAGAAACCATTCATCTCAATGAGACCCTGGCGGGTCCGGCGATTTCGCGCATACGCCTAGAAGCGGCCAAGGGCACTTGAACACTCAGCGTCCAGCCGACCTCATAGCTTAGCGATCGTATCCATTCGAATGAACAACCGGCCCGGTGAATCCGGAAACGGCTCGAAGCCAAAATCCTTGTAGAACCGGACGGCTCGTTCATCCTTGGCATCGACAACAACCGCTAGCGAGGCGATCTGTTTGCTGAGAGTGTAAGCCCGCTTAAGGGCATCGAGCAGCAGCAATTCACCGATGCCCTGGGCGCGAAAGGCTGAATGACGCGCCAAGCGCCCGAGCAGCGTTGCCGGAAGCTGCGGATAGCGTGGCAGCCTGAGTTTCTTCACCAGCTCGGGCGGCAGGTCATCTACCGGAATATTCGTCGAGGACAGCGTGTAATAGCCGGCGATCCGGTTATCGTCCGCAAGCAGCACGAAAGTGGCCGCGATATTCTTGCGCGCCTCCTGGCCGGCCTGCTCCTTGAGATAACGCTCAAGGGGTGCCGCCTCACAGGAGAACGCCGTCCGATCGTGATCGCCGCTTAGCGGCTCGATATGAAAGTCAGAAGCCGACGAGTTCACCCGAGTATTTGCTGGTGACGCTCAGCAGCCTTACGCAAGCGGGCATTTGGTGCCGGCGCAGAACCTAGCAGTGCCGTAACAAATGCCGTCCTGTCTCGCACTGTCAGTGCCAACAATTCAGTCTCACGGATGGAGCGCTTCGCCGCCTCTACCGCGCTATTCACGACGAAGTCGCTCAGCGTGCGTCCTTCGAGGTCCGCAGCCCTCTGGCAAAGGTTCTTGTTCTCGCGTGTCGTGCGAGCTTCCAGGCGCTCAGCGCGTTGGCGTGTAACCGGTTCTGCGGCTGGCATGGCGAAGTCCTCCTATAAATAATGTACGGCCATTGGCCGGACAAATCAAGGGGAGAGTTTCCTACTGACCCAGATTTCTCCTTATGACCCAAAATCGGAACTTGATCCAGGCCGGACTAGGGGTGTAGCAACGATTAGGACAAATGGGCCAAATCGCGAGTTGCCAAAAGTTCCTACATTCTGGCCCTCGCGTCTGGAGCGTTCCGCAAGTAACACATTATCAATAACTTTTCAGCCTGCTTGGTGTAGGGATCTTGGCCAGAAACCCATCAGCTTTTCCCTTTTAGCCGCGTTCGGCGATCTGCCAGGGGCGGCAAGCTGGGTCCAAGTCCGTTTTGACAGCAGTTTCAGGGACGGAAAAGCGGCTTGCCCAGAATCTGTTCAACATCCTGGACTTTGCCCCGAAGGCGGCCAACCGCACCCTTGCGATCGTCGAGGGTAATATTGGTGAGCACTCGGGGAGCAAGTTCGAGAACGCGGCGATGGCAACGGAGTATTACGTCGAGAACCTGTTCCGTTTCACCCTCAATGACGGTGTGCATAGGACCGAGTTGGTAAGACAGCCCGGAGTCGTCAACTATCGCGAGCGCCTCGGCGACAATTTCCTTGACACCATCTCCGGCGCCCATGGGAACTACAGAAAAACTAGCGAGCATGAATCCCTCCTACCTCCTACAGCGATTGTAGGGGGCACATCCCATCGTGGAGCTGGGTGTTCAATAGCGAAAGCGGTTGAGCGGTTGGATTGCTCTCCACCAAGATTGAACCAGGTTCCTTGTTACCCATCAAGGCTATTCGCATCCGTGAAGAGATGATGCAGCATCTGGGCCCGTCTGAACCTTTCAAAGCAAATCGCCGGCGGATGTACTGGCTTCTGCGGCTGCTAGGCGACGGCTTTCAAAGCTTCGTATTCCGCCATGTCGTCCGTAAAGTCGAGGACGAGCTGTATCGGCTCCCCCGTGTTCTGGTTAGTTATAGCTATCTACGTCCGTCTTGAGTTGTCGACAGTCTCCGACGATTCCCTGCCGCCGCTGCTGAAAGGAACGCTCGATATGCTCGCGCGTATCCTTGCGGCGCAAGCTGAACCTCGATCTTGCGAAACCTACCATCCTGCGCGGAGTTCATACCCTAACAATCAATTTGCACTTGGTTGGCTCGGGCCTCCCTCAACCTTGGAGTTCCTCCGAAGAGCACCTGCTTTGAGGCTATGACACGAAGTTATCGGACTTCGACTTATCGTTTTGGGCGCAGAATGGAGGGAGTATGTGTGTTGGATCTCTGCGTATTCCAGGTGCGAAGAACTTCTGCGAACCCAGGCCGAGACATACAGCAGGAAAGTTGAAGAAATGAATTGGACAACTGTAATCATCTTGGTAGTAGCTGTAGCCATCTACTCTATATGGAAGCGCGCGACCCAGATATCGCCTGCGAAAGGTGCTGCGTATTTGAGAGGTGGGGCGCTGCTGATTGACGTACGCAGCCCTGCTGAGTTCAGCTCCGGCCATCTACCGAGCGCGATCAACCTGCCGGTGGAGGAAATCGAAACCAGCCTGCCACGCCGCGTGAAGGATAAGAATCAAGTGTTGCTACTTCATTGCCAGAGCGGAATGCGTAGCGGTATGGCCAAGACAAAACTGGCAGGCTTGGGCTATGCCAATGTCTTCAATCTTGGCTCTTATGCTCGTGCGGCAAGGATCGTGAGCGCCAGCTAAACCTACCCAGTGGTCACTGTGAATTTCCAATGGCCTCATGAGATGGCCATTCCGAAGCTGTCGGTGGTCTTCGGGATTAGACTGGCTGCGGAGACTATTCAATGAAATACGGTCGTATCCCGCAACTAGCCATGGCCACCGGACTGGGGACACTGGCTCTTCTTTTCGGATCCTTGCAATGCCCAGCACAATATACCCCCACCTCGGGCCCCGGAAGCGCTTTGTCAATTCCCCAGGCCCAGCTGATCCAGCCCGAGGCATTGAATCATCTGCTTCAAACCAAGGGAACAGAGAAACCGCTATTGTTGCAAATCGGTTCGCATCTTCTCTTCGATGAGGCACATATCCCGGGGTCCGTGTATGCCGGTGCAGGCTCCCAGCCGACTGGGCTGCAACAGTTGCAGAGCACGGTCGCCACGCTCTCAAAAAAGAAAGCAATCGTTCTGTACTGCGGCTGCTGTCCATGGAATCGTTGTCCCAACCTGGGACCCGCGTTCAAGCAACTACAGGATATGGGATTCACCAACGTTAAGGCCCTCTATCTTGCTGACAATCTGGGCACCGATTGGGTTGCCAAGGGCTATCCGGTTGAACGGACCCACTAGTCGAAGCATCGCCCGGATAACCGCCCGGGGGCAGCGGGGCAGACAGATGCCGCCCTTCGCGCTTTGCCGGTTCGCGCTGACAGTGGTGTTTCTAGCTGCATGCTCCATCGCGAGCGAGGCACAGTCAGCATTCGCGGCAAGAACGCTTGTTCACAAGAATGCGCCGGAGTTCGTTCGCACTGGCCTTGATCACAAGAGACTCGATCTCAATGCCTATCGAGGCAAGGTGGTCTTGCTCAACTTTTGGGCCACATGGTGCGCTCCCTGCCAGGTTGAGATGCCAACCTTCGTTGCCTGGCAAAACAAGTATGGCCAACACGGCCTCCAGATCGTTGGAATTTCCATGGACGACGACCCTGCCCTTGCGCGTGCAGCCTATCGCAAGCTGAAGTTGAATTATCCAGTCGCGATGGGTGATGTGAAGCTGGGCGATCTCTACGGCGGAGTCCTTGGCCTGCCTATGACATTCTTGATCGACCGTCATGGAGAGATTCGCGCAGAATTTCAGGGCGAGACGGACCTGAACAAGATCCAATCGCAGTTGCAATCACTCTTACCCAGCCGTTGAACATGGCGGACACCTGTTCACACCTAGGGGTTCGGGGTCGCCAGGAACGTCGCCCAGGCATGCGCCCTTTCTACTCCGTCCGCGGAGGTGAGGCTGCCCTCCGCCACAATTTTTCTTTTCTGGACGCGGACCACCCAACCCCGAACACGGAGCACATCGTTCACGCTGACCTTCTTACGAAAACGAACCCGCATCTCCGCCGTCAGAGCTTCGTACCCAGCAGCGATGATCGCCTGGGACATGGCTTCGTCCAGAACCGCGCAGATGACCCCGCCATGAATGATCCCCTTGAAGCTCTCCCACCCGGCAGAGGCCGTCCAATGTGCCATGGAGACATCGCCATCCGTCTGAAACTCGAGATGCAGTCCACCCGGGTTTTCTTGCCCACACACGACGCAAGCAGGATTCAAAGGCGCGGTCGCGCGCGGGTTCTCCAGCAATGGATCGGTACCAACCGTCAGATGGTTTTCTGCGACGCAATCCATCGTCTCTGCTAGGAGCAGATCCACATCCGCCACTCCACCCTGGTTCGACATGAAATCACCTGCTATTCGTTGAGTGTGACTCGTTGTTGTCAGCTAACAGATGCGATGGCTGTGCCTAACTCCAATACGGCAAACGCGCGGCATCATCAGGTATCCTGTCGCACGGTGACTTCCCGGTGAAATGCGATCATCTCTCTGCCCAGCGCCTCGAGGAGATGCGCCCAGTCGCGGAGATGTGTATCGCCGGCACTCGTCAGCGAGTAATTGCGCCGCGCGGGGCCGACGCCGTCGTCCCATATCGACCTGACGTAACCGTTCGCCTCCAGAGTTCGAAGAGTTCGATAGAGTGCAGCACCCTCGATCGTAGCGTCCGTGAGAGCGTACTGGGTCAGACACTCTGCTATCTCGTAGCCGTACGACTTCTTCTTGTCCTTGAGAATCCGCAATACCACCGGCTCGATGAATCTCGAGACATTGCCCATCGCACAGGTGCAGGGCCGGCCCATACCCGACTGCCTGCATCCACCTCGCCTAGACCTCTTGGCGGGCGCGCTGATGTTGACTCCCGATTTACGTTCGATTGGCATCGCGGTCTGCAGTCTGCCTTCCTGTACTAAGGTCGAAAGCTCTTACTAGATGTATATTACATCTAGTGGACAGTTGCGTATCCTCCACGCAGACTGGTCCCCACATGAGCATTACGGAACGAGGATGATTCCAATGAGCAGAGTAGCGGTAATGATGTCGGAGAATCATGTCAAGGCGCCCATGTCATCGCATTTTGGCAAGGCCGAATGGGTGATGGCGGCGGACACCGAGAGCCATACATTTGTCTTCTTGAAGAATGAAGCAGCCAATGGCAAGAGCGTTGCCGAACTGGTTGCCAGTCAGGGCTGCACCGACGCAGTCTTCAATGACATCGGTAGCGGAGCATTAGCTCGTTTGCGGGAGACAAACATCCGGGGTTGGATGGCTCCTCGGAATATCAGCGGACAACAAGCGCTGGAGATGTTCGAGCATCTGCGGCTACAACCAGCGGCTTCTGCGTCCGAGGGACACGGCGGCAAAGGATGCTGTTGCGCAAAACAGTCTGGTTCCGAAGCTGCCTCGTGCTGTCACGGATCATCTGCAACCACCTCGTGACGCGCGACGATCGGATGTTTCTTTCGATGAGAAGTCTTCCAATTGGCCTTCGAGATGGTTTGGATCAGGCGAGCATCCTCTTGCACCGGCCGCGTAGAACCCACCTTGCGCCCGGAATCGGCAACTTTCATCAATTTGAGCAGTATGCTTTGTAAAAGAGGGCTGAATCAAGATGGACGCTCTTACACTTCATAGGATTCACTTCGCTTTTACCATTACCTACCACTATCTCTTTCCGCAATTGACCATGGGTCTGGCACTGCTCATCGTCGTGCTCAAGACGATGGCGCTCCGTACTCATGACGAGCGTTATAACGATTCAGCTCGCTTCTGGGCTCGAATCTTTGCGGTGAACTTCCTGTTGGGAGTCGTCACGGGCATCCCAATGGAGTTCCAGTTTGGGACGAATTGGTCTGAGTTCTCCCGCCGCACCGGTGGGGTCATCGGCCAGCCACTCGCCATGGAAGGCGTCTTCTCCTTCTTCCTGGAGTCCTCTTTTCTTGGCTTGTTTCTCTTCGGCGAGAAACGGTTGTCCAAATTCGCTCACTGGGGCGCGGCCTTTCTGGTGTTTGTCGGGTCGTGGATCTCTGGCTTCTTCATCATCGTGACCGATGCCTGGATGCAGCATCCCGTCGCCTATCGGCTGCTGCCCAACGGAGTCTACGAGGTGACCAGCTTCTGGGGTCTGATGATGAATCCGTGGGCCTGGCTTCAGTACGCACACAACATGTGTGGCGCAGTAGTCACGGCTTGCTTTGTTATGTCCTCCGTGGGCGCGCTCTACATCCTCCAAAAGCGGGACGGCGACTTTGGGCGAATTTTCCTGCGCGTGGGTGTGATCGCAGGTGTCCTCTCCTGCATCGCGCAAATCTTTCCGACCGGTGACCTGCATGGCAAGTACATGGCAAAGAACCAACCGATTGCCATCGCCGGAATGGAGGGGCTCTTCCACTCAGTAAAGGGTGCGCCTATCGTGCTGATGGGGCAGCCGGACATCGAAGGCCAGAAGATTGACAACCCAATCGCCGTCAACAAGGTTCTGAGTTTCTTGATCTACGGCACGACCGCGGCTGAAGTAAATGGCCTGGACGCGTATCCCAAGGATCAGTGGCCCTCGACGCTTCCGCTGCTGTTTTACAGCTATCACATCATGGCGGGGCTCGGGACTTACTTCGCCGCGCTAATGGCCGTTGCAGGATTCCTCCTCTGGCGCGGTAAGCTTTACGCCACCCGTTGGGTGCTGTGGCCAATCCTTTTGAGTTTTCCGCTTCCGTATATCGCGAATACTGCCGGTTGGATGACAGCCGAGATCGGCCGCCAGCCATGGCTTGTGTACGGCCTGATTCGAACCTCGGAAGGCTATTCCAAGCACATAGGCGCAGGCACAAGTCTTTTCAGCTTGCTCGGCTTTTTGGGGATGTACACGATGCTCTCAATTCTCTGGGTGATGCTGGTCTACAACATCATTGAAAAGGGACCGCACTCAACCACAGAACTGGCCGCCGGCCAAACCCTTACCAACGCTTAGGAGGCGCGCCATGGCAGCTCTCTGGTTCTGGATCGTCGCGGTGATGCTCGCCGCCTACGTAGTGCTTGACGGCTTCGATCTGGGAGTTGGCATCCTCTTCCCCTTTGTCGCTAGAACGGAAGACGAACGGCAGCAGGCTATCCGCGCGATCGGCCCCGTTTGGGACGGTAATGAGGTCTGGCTGCTCGCAGCTGGGGGCACCCTCTTCTTCGCCTTTCCGCTGCTCTATGCTTCGTCATTCAGCGGCTTCTATATGCCGCTAATGATCGTTCTCTGGTTGCTAATCCTACGCGGCCTTGCGATCGAACTGCGATCGCACTTTGTCGACCCTCTCTGGCGCAGCTTCTTCGACGGCCTGCTCTTCTTTGCAAGTAGCCTGCTCGCGATCTTTTTCGGCGCCGCGTTGGCCAACGTTGTCCGCGGCGTTCCTATCGGCTCGGACAATTACTTCTATCTCCCGCTGTGGACCAACTGGCGGACAGGGCCAAATCCCGGCATCCTGGATTGGTACACGGTCATTGGTGGCGTAATGGCGCTGCTGGCTTTGTCACTCCACGGAGCGCTCTACCTCGTACTCAAGACCGAGGGCGACCTGCGGCTCCGTGCGCGAACTGCTGCAGGCCGTCTATGGCCCTTCGTTACAATCGCGACGGTCCTCGCCATCCCCGCAACTGTTCTGGCACGGCCCGATTCGCTGCACAACTATCACAATCATCCGGCAGCTTTCCTGTCGCCTATTGGAGTCGCCATCAGCCTCGTCTCCATCGTGATCGCCATGCGCAAACAGTCCGAACTTGGTGCGTTCGTGTCGTCCTGCGTCTACCTCATCGCCATGCTTTGCGGCGCGGCAGCGGGCTTATACCCGGTTCTACTTCCGTCCACCAATGCGGCGATGCCTTCAATCACCATCGCCAGTGCTATCTCTGGGCCTCATACCCTTAGGGTCGGGCTCGTCTGGTGGACGATCGGAACGGTGTTGGCCATCATGTACTTTTGTATTGTGTACTGGCTCTTTCGTGGCAAAGTATCGCAGCACGCCGATACCTATGGCCACTGATGATCGGGGGATTCATGCACTCACGGAGATCGGACAGGTCTTTCAGCAGATCGAGGAGGCGGCCGGGGAGAGTAACAATAGTAGACTGCTCACGTGAATAACAGGTGGACCCGATGCGTTTGGTTACTGCTGCTTGGCTGTACTTATGCCAGAGCGCAGGCACCGGTTTCGGTAACCGGAGTATCTCCTCCCGAGGAGGTCCATTGCCCTATCTACCACCCTCCCCCGCCGAGCGAAGCTGGCGTTGCGCTCCGGGTAGGAGATTACGCGCACGCTGTTGCGCTCTATCGAGCGTCCATCGCCGATACAGGACAAAACGAAGCTGCCTTTGCACAGGCAAACTCCGGCCTTGTAGATGGGCTCGTCGCGCAAGGAAGATCAGCGGAAGCTGTCACCGTGGCGTTCGATGCGCTGAAACTGCATAGTAAGAATGCAGTGTTGCTTGATGCATACGGCAGAGTTCGATTGCGTCGTGGGGAGATGGGAGAGGCGGCAACGGCGCTGTATACTGCCAGAGCATCAGACCCTTGCAATGCACGCGTCCATTATGACCTTGCCAGGTATTTGCACTTGGACGCCGAATATGCCAGCGAGCAGAAGGAACTGCAGCGCGCTCACAGCATAGAGCCTGATAGTGCGGCGATTACATATGAATTGAAAAAACTCTCGACAACTAGGAAGAACGCGCTTGATGACTCGAACCGACGTCTAGCGCAAAGGGATCTAACCCCCCAGGCCAGAAGCTTCCTACAAAATTCGCCCGATCTAATGCGGGTTCAAGACGAGGGTAGCTGCGAGGTACTCCAGCCGATCAAGGACGTAACAATCCCTTTGAGGTCTGTCGGTCCGACTTCGAATGGGATGTACGCTGTAGCAATCGACATCTCTCTGGCCGGACGGAGGAAGAGCCTTGAACTAGATACTGGCGCTTCAGGGATCACACTTAGCCGCTCCGCCGCGAAGGTCGCTGGCGTACAGATGGAAGCTAAAATGGGGATCACGGGCATCGGGGATCAGGGCCCTAGCAGTGTGTCTTTAGGGCACATCACGGACATAAAGGTTGGCAGTCTTGAGCTTCGCAACTGCCTAGTCGAGATTTCCGACAAGACGCTTCTTCCCGATGTTGACGGGTCAATCGGAGGCGACATGTTCTCCTCTTTCGTCTTGACCCTAGATATTCCGGACCGCAATCTGCGACTCACCCAACTTCCGCCTTCCCCGGATGACGAGGCCTTCCGTCCCACGCTGGCGATGTTGGATGCCGAGTCTGAACTGATAGATCATCCTCCGCTGCGAGATCGGTACATCCCCGCCGAGATGGCAACTTGGACCAAAGCTTTTCGTTCTGGGCACAAGCTTTATTTGGCGACCAGTATTAACGGCGGGCAGAGCCGCCTCTTCTTGATGGACACAGGGTCTCCTGGAGAAGCCTTGATCGCCATGGATACGGCAAAGGAGGTCACTTCGCTCTCGTCAAGCAACAGTGTCATTGGTGGGGCGAATGGAGAAGTTAATCATGTCAGCATGGCAGAGCGCATCGACCTTCAATTTGCGGGCCTTCGGGAAAATCTGCGCAATGTTCCTGTGGTCAACCTAGGGGCCGTGGGAATGGACGGAGGATCTGAAGTCGCTGGCATCCTCGGGTTTGGCACCTTGCGCAACCTTGTAATAAAAATTGACTATCGAGACAGTCTCGTGCAGCTTCTGTATCCTCGCAGTGAAGCAGAGCGTTCGTCGAAACCAAAATAGACCTACTTTTTTGGTAAATCGGACGCGCTGAAGCTGCAACCTGAGTGCTGAACTCGCGAACTACGACGCTCGGGGCAAAAAAACCTGAATTTGGAGGTGGCATCAGACTCATGTGTACCCCTTGTTCCGCCCTCTCCAGTTTGTTGATCTTTGTGGCAGTTGCCTGCCTGGCTACGTCTTATCAAGCGCAGGCCCAAGGCGGTGTAGATCTCGCGACATGCAAAGCGGCTTCGGAGATTCCGACCTCCGCTGACCGGTCCGGTCAAGCCAGCGAAATAGCGAGGGCTGTTTACGATATACGCGAGGAGGCGCGCGCGGCAAAGCTTGACGACGCCCTCAACACGGCTCAGGCTTTGGTCCAGAAGTATCCCAGCGAAGCTTCGCTACAAGCTGTACTGGGCGAGGTCTACTACCGGCGCGGCGAACTTGCACAAGCAGTTCCCGCGATTAATCGGGCGGTCCAACTTGATCCATGTTACCCACGCGCGCACTTCGATGCTTGGCAAGTCTTCGAGCTCACCGGCATGCGCCGGACAGGGCAGCAACAGTTGGACATCGCCCGCCAACTCGATGGCAAAGACACTGTCATCGACTGGGCGTGGGAGCACGACAAGGGGCAATTCGAGAGTGGCAATGGAATAGAATGCCGCCTTGTTGGCGAGCCTGCGATCGCTACCATTCGGCTCGATCCGCGCAAGAATCAGTCTAATCTCCGCGCTGGCGCTAGTCTTGCGGTGCGGGTAAACGGCAGAAGCACGCAACTGGTCATGGACTCCTCCGACCCCGCGATCACACTTAGCGAGGCAGATGCCAAGCGCGCCGGAATCGTTGCCGAGCACACCTTCACCTCGGCGCCGCACGCCGCGACGGGCAGCAGCTCGATCAGCGGCTACACTTCACATATCAAGATTCTTCAGATCGGATCGATCACGCTTGAGAACTGTCCCGTAACAGTCATCGTCAGCCCCCCGGTAGCCGAAGGTGGCATTGGCTTCGAGCCATTTCACGACTTCCGCATCACCATCGATGTTCAGCACGAGCGGTTGGCTCTTGGTCCGCTGCCGCCTATTCCGTTGTCGGCTCGAGCATCTTCGGGGACCGCCTCGCCGACCGAGGATCGCATCATTCCAGTTGAATTCAAGGACTGGCTCCGGTTCTATCAGCCGCCCACCATGCATCGTGCCCTGCTACCAGTAAAGCTTGGTAACGCAGGCACGCATCTATTCATCCTGGATACTGGATCGTCTACTTCATACATCGATCCCGATGCAGCACGCGAGGTGACCCACGTCTCAAGGGATTTTGCGGCAAAGGTGTCTGGGTACGGCGGGATGGAGAACGATGTCTACAATGCGGACAAGGTTCAGCTGCAGGTTGGGGCCGTCTCGCGCACCTATGAGCCGATGCAATCGTGGTCAAAAGCTACAAAGTCGGATGCGGCGGGAATTCGTGTGTCCGGAATTCTCGGCTTTGATCTTGTACGTGATCTCATTATCCAAATCGACTACCGCGACCTCCTCATCGATCTGGAACCGAACGGAGAGGAAATAAGGAAATCTTCTCATGAGTGACCGACGCGGCAGACTTGCCCCAAGACCCTCTTGGACATACAAATCTGTTGAACTTTAGGTTGCTCACCACGATTCGACCACAGTCGTAATCCACATTCGGAATAGCGCAAAGGGGTATGTCGGCAATCACAGAGCCGCAATCCCTCCCTGCCTTGATCCCCATCTTCCTCCAGATATCAAAACTCCATACTTCCCCTTCGGCAAAGGTGTAGATCGCCATGTCACCGGCATGGTGTGACTTAGTGGCTTCTGGGGCCGTTTCGGTCTGGAGCTTCGCGCCCGTGCGCAAATTTAATCTGACCCGTTTTGTAACGAATTCGATGTTCCGTGACTTTATCTCTATGAACGCATCATCGAAGGACACTTCATCCAATGATTTCTCGAATGTTTCGAGCTCTGGGCCTTTCCCTCCTCCTTTGCATGGGAGCATCGGCAGCATCTGCGCAAGAGCCTCTAACAATCCGTCAGGCCGTAGATCAGGCTCTCGGACAAAGCCCCCAGGCTGCCATCGCTCGCGCCGGTGACCAGGAAGCGAAGTCGGCGGCCACGATGGCGCGCACCCAACTGCTACCCCACCTCAACTTCACAGAAGACATCTCCCGCGGAGACGACCCGGTCTATGCGTTCGGTACCCGGCTTCGGCAGGGGCAGTTCACCCAGGCTGACTTCGCGCTCGATGCACTGAATCATCCTCCATCGATCGGCAACTTCTCCACCCGTTTCTCGGGTTCCTGGACGGCATTTAATTCGTTCAAGACGCAGAGAGAGATTCACAGTGCCGATCTTCTCCGGGCAAGCGCATCCTCCTCCGACAAGGCAGTCGACCAGCAGATCGTGCTCGGCGTAGTCGCAGCGTATCAGTCGGTGCTCTACGCGCAGCGGGAGATCGACGTAGCGCAGCATGAACAGGAGACGGCATCGGCGCTGCTGGCTTCAGTGGACGACCACGTCAAAGCCGGTCTTGCAGTAGAGTCGGACCGAATGTCGGCTGAGGTTAACGTGGCCGCGCGCAAGCAGGAACTCATTGCTGCCCAGGGCAACCTGGACCTGGCGTGGGCGCAGTTGCGCGAGGCCATGGGAACCCCGGACCTCAAAGCATCGGAACTGAAACCGATTGAGCCGCATACATTCGACCAACTGCCGCTCGAGCAGGAGCTTGCGACAGCCGCAAAGACTCGCCCCGACTTGACAGCGCTGACGCAGGCGCAATCGGCGCAGGCTTCAGGCCTGCGGGCGGCGAAGTCGAACTTCGGCCCTGTCGTGAACACCTACGGCAACTGGGAAGAAGACCGCGGATCGCTGGGCAGTTCGGGTGGAAACAACTGGGTAGTTGGCGTTCATATCAGCGTCGACATCCTGCCTTTGGGCAAACGCGCCCAGCTTGCGCAGCAGACCGCTGCGAAACAGAAGATCGACGCACAACTGTCTGCCTCGCAACAGCATGTGCGGCTCGAAGTAAGCCAGGCGCACATTCACCGGAGAACAGCGCAACTCTCGCTGGAAACGGCGCAGGCCGCGCTGGACCAGTCGGCCGAGAGCCTTCGCATCCTTAAGAACCGCTATGGTGCGGGACTTGCCAACATCACCGATTTGCTGCGGGCCGAAGATGCGGAGAGACAGAGTCAATCGAGCTACTGGCATGCGGTATACGGAAATGCTATGGCCTATGCTGAGCTACTTTACGCAACCGGAATGCTAACTCCCGATGCGGCGGAGGATTTGCAATGAAGATACTTTTGCGAGCGAGTTTGCTTACCGTTTTCGCGGCAACAATGGCCGGCTGTCATAGCGGCGAATCGGCATCACCGGCTGTCGTCGAAACCATGCAGTCGCGGGTCGTCCAGAGCCAGCAGCAACAGATTCCCCTGAACATCCGTTCGACGGGGACCGTTCACGCAAGGCAGACAACCGTCATCTCCGCGCAGGTTGTCGGCCGCATCCAGCAGGTTCTGGTGCGCGAGGGAGACAGCGTGCGAGCGGGACAAACTCTGGCCGTGCTCGACGACGCTGCGTTGCGAGCGTCGGTAGACCAGGCGCAAGCAGGAGTCAAGGCTGCTCAACAGCAGCAGGCTGCCGCGCAAACCGATGCAAAGCTGGCTGCCAGCACCCTGGACCGATATCGGCAACTTCAGGCCGAGAAGAGCGTCAGCCCGCAGGAGATGGACGAAGTTGCGCAACGCGCTGCTGCCGCCTCCGCCAGGCTCGAGGCAGTACGCTCGGAGACTGACGCGGCTCGCGCCCAGGAAGCCGGAGCCCACACGATGCTTGGCTATACCCATCTGGTGGCGCCCTTTGCAGGCGTCGTAACCTCACGGATGGCCGATCCGGGGACGCTGGCTTCGCCGGGCGTTCCCTTGCTTCAGGTTGATCAGGCCGGAGCGCTGCAACTGCAAGCCACGGTCGATGAGTCGGCAATCGCCACCGTCCACAAGGGGATGAAGGTGCAGGTCGCGATCGATGGCGCTTCGTCCGCGAATATTACGGGCACGGTTGCGGAGATCGACCCAGCCGCCGATCCCAACAGCCATAGTTTTACTGTCAAAATCGCCCTTCCTTCCTCAAGCCAACTGCGCGCCGGCATGTATGGAACAGCGGAGTTTGCCAACGGCGTCCGCCAGGCGATAGTCATTCCGCGATCCGCTGTGGTCTCCCGCGGATCGCTGGCCTGTGCGTATGTTCTCGACGCTCAGGGAATCGCGCAACTCCGCTATCTCACCCTCGGCGCAGCACAGGGCAATCTCGTAGAAGTTCTGTCGGGCGTATCCCCCGGCGAACAGCTTGTGGACGATCCTGCTGACCGTGACATCGCCGGCAAGCGCATCGAGGTTCGGCGATGAAGCAGGATCTTGGCATTGCCGGGAAACTGGCTCACACCTTTCTCAATTCCAAGCTGACGCCGCTGTTCATCGCTGCGTCGCTGGCAATCGGAGCGTTCGCGGTTGCGATCATTCCTCGCGAAGAGGAGCCGCAGATCCTGGTCCCGATGCTGGACATTACCACCGCTATGCCCGGTGCATCGCCGGCTGAGGTGGAACAGCGCGTAACGTTGCCCATCGAGAATCTGGTGCACGAGATCTCGGGCGTCGAGTATGTGTACTCCACATCGGCTCCCGGACAGAGCCTGGTGATCGTCCGCTTCCTTGTCGGCACGCCCCAGGAAGACGCGCTCATCAAGGTCTACAGCAAGCTCTACTCCAACTTCGATCGCATGCCGCCGGGCGTGTCTCAGCCGCTCATCAAGGCCCGCTCGATTGACGACGTTCCGATTCTGGCCCTCACTCTGTGGGGCCAGCATTACAACGGCTATCAACTTCGCGCCATCGCGGCTGAGATGCAACACAACTTCGAGCAAATCTCCGATGTTTCGGAGACGACGCTCATCGGTGGACTGCCGCGGACCATGCGCGTCGAACTCAGCACCGGGAAGCTCAATGCCTACGGCATTTCGCCCATGGCCATCGTTGGCCATCTGCAAGCCGCAAACGCAACGCTGCAGGCGGGCAACTTCGCTGAGAATAACCAGGAAGTTAGGGTCGACGTTGGCAACATCTTCACCCGTAAGGAAGACCTCGAAGCCGTCGTCGTAGGTGTCGTCCGCGGGCAACCGGTCTACCTACGCGACGTTGCCGACAAGATCGTCGATGGTGCTGCCGACCCCTCCGACTACGTGGTCTTCGGCACGGCAAACTCCCGCAATGCAGATACGTCGGCAGTGGGGCAATACCCGGCAGTGACCATCACGGTGGCGAAACGCAAAGGCACCAATGCGACGGACATCTCGAATGCGGTCCTCGCGAGCGTACATCGGATGCAGGGCGTAACCGTCCCCAACGACGTGACAGTCACGACCACCCGTAACTACGGAGAGACGGCCAAGGACAAGTCCGGCGAACTGCTCGAGCACCTGCTGCTGGCGACGCTTTCCGTAACCCTGCTGGTCGCGCTCTTCCTGGGCTGGCGTGAGTCGGGTGTCGTCCTGCTGGCCATTCCGGTCACGCTCGCGCTCACCATGTCGGTGTTCTATTTCCTCGGCTACACTATCAATCGCGTCACGCTCTTCGCCTTGATCTTCAGCATCGGTATTCTCGTGGACGACGCCATTGTCGTCGTCGAGAATATGGTGCGGCACTTCCGCCTCCCGGACAGTCACGGCCGGCCTATGAGCGAAGTCGCGGTGGAAGCAGTCGCCGAAGTAGGCAACCCCACCATCCTTGCTACCTTTGCTGTAATCGCGGCAGTCCTGCCAATGGCCTTCGTCCGCGGCCTGATGGGGCCATACATGCGTCCCATCCCTGTGGGAGCTTCCGCGGCTATGCTCTTCTCGCTGCTGGTTGCTTTCGTAGTTTCGCCCTGGGCCGCGCTCCGTCTTCTCGGAAAGCACCTTGGCGGTGAGAAGGTACTCGAACCCGAGACCGAGAACTGGCGAACCAGGCTCTATCGCCGCATCATGTCGCCGCTGATCCGCTCCCCGCGCAACCGCCTCTTCTTCTTCATCGGGGTCGCAGTGCTGCTGCTGATATCGGTGGCGCTGGTGCCTACTGGGCTGGTGCGCGTGAAGATGCTGCCATTCGACAACAAGAGCGAGCTGCAGGTCATCATCAATATGCCTGACGGAACGCCGCTCGAGCAGACGGCTCGTGTCGCGGAGGCACTCGGTAACGAACTTGCCCGGCAGCCGGATGTCCTGAACTACCAGACCTACACTGGTACCTCCGGCCCCTATAACTTCAACGGACTAGTGCGCCATTACTACATGCGCCGCCAGCCTAACCAGGCCGATATCCAGGTCAACCTCCTGCCTGCAAAACAGCGCAGCGTGCAGAGCCATGCGATTGCAAAGCGGCTTCGTCCATTGATGGATGCCATCGGCAATCAGTACGGCGCTCGCATCCAGGTCAGCGAGGTTCCCCCCGGTCCGCCTGTCGTGCAGACGCTGGTCGCAGAGGTCTACGGCCCTGACCTGGCTGGGCAGACGCAAGTCGCCCAGCAGATCAAGTCGATCTTCAAGAACACTCCGGGTGTCGTCGACACCGACTGGTACGTCGAAGACCCTCAGCCGAGAATGGTGATGCGCGTGGATGAGGTCAAGGCTGCACAGCATGGTATCGCAGTCTCCGATGTCGCCCACGCGCTTGCGCTCGCTATTTCTGGAACACAGGTCGGCCTGATCCACGATCAGGCCTCGCGGGAGCCTGTACCTGCGATTGTCGAACTTGACCGCGCCGATCGTTCCTCCGAACAGGGGCTGGAGAATATTCGCCTGCCCGGCGCAGACGGCGGCATGGTTTCCCTTCGGGAGTTGGTCATCGTCGAACACAAGACGATCGAGCCCAGCATCTATCACAAGAATCTGCGGCGCGTCGTTTACGTCACGGGAGACGTGGCCGGCGCGGAAGAGAGCCCGGTCTACGCCATCCTGAAGATGAACAAGGACCTCGATCATCTCACTCTGCCCGGCGGATACACGCTGACCCGCTACAACGCCGTGATGCCCGACTCTACCGACCATTACTCGATGAAGTGGGACGGAGAGTGGCACATCACGATTGAGGTCTTCCGCGATCTGGGCCTTGCGTTCGCCGCGGTGCTGGTTCTCATCTACGTCCTCGTAGTGGGCTGGTTCCGGTCCTTCATCGTGCCGCTGATCATCATGGCGCCAATCCCCCTTACGCTGGTGGGCATCTTGCCGGCCCATGCGATTCTGGGCGCGTTCTTCACCGCCACCTCGATGATCGGCTTCATCGCTGGCGCTGGAATCATCGTGCGTAACTCGATCATCCTGGTCGACTTCATCGAGCTTCGCCGTCGCCAGGGAATGCCTCTGGCAGAAGCGGTGATCGATGCAGGCGCAGTCCGCTTTCGGCCCATGCTGCTAACCGCGGCAGCGGTTGTTGTCGGGGCATGTGTGATCCTCTCAGACCCTATTTTTCAGGGCCTTGCAATATCGCTGATTGCCGGAGCAGTTGCCTCAACCTTCCTCTCGTGGCCGACCATTCCAGTGCTCTACTACATGGTCCACTCAAGGCGCCAGTCTGGGCCGGATCCTCAACCCAACACCGATCAAGGAGATTCCTAATGACAGTCGAACGCGGCGTGCGCCTCATGGCAGGCTTGATGGTGCTTTTATCGCTTAGACTTGCCCATTTTCTTTCGCCCTACTGGCTGTGGCTGACCGTATTCGTCGGACTCAACCTGTTGCAATCCGCATTCACGAACTGGTGCCCAGCCATGGCGATCCTGCGCGGCATCGGTTTGAAGGACGCCAACTGCTGCGCGACTAAGTAGGAGCGAGATGCACAACAGACGATTCCCCTCATCCGAAGCATATAGGCTCGACCTCCCCGCACGAAGGCTATGGCTTCCACCTGTGGATGTGCTCGTGGCGATGAATGTGCATTCCGGTCAAACGGTCGTCGATGTGGGCGCCGGAACTGGCTACTTCTCGTTGCCATTGGCTGACGCTGTTGGACTCCAGGGCAAGGTCTACGCGGTCGACTCCCAGAACGAGATGCTCGCGCTTCTGAAACAGAAGTTGGATGAAGCCGCGATACTCAACGTGGAGCTTATCCACGCGGAAGCTGTTAGCACAGGTCTTGCGGCAGGCAGTTGCGATTTATTCTTCGCTGCAAACGTCTGGCATGAATTCGAAGACCGCCATGCCGTACTGAAGGAGGCCGCCCGCGTGC
>Ga0302319_10008824_pt1 | contig 19521 bp, 22 predicted proteins | sample Bog_T0_2_FD_203319 | JGI IMG/M metagenome (GOLD analysis project Ga0302319, IMG submission 203319) | Peat permafrost microbial communities from Stordalen Mire near Abisko, Sweden - Bog_T0_2 | ecosystem: Environmental > Terrestrial > Soil > Wetlands > Peat | place: Sweden: Abisko, Stordalen Mire... | reverse complement strand
GTCCCTCGATCCGCTTGACCACCGGAATCAAGGGCTCGACCTTGACCCACAATGCATCCGATACTGTCCACGACTTGATCTGTGCCATCTTGAGCCGCATCTTCGCCCAAGTCCGACCTCCACTGACAAGATAATCGAAGGGGGGAATCAAGGTTACCACTATTTACGGATAAGTTCTTAAGAAAAAGCCACCTTGCACGGAACGAAATAGAGCACATGAATTGGAGAACTGCTCTAGTTTGCAGCGCCCGTAGCGGGCTGGTGAGCAAGAGCCTCAATGTCTTTTTCGAGATCCTCGCGCATCTGCCATGGATGGTCCGGATCGCGCAGGGAAGTTACGTCGTAGATGCGCCAACCGCCGCGCTCCCACGCCAGAACGATCCTGAGCTTGCGCCGGTCGTCTTTTTTGCGATGGGTGGGCGAGGTGAGCGCAAAGGAGACGGTCGCAACCGCGCGCTCCGGGCCATCCAGTTGCGCGTCGATCTTCAGCTCCCAGATCCCTTCCCAGTCTTGACAATCGCAGAGTGGGTCAGCGTCCAGTGCGCCCACGTTCTCAGGCCCGGCGGCCTTCTGGTCTTGATCGACAAGCGCCAGCAGCGTGGAGTGGAAGTACCGGTCGGTCAGCGGGACGCCCTTGCCGCCCTTCCCATACTGCTGGTAGACCGCGCTCAGAAAGGATTTGGCCGAAGCCGCATCCGCTGCGACGGTTCCGCAGGCTGGCGTCGAGGAGCCTGCCCATGAGGCGACAATCAAGAAAAACGCAACCAGCGGTTTGGCAGGCATCAGCGGAACCCCGTCTTGTCTGGAAAACAAGTTCCGCCAATTTTACGCGAGTGCTCGTGCGGGGGACCGTTCAGGCTGCCGGCCGCTCTACGCGATGGCCACTGAGCGAAGCCGGCCCCGCGGGCTGTGAGCCCAAATAGCGCTCCAAACCAACCATGGCCAGGAGATCTTCCACCCGCGGCGGCACATTCGTCACTCGGAATCGGCGCCCGGCCGCGTGGGCGTTCTGGTAGAGCAATACCAGCGCCGCAATGCCTGCGGCGTCAATCCGCTCCACCGCGCCCAGGTCCAGTGCTACGCTCTGCTCGGTCACCAGCCGGCCCAGCCGCTCGATCAGTCCGGCCACCTGGCCGCGCACCAGCTCCTCGGCGCCGGCCGAGTCAATCATCGTTATATTCAGGGTCGTCATTGCCTCACACATTGCAGTCATCATGGGAAAATCTCCTTGGGGAGGGTTGATCTGTTCGGGCTGGCCGCTTTCGGCCAATGCCATTGTCAACCTGGTTAAATGCACTCAAGCGGCCAAAGACGGCCAGAGGGAATAAGCTGAAATTGAAGCGGATAACGGCCCACCGGCTTCAGTCTTCCGGGCGCCGGGTGTTCACTTCCGGTCCCTCCGTCCGCATGCGGACACAATCCTTACTACGCAAACAGGAGCGTCCCCGGTTCCATGCATCGCACTGAATCCCAATCCGCGAACCCCGCCGCGACAAACCTCGACCGCGATTCAGTGCGCACTCTCGCGCTTGCGGCCGGTTTCTCTGAAGCCGGACTGGTGGCGCTGCCCCACGCACGCACGCAGCGCGACGCGGAGCGGTTCAGCGCATGGTTAGAGGCTGGGCGTGCGGGGAAGATGCACTACCTGGAGCGGTTAGGGGAGGACGGCCACCTGCTTCGTTCTCAGGTGAGCGTTCCGTTTCCCTGGGCGCGCTCGGCCGTTGTCTGCTTTACCAATTATAACTGCGCACAGCCCCTTTCGACGCAACCAGCCGATCCGGCCGCAGGCTGGATTGCCCGTTATGCCTGGAGCAGCAGGGAAGAGATCGGCCGCAAGCAGCCCGGCGGCCCGGAGTCAGTCCCTGCCAGAAAGCCCAGCGACTACCACAAGATCCTCAAAAAGCGGCTCTTAGCCCTTGAAGAAAGCCTGCATGCCCAGTTCGGCGCATTTGAGGCGCGTGGCTACGTCGACACCGGCCCGGTCGTCGAGCGCTCCCTGGCTACCGCCGCCGGCCTCGGCTGGACGGGCAAAAACACCTGCCTCATCCATCCCAAGCTGGGCTCCTACGGCTTCCTGGCAGTTCTCCTCACCTCATTGCCGGTCCAGGAAGAAAAAGCGCCCCCGGCGCTCGTGCCGGATCGCTGCGGAACCTGCCGCCGCTGCCTCGACGCCTGCCCCACCGGCGCGCTCATCGCTCCCTACCAGATGGACGCCACGCGCTGTATCTCCTACCTCACCATCGAGCATCGCGGCGAGATCGACGCGGGCCTGATGGCCGGCATGGGCCGCCAGGTCTTCGGCTGCGACATCTGTCAGGACGTCTGCCCCTGGAACCGAAAATCCCCCATCGGCGTCGACCCAGATCTGGCGCCTCGCGAAGAACTCGTCAATCCGTCGCTCGACTGGCTGGCCCAACTCGATGAAGCGCAGTGGGAGAAGCTCTTCAACGGCTCGCCCATCCGCCGCGCCGGCTTTCTTGGGGCGAGCCGCAACGTCGCCATCGCCATGGGCAACAGTGGCCTGGCCCGCTTTCTGCCGTTACTCCGCGCCTGGGCAGAAGCCACAGACCAGGGCCTGCGCACCGCCGCTGAATGGGCTATCGCACAGCTCAACGACCAGCCCAACCCGCCCGCGCCCTGATGCCGGGAAGAGCGCGAATGCGGGTGCCCCAGCCTTGCGATTCGCCGCGGCAGATGGCAAGGCTGGGCAAGCACGACGAGTGTTCTCTACGCCACCACCCGCGTCACGTCCGCCGCGCTCAGTCCCTTGGGCCCCTGCTGGCAAACAAACTCCACCGCCTCGCCCTCATTCAGCGTCTTGTACCCGCTCTCCTGAATCGCCGAAAAGTGGACAAACACGTCCTCGCCGCTCGAGCGCTGGATGAAACCAAACCCCTTGGCCCCGTTGAACCACTTCACCACGCCTTGTTCTTTCATGCACTTCCTCCTTCATGGTTGCTGCAGGCGCCCTCGTCCTGCCGTTCACAGGCCTCCATCAACCCGTGCGCGCAAAGCCCTGAAGACGCCGCGAGCCGCCGTTGGGCACCGGAGCGGTGCACTGCGGCGGCTCGAAATCGTTTCCAGGCTGAGTCGTGCCCTCGCGCAACAAAAACTTCCAATGCTGGATAGCCTTCCCCAGATTTTCCAGGCCCGCTGAAGCAGGCCGTACTTTTTTATGGCAGGAATCAAATAAGGATTCAATAAGAAAATCAACATGACCCGCGCCCGCGCCGCCCATCCCTCGCAGTCTATCCTTGAAAGAGCACCCATCCCGCAGCCACATCCGCATGGGAATGCCGATCAAGGAGCCGCATTTGGCTGAGGCCTCAGAATCCGCCGTCGACATCGAATCGCCCCTCGCTGCCGCCGCTGCCACGCCAGCACCCGAGCCGGCCACAATCTCGAAATGGTATCGCTGGCGCCACGCCGGCACGGCCCTCTTCGCCTATCTGCTCGATAGCGAAGTGCACACCTTCGCCTTCAGCGTCGCCGCCAACGCCATCATCTCGTTCATACCCTTCATCGTTCTGCTGTACACGCTGTCACGCACCGTATTTAACTCCGACATGATGGTCAACGCGGTCAGCGACATGGTCAACTACTTCCTTCCCACCACAGCCAGCCAGGGATTCCTGACCTACAACCTGGAGAAGGTGGTTCCGCGCCATGTGCAGTTTCTTTCCCTCGTCATGATCCTCATCTCCTGCACGGGAATCTTTCTCCCCCTCGAGGTCGCGCTCAACCAGGCCTGGGGCGTCACCAAGAGCCGCAATTATCTCTTCAATCAAATGGTGGCATTAGGTCTGGCGCTGCTCATGGTGGTCCTCGCCCTGGTCAGCATCTTTCTCAATACTGGCCAGCAATGGCTGCTTGGCGAGTTGTTCTTCCATCACATCGACAACTTTGTCTACCGTGGCGTCAGCGAGTTGTGGCTCGCGCTCTCCACAGGCGTCGCGTCCATCCTCTTCTTCTTCTCCATCTATTGGATTCTGCCCAACCGCAAGGTCCCCTGGCGTCCCGTCCTGCGCACGTCCATCGTCACTGGCATCATCTGGCTGCTGGCCAAAATGGTCTTCGTTCAGGTGCTCCCGCACCTCGACCTGAAGGCCCTCTATGGACCGTTTTATGTGTCGGTGGGATTGCTCTTCTGGGCCTACGTCTCCGGCCTCATCCTCTTCGCCGGTGCCCAGTTCAGCGTCTCCCGCTGGGGCGACAAAAAAACCTCGAACCCATCGGAAAACGCAGCCTCGAAGTAAGGCCGCGACCCTCAAGCCTGCTAACGCATCGAAGCGTAAAGGCGTTGCACCGACCGCTTTGTATCAGGGCATGACTTCAGTCATGCCGCAAATGCTTGACGAATGATCTTGGGCTTCAGCCCCCGGCGGAGTGCCCATGTGCGGGATATTCTTGCCGTTGTCGCAAGAGTCGGAAATCACAAGGCCAAAATGGGCGTATCAGGGTGTCGTTCAACAAGGCGCCACGAGCGGCTACTGCACCGAAAACCCCTTCACCGCAATCGCGTCCGGTCCGCGGCCAGTCGGCAGAATCGCAAACAGCGACTGCGTCCCAGTCCGGACCACGGCCACATCCCCTGACCGATTGTCGACCACAAAAAGCAAATAGCCATTGGTCGAAAACGCCAGCGCCGCCGGGCCGTCGCCCACGTGGATTGAGTTGAGCCGCCGGCCATCGTCGATCGCATACGGCGTCACGTACTGCGAGCGCGAGTTGGCCACGTAGAGCATCGAATTATCGCTCGACACCAGCCCCCGCACCGGCGCGTCACCCATCAGGTAAGCGCCGCCCACGTCGTCGGTCGAAGTCACCACTTCACTGATCGAATCCGACCCCGCGTTCGACACAAACAGCTCGCCGCCGTCGGGCTTGAGCGCCAGTTGCATGGGCACGCGACCCACATCGAGCAGCGCCTCCATCCGGTCCGGCTTGCCGGCGTTGAACTTCGAGTCGGCCAGCGCAATCGCCATCACCTGGTGCCCGGCCGAGCAGGCCACAAAGGCCTTGGTCGAGTCGGGCAGAATCACCACATCCGCCGCACCCGGGCAGCCGTCAAACACCGCCCGCACATTCCGTCCCGTCGCGTCGAGCACGCTCACCGAATTGCCCCGCCGGTTGGCCACCACCAGCGTGCGGCGATCGGGTGCAATCCGCACCGCAACCGGCTCCTCGCCCGCGCCAATCTCGGCAATCGCCTGCCGCGCCTTCAGATCGATGATCGAGATCGAGTTCGACCCGGAGTTGGCCACATACGCCAGTGCGCCCTCGCCATCGAGCTCAATCGACAGCGGCTTGCGATGCAGCGGAATCGTCGCCGCCACCGCGTTCTTCTCCGCATCGATGACCGACAGCGATCCCTGCCCGCTCTCGGACCCCGCATTCACGACGTAGACTTCGTTGCGCTTCGGGCTCGTCGCCACGGCCACCGGATTCTGCCCCACGGCAATCTCGCGGTCCACGCGCACGTTCACCACATCCAGCACCGTCACCGTCCCGGAGCCGCTGTTGGCCACGTATGCATATTCGCGATAGTTCGCGGGATACTGCGGGAAGTCCTGCTTGCTGCATGCGGTGACCACGGCCAGGGAAAGAAGAACGACGATGGCGGCGATCAAGCTGAGCGTTCCCACTCTTCCGCCAAAAAACCGGCGGAAGGATGGGGTACCCAGCATTTGATTGCTCCGCGAATTGCGCCTGCCCTGCCGCTCGGTCATGCGCTCAGTCCGCAGCCGTGGCCACGCTGATGCTGCGCGGAAGCGTGCGTCCCACCACCGGCGCAATCTGGCCCAGCTCGTCCATCATGCGTGCAAACTGGTCGGGATAGATCGACTGCGGCCCGTCGGAGAGCGCCTTCTCAGGATGATTGTGTACCTCGACCAGAATGCCGTCGCAGCCCGTCGCTACCGCGGCCCGCGCCATCGGCAGCACGCTGTCGCGCTTGCCGGTGCCGTGGCTCGGATCAACCAGAATGGGCAGGTGGCTCAGCCTCTGCACCGCCGGAACAATGCTCAGATCGAGCGTGTTGCGGGTGTGGTCGGCAAAGGTGCGCACCCCGCGCTCGCACAAGATCACCTGATAGTTGCCCTCGCTCATGATGTACTCGGCACTCATCAGAAATTCTTCGAGCGTGGCTGAAAGCCCGCGCTTGAGCAGCACCGGCTTGCGCAGCTTACCGGCCTTCTTGAGCAGCGAAAAATTCTGCATGTTGCGCGCGCCAATCTGGATCACGTCTGCCCACTCGGCCACCAGCGCCAGGCTCTCGTTGTCGATCGCTTCGGTAATGATGCGCAGCCCGTAGCGCTCGCGGATCTCCGCCATGATCTTCAGCGCGTCAAGGCCCAGGCCCTGAAATGCATAGGGAGACGTGCGCGGTTTGTACGCCCCGCCGCGGAAGAACTGCGCGCCCGCCGCTGCAACCAGCTCGGCAATCTCGAACGCCTGGTCGCGGCTCTCGATCGAGCACGGACCGGCGACGATCGCCAGGTCGCGTCCGCCAATGGTCGCGTCGGTCCCCGGAAACTGAATGACCGTGTCTTCTTCCTTCACGTCGCGGCTGGCCAGCTTGTAGGCCTTCGTCACGCGGATGACCTCGGCGACGCCGGAGAGATCCTCAATGCTGCCGCGCTCCACCTCGCCGTGGTTGCCGGTGATGCCAATCGCGGTGCGCTGCGCGCCAGGCAGCGGATGAGCGCGAAATCCGAGCTGCTCAATATAGTCGCAAACCGCCTGGATTTGTTCCGGCGTCGCCTGCGCTTTCATCACAACCAACATAAAAGCCCCCAAACCACCAGTTTATCCGCTGGCTTGACGCAGGGCAATTTTCTTTTGAAAGGAGACTGCAATCGTACCGGCGTCGTAGAGGGCTCCGCGATTGCGGGCTTGCCGCGCCAGAGCGAGAGGTGTTTTCTAGAAGCCGGCCGCGCTGCTCAGCGAGCTGCGCACCGCGGCAAAGCGGTTGCTGGTCGAGTTGAGCGCGCTGTTCACCACGGGAACCTTGCGGGCCAGTTCGCCCGCCTTGGCACCTGCATTCTGCGCCGCCACCTGGGCTCCGCCGTGCGCCCAGTTCAACGCGTTCGTGGGCAGCAGGTCGGCAACACTGGTCGGAATGCTGTTGGCCATGCCGGCAATCTGCAGCCGAGCCGTGGTTACGTTGCGATCGACGAATAGGCCGGCGGAGTGAGAAAGGGACTCAAGTTGCACGGTGATGCCGGCTACGGTTGCCCGTGTCTCCGGGCTGGCCTGGTCAAGTGCCGCCGGGGCCATGCGCACAACCACCGCTCCCAGAACGGCGATTCCTACCAGCGCCATCAAGCCATTCACGAATTTCCGAAGCGTGACCATAACGGGGTCCTCATTGACTCCAGAGACGGAAAACTAGTTGTCCAGCTCATCCGCGGCTTCTGCGCCGGACTTGGCGGCAACAATCGCGGGGGCGACAACCATTCCGATAAAAGCGAGAGCGATCATGAGATCATGCATGGCGTTTCTCCTCAGGAAGGCTCCAGGGAACCTGTCCACATCTGGATCATCGACGTAATGAGAAAAAACTTAAATACCACAAAAACAGCGCCCGGAGGACGGCAGGTGGGATGCCAATACCACCTTCGTGGGAGGAGGTACCTTGTCTTTCAATACCCGCAGGAGGGGGCGCCGACTGCCAATCGAGCGCAAACCGTGTGAGGCGATTGACGGACTAGAGCAGTTCTCCAATTCATGTGCTCTATTTAGTTCCGTGCAAGGTGGCTTTTTCTTAAGGAAAAAGCCACTTATCATCGTGCTTTCGGTGTACAGCAATTGGAGAACCGCTAAAAACGTAAGTTACTCTAATGATTAATCTTAATTGGCAACAGGGGATTGGGGTGGTCCTCAGTTGTCGCCAGACTGCGAGCTTTGCGCCGACCATTTGAGTCCAAGATAGGCCAGGTATCCAAACTGGATCGCCCAGGTCAGGATGTAGGCCGTGACACGAAACGCATGATCGATCGGAGCAATCATCAGGTCGTGCTGCTGCTGGGTCATGTGCAGCCGCCAATCCCCAGCGGGTTCTGCGGGCGCGGTGGCAAGGGTGAAGATTGCCCACGCGAGGAGAGCGATGGGGATGAGTGCGGCGATCCGGGCGAGAGTCTTTTTCATTGCAATCCTCAAATTCCTGAATCAGCGAAATTCCGAATCAGGAAGATATTGAATCAGGCGGTCCAAAATCAGGCGGTCGTTGATCAGGCGTTCAGGGCCCGCTCGGCTTCGCGAGCCACGGCCTTCTGTTGCCTCAGTTCGAGTTGATGGCGCACGATCAGCACCATCAAACCCCAGCACATCCAGGCAAACATGTTCCACAGGAAGGGGCGCAGGATGACCGGGGCCATGCCCGATCCCTCGCCGCCGCCGAACACCGGACCCGGATGCTGGCCGGGAAGGCGATTCGAAATGTAGACGATGGGCACCGCGATGCCGCCGAAGATGCCCAGCACCGCAGACGAGGTGTGCATCTGCGCGCCGCCGGCAAACCTGCGCAGCAGCAGGTAACTGACGTAGATGAGCCACAGCAGCAGGGTGGTGGTCAGGCGCGGGTCCCAGGTCCACCAGATGCCCCAGGCGCGATAACCCCACAGCGGCCCGGTGACCAGTACCACGGTGCAGAAGACGATGCCCACCTCCGCGCCCGAGACGGCCCAGCCGTCCCATGCCAGCGCCAGCGTGGGATTCTTCCTGTGCAGGGTCAGGTAGCCGATGGAACCTGCCATGGAGATGGCGAAGAACAGAAAGGCCACCGACGCCGAAGGCACGTGGTAAAAGATGATGCGGTACTCGTCTCCCTGCATCATCTCCGCGGGAGCGCTGTTGGCCAGGTGGAAACACCACACCGCCAGAGCGACGTTGAATATGGCAAAAAGTCCGAGCAGCAGCTTTTTCATTGCAACACCCTGATCGACGGTTCAAGTGTACAGCGCGCGTGCCGCGCAGGCAGCCTACTCAGCACGCAGAATCGTGTCAAACAACAAGATGGAAGCGGTGGTGTAGATGATGTCGTAGCCGGCTAGGAGCTTGATCCAGATGGTTGGGTCAAATTCTCCTGTGAAGATGCCAGTTGTCGCATTCACCATGGCCATCAGCGCCGGCGTGAAGATGGGAAACAGGATCAGCGGCAACAGCAGTTCACGGTTGCGGCTGTTGATGGAAAGTGCGGCGAAGAACGTGCCGTTTGCAACCAGCGCCCAGGTGCCAAGCGGAAGCACCAGAAACAGCAACCAGCCCTGGCCGAGAATATGCAGGTTGTAGAAGATCAGGAAAACCGGCGCCAATAGCAGTTGCACAATTGAGACAAACAGGAAATTGGCCACCACCTTGGCCATAAAAAGCTGCGCTCCGGAGGTCGGCGCCATGCGTTGCGCGTCCAATACCTGGTGGCGAATCTCCCGTGCCCACGCCTGGTTCAGCGCGCTCACCGATGCAAACATGGTGGCCACGCACAGCACCCCCCCTGAAATTTCCCGCGAAAACGCGCCGCGCGGCGAAAAGGCCAGCGAGAACAGCACCACCACCAGCAGCGCAAAAAAAAGCATGGAGTTGATGGCCTCGCGCGAGCGCCACTCGATGCGCAGGTCCTTGACGAGATGAGTCCAGAGGGTCTGCATCCTTACACCGTGCCCTCTGCGCCGCGTGGCGCATGCTTGGTCAGGTCGGCCAACTGCGCCTCCACGTCGAGCGCCTCGGCCGCGCGCCGGTAATCCTCCGGCGACAAAATCAGCTGGGTTCCCCGCGCTCCGGCCGAAACGCTGATCTTGTCGAACAGGATCGCTGTCTCGTCGATATACACCGGGTACGGCTTGCGCGCGCCAAAAAGCGTCACTCCGCCGCGGATGTAGCCGGTGAGCGGCTGCACGTCTTTGAGCGGCGCCATCTCCACCTTGCGCAGCCCGGCTGCCTTGGCCAGCTTCTTGAAGTCGAGCTCCGCATCGCCGGGAATCACCGCGAAGCGATAGATATTCGGGCCGCCCGTCACCAGCAGTGTCTTGAAGACCTGCTCGGCCGGCATGCCAATCTTTTTGGCCACCGTGATGGCCGACAGATCCTCGGGATCAACTTCATACTCGCGAATCTCGAAGGGAATCGAGAGCGACTCCAGAAAGCGCGCGCCGTTGGTCTTCATAAAGTGGGGCTCCCTGATTCACCACCCCCACGACGAAGACCTATCGTAGGGGACCCCGCTTCAAAACTGGCCACGCGTCCGGCCTTCAGCGCCAGCACCCAGTCGGCAATCGGCGCAGCGTGCTCGCGCTGGTGGGTGGTGATCACGATCGTCCGGTTGCTCTGCCTGAAACCAGCCAGAAGCTTGACCATCTGATCCACCGATTCAATGTCCATGTTGGAGAAAGGCTCGTCCAGCAGCAGCAGCTCCGGCACCGGCAGCAGCACGCGCGCCAGTGAAGTGCGCTGCCGCATGCCCTGCGAGTACTGGCCCAGAGTACGGGGCAGAGCAGGGTCCAGGCCCACCTGGCGCAGCGCCTCGGCGGGCGACAGATTCGGCCGGCTCCCCTCCTTCGGTGTCGGATAAAGCTTGGAGAAGTAGCGCAGATTTTCCTCGGCAGTCAGCTCGTCGTAGAGCATGGGTGCGTGGCTCATGTAGCCAATCCGGGCCCGCGCTTCATGCGGCTCCAGGCCCCCAAACACCTTCACCGTTCCAAAGCTCGGCCGCAGCAGCCCGGCCAGAATGCGCAGCAGGGTCGACTTGCCTGCGCCGTTTTCGCCAATCAGCACGTAGCAGCGGCCCGGCTCCAGGTCCACCGTCACCTGCCGCAGTGCGGCAAAGGAGCCAAACAGCCGTGACACGCCGACAAGGCTGGCGCAAAGCGCGTGCGCCTCAGACGGTTGGCCAGTTTGAGGAACAGCGCCTGAAACGTTCATCCTCAGGCAGCCGGTCTTTGAGCAGCCGGTTGAGCGCTGCCGGCGGCCGGCCTCGTCGCATCAGATTTGGTGGGAACCGGCGCGCCTGCCGGCTGGTTCGGCCCCTGCGGCGCGTACTTGCTGGCGCACTTGGCCTGCAACACGCTCGCATGGAACACGCCGTCGCGGCCATACGAGCCCTCTGCCAGTGCCTGCGAGTCGTCCTTGAACGTGTCCGGAGGCGGCTCCGAGCCCTTGTACGTCACCTTGAGAATCCGCCCGATCGAGGCCTTCGGCGAGTGGCTCTCAAACTCGTTCAGCTCAAACGTCACGTGCGTGCCGTTCTCCTCAATCGATCCCGGCACCACGAAACCCTCCACGCGCAACTGGCTGTGGTAGGCCTTGTCGCCCATCCCGCCCAGCTCGGCAATGGTCACGTAATAGCTCTTGTTGGCGCCGTAGCCGGAGAAGGCCAGCCAAGCCACGGTGCCCACAATCACAACCGTTGCAATCCCGATCCGCAGTGTGTTTCCAGAGATTTTCATAGTCAACCTTTAACGATACGAGGCTAACCTGCCGGGGTCAATCAACCTGTGATCTGGATCACCTTGGATTCACCGCGGATTGCGGCGGATTTGGGACGTTCGGCCCCGCACGGGAAGCGGCGTCAGGCGGCCATAACGGTCCGGTGAGCGGCATCTGCCAAATAACCTTATAGCAAAATCACGATAGATATACCCTAAGCCACATCTTCAAAGTGTTGATTTCCTTGAGAAATTAATACCTGCCCATCGCTCAACTTGGCACTCTTATCGTGGTTTTGCTCTAGACCGGCCTCCAAACCTCAGACTCGCCGCGACCCGGGCTTCCTGACCACAGCACAGGTGCGGGCCCGCAGCAGCCTGCCCAGCAGGATCGGGGCGCAGGTCACGGCCACAAACAGCGTGCCCAGTAACAGATCGGACATGACCGTGCCGCCTCTCTCGCCCGCCTGCACATGCAATTCAGTGTGCCCAGGGGGAACCATGGAGTTGTTCGAGCGGCAACCATAAAGGAAGAGGGTTACGACAGGGAATCACCAGGATGGGGAAGCGGCGTGATCCCTTGGTCGCATGGCCGCAGGCCCCTGGGGGTGAGTCTTGGCCGCGCGGGTTCCAAAGGGATCAACGCCGCAGAGCAGACCGGGAAAGTGGATGTAAATGCAGCAGGTCCAGCCCCGGCACGGCCGCAGCCGGCGCCGGCTTATCCCATCAGTCTTCGATTTCGCGCTGGGGAAGCGCTGCGACAATTGCCGGGCAGGCGACCATCGCCACAAATGCCAGCGCAATCAGAATGTCGTGCATCGCAGGCTCCTTCAGGGAGAGATGTGGTTGCAGGGCCCAAACCTGGAGTTGTCCATACACCTCGCAGGTAACGCATCAATCGCCCAAATGGGTAATTGAAATCGTGTTACCAATCTACGCCTTTTTGCCAGCATTTCAAGAGAAATATGCCGTGGTTCAAGGCACTTCGCCTCATCATAAGGTGGTAACCAATCTGACCTGAAAGTTGTATGGACGATGTTCTGGATTGGGATTACAGGAAACTAGATTACTTGAGTAATGCAGGGTCGTCCGGGGACACAGGCTGGCTTGGCCGGCAGTTATTCGGTCCGGGTGAGGATTGGAGGATTATTATTCTCCTCCCGGATGCTGCTCCCCGCCCACCCCTTCGCCTGTCAAACTCTCGCCGCAGTCATTGAATACTTCCAAGAGCCTGCGCCGCCCGGTCGAGCGCCTCGGTCAGCACCGTCAGCTGTTGCGCCGCGCGGGTCGAGTCTTTGGCGTCCAGCGCCTCATTTACCCCCGGGATCACCACCGCCGCATAGCCGGTATACTCGCCCGGCGCATAAATGGTGTGCTTGTACCACGGACGGTTTGGCAGGCCCGCCGGGTTCACCAGGCCGGCCTCAGCCTCGCGCAAGGCGGCATTCAGCTTGCCCAGGTCGCCGCTCCCGGCTGTCTGCCGGTCATGCGCCGCCTGCGCAGCTGCAATAAACCGCCCTGCCGCCGACTCAGCCGCCACAAAGTCCAGCGAGGTCACGCCCGCATCCGACGCCTTGCGCCGCGCCGCCACAATGTAATTCTCGATGGCCCGGCCATAGGTCACATAGTCGTAGGGCAGCACATCCGTGTCCGCCATGCGCAACGCCTCCAGGCCAAACACCCGCGCCATCTCCTGGAGGTACACAAAGTGCGGATCGGCGTTCAGCGTGTACCAGGCAAAGTCGTCAAAGGTGGAGTGATAAACCCCATACGGGCCGCCCGAGCCGATGTCGGTCGACGGCACGCCAACGTGCTGCAGAAATGGCGTAAAGTCCGAGCCCGAGCCCAGGTCGCCCACGTGGATCTCTTCATCTTCCTTTGGCGCGTTTGAAGCGCGATGCTCGCTGCCCTCTTCCCGGCCCATCTTCCACTGCTCGTAGACCGTGGAGCCAAGCGGACTGGGCACGCTGCGGGTCAGCTCGCGCACAAACTGCTTGAGCGAGGGCACGGCGGAAGCGGAAAAATCCGGCCCGGCAACGGCCACGTCCACATTGAAGTAGGCCACGGCCCGCTCCAGAATTCTGGCGTTCTGCTCCACCCACTCGGTCGAGCCGATCAGGCCTTCTTCCTCGGCGTCCCAACTGCAAAACACCATCGTGCGCTTGGGCCGCCAGCCCTGTTTAAGCAGCGCGCCCATGCCATGCACCGCTTCCAGCATCGCCGCCGTGCCGCTCGACGGGTCCACCGCGCCATACACCCACGCATCGCGATGGTTGCCCGCAACCACCCAGTCGTCCGGATACTCTGTCCCCTTGATCTTGCCGATCACGTCCCAGATAATCCGCCGCTGGTAGTCCTGCACGGAGACCAGGTGCACCCTCACCGAGCCCGCGCCTGAGGCAGCTCCTAGGTGATAGCGGAAGGGCAGCGCGCCCTGCCAGCCCTGCGGCGCGCCCGGCCCGCCGAGTGCCTGCAAGATCGGCGCCGCATCGTGATAGCTGATGGGGATGGAGATGATGTGCGGCTGGTTGCCCTCCGGCGAGATGCGCGCCGAGTCGGGCAGATCGGGCGTCGAAGCCACGCCCGGCGTCTCCGGGTCGCCGGGATACTTGAACAGGTATTGCACTGACCCGCGCTGCACGCCCGTCTCCGGCCGCCACGGCCCCAGCGGATACGGGTCGCCCTTGTAGTAGCCGTCGTCCTGCGGGTCACTGTAGATCAGCACCCCAATCGCCCCGCGCTGCTGGGCAATGTACACCTTGACGCCGCGAAAGTTGCCCCCATAGCGCACCAGCACCACCTTGCCGTGCAGGTCGATGTGCTGCGCCGCCAGCAGGTCAAAGTCCTCCAGCCGCCCGTAGTTGGCGTAGACCACCTCGCCGGTCACGTCGCCCGAGCCAGAGGAGCCGTTGAACGGCATCACCACCCGGGGATCGTCCTGCCCCGGGTCGCCTTCCACGTGCTCCTTGGTTGGCCCGCTGATCAACAGCTTGCCCGCCGCGTCGTAGGCCTCCAGATGCACCACCTTGGGCCAGTTCAGCAGCACCCGGTAGGGCACAATCGCCGTCTCCAGTCCCGCGGCGCGAAACTTCTCGGCCACGTACTCGGCCGTCGCGTGGTCTTCCGGCGTGGCCGCCAGGTGAGGCACGGCGGTCAGCGTCTTCAGCTCTTCGCCGGCCAGCTTGGCGTCCGGCACAGCCAGAAACTGCCGCTCGATCTTTGCCTCGGCCGTGAAGTCGTTATACCCAAACACAGCCGCGGGAGCCGATTGCGCCCGCAACAGAGCAGGGGGCAGCGTGGGAAGCACAAGCAGGGCAAGGAGAGTACGCGCAGTCATTGAGTTGTTCCTTGATTGAGAGGTCGTTCCAGTTTGGCGAAGTTGACTTGCAGCGTTGCGCCGGCAGGGAAGCTGGAATTACCCCAAAGCTTACACTAGAAACCATGGGGATACCGGATCGGAGCGCCGCGAGCGAGTTGCCCGAAAGCGACTTGAAACCCGATTCCCAGAATCAGGATTCCCGCGTGCAGGCTTTCCTCCGCGAACCCGAAAGCCTCGCCGTCGAAGAAGCCGATGCCGCCACGCCGGCCTTCACCCACCCCGAAGACACCCGCCTGCCGCAGATCGTCCGCGCCCTGCGCAATCCCAACTTCCGTCTGTTCTGGAGCGGCAACTTTCTGTCCAACATAGGCACCTGGATGCAGAACGTGGCCCAGGGCTGGCTGGTGCTCTCGCTCACCGGCTCGGCCTTCTGGCTGGGCGTGGTAGGCTTTGCCGGCTCCATTCCGTTTCTGGTCTTCACGCTCTTCGGCGGCGTGGTGGCCGACCGCGTCAACAAGCGCCGCCTGCTGCTCGTCACGCAATCCGTCATGATGCTGCTGGCCTTTGCGCTTGGCGCCCTGGCCTGGCTCAAAATCATCACCGTGTGGGAATTGGTGGCCATCGCTTTTCTCAACGGCATGGCCATGGCCATGAACGCGCCCAGTTATCAAGCCCTGGTCCCGCGCCTCGTCAAGCGCGAAGACCTCACCAACGCCATCGCCCTCAACTCCGCGCAGTTCAACATGTCCCGGATTCTAGGCCCCACGCTGGGCGGCTACGCCATGGCGCTGGTGGGCGTGGCCGGCAACTTCTTTTTGAACGGCGTCAGCTTTCTCGCCGTCCTCTGGGCTCTGACTCGCATCGAGTATCCAGAGAACGAGCCGTCGCACTATCCCGGCCTGCTGTCGAGCCTCCGCCAGGGCTTCGGCTACGTGCGCGCCAACCCGCAGATGCGCGTGCTGGTGTGGATGACGGCCGCGGCCAGCTTCTTCGGCATCCCTTTCATGACCTTCATCCCCTACTTCGCCCGCATGGAGTTGCACACCGGCGAAACCGGCCTCGGCTGGCTCATGGCCGCTTCAGGTAGCGGCGCCGTGCTCGGCGCAGTCACGGTGGCTGCGCTGGGCACGCTGCGCCATCGCGGCACGGTGGTCACCGTCGGCGGTGTGGCCTTCTTCTCCGCCATCATCGCCTTCTGCTACTCTTCGAATTTTCACTTGTCGCAGGCGCTGCTTCTGGTCGAGGGCTATAGCGCCATCCTGATGATCTCGTCGTTCAACGTGGCCATTCAGCACCTGGCCAGCGACCAGATGCGCGGCCGCGTCATGAGCATCTACGCTACATGTTTTCTGGGCCTGCCGCCGCTTGGATCGCTGCTCATCGGCGAGCTGTCGCGCCACATTCCCACGCCCCACGCGCTGGCCGCCATGGCCGCCACGGCAGCGGCCATCTTCGCGGGGACATACGCGGTGTCAAAACCCCTGCGCGAGCTCGACTAGCACGACGCCAACTGATTCTTTATTTAGCTGAGGACAGAGGGTGCCCCAGGTCTCGTCCCCGCGGCGGGTGAGACCTGGGCAGCCGCCTGTCTACGCTGTCACGGTACAAGGCGAGCGTCAGGCAGCCGGCACCAGTTGCGCGCAGTGCGCGCAGCGTTTCGCCGCGAGCGGAATCTCGCTCAAGCATTCCGGGCACGCCTTGGTCGCCGGCGGCGGCGGCGGAGCCGGCGGGGCAAGCCTCTTCAGCATGTACTGCATCGGTAGCACGATCGCAAAGTAGATGGCTCCCGCAACGAGCACAAAGTTGATCAGCGCGTTCAGCAGTTTGCCGATATGAATATCCCCGGGCACAACGTAATTGGCCGGCAGCGGGCTGGGTGGAGGCGGAACATGATGCAGAACCGGCACATGAATCACCAGCGAAGAGAAGTCCGGCGCGCCCACCAGCGCCGAAATCATGGGCGTAATCACATCGGCGGTAACCGAAGCTGTGATCGCTCCAAACGCGGCGCCGATGATCACGGCCACCGCCAGGTCCACTACATTTCCACGCAGAATAAAGTCCCGAAAGCCCTTCAGCATGTCTTCCTCCTGTCATTTCCCCTGGTGTGATTTTTCTGCTTCGCGTGGCTCGATTCCTTACCGGCCCGCCGCCTTGCCTCGCCGGATCACGGGGTTACGATCCGACGCACTTTCGCCCCATCTTACACGGCAGAATCAGGATGGAGCCAGACGTTGCGCAGGGAATTGACTGCGCCGCAAAGGTCGCCGCGTCGATCGCTCAGATCGGATAGACCCAGAAGAACACCGCCATGGCCAGAATCATCAGCTCGGAGTAGAGCAGGATCAGCACGCCGGCGTGGTAAAGGCTCCAGCGCCGGCCCAGGCAGCGCGCCGTATCCACCATACCCCACGCCGCGGCCAGCACCGGCACAAACTGCCACACCGAGGCGTGCAAGTGCTGCGCATCGGGAAAGCCGGCCAGCCGCATGCTGCCCACCCACGCACTTAGCGAAAGCAGAATCCCGCGCACCAGCGAGCGCCTGCGCGGATGGAGCACGTTGGTGCGGGAAATCGGCACACTGCTACTCTAGACGCTTTGTGGTTCTCACCGAGCCTTCGACGGGTGCCCCCGAGCCTGCCCTGAGCCTGTCGAAGGGTCTCGATTTTGAGACCGGGGATTCCTACCTCGCCGCCAGCTCCATCTCCTTCAGCGACTCGGCATACGGCGCCCGCAGCACCCCGCGCTCGGTAATAATCGCCGTCGTGTACTTGGCCGGAGTCACATCAAAGGCCGGGTTGCAGATGCCCACTCCGTGCGGCGTCAGCTGCTTGCCGCCGTGATGCGTCACCTCCACAGCCGGGCGCTCTTCAATCGGAATCCCATCCCCCGTCGCGCAGGCCAGGTCGATCGTCGACCACGGCGCCGCGCAGTAGAACGGAATCCCGTGCTCCTTCGCCAGGATAGCCACGTTGTAGGTGCCGATCTTGTTGGCAAAGTCGCCGTTCGCCGCAATGCGGTCCGCGCCCACAACCACGGCCTGGATCTTGCCCGCGCGCATCAGGCTTGCAGCCATGTTGTCGCAGATCACCGTCGTTGCAATTCCGTCCGCCATCAGTTCCCACGCCGTCAGCCGCGCGCCCTGCAAAAACGGCCGCGTCTCGTCGGCATAGACGTGAATGTTTTTCCCCTGCTCCACCGCGGCGCGAATCACGCCCAGCGCCGTGCCGTAGCCGCAGGTAGCGAGCGCTCCGGCGTTGCAATGCGTCAGCACGCCCGCCTTGGCAGGCAGCAGCGCCCCGCCAAATGCGCCCAGAGTCTTGCAGGCGGCAATGTCTTCGTCGTACATCGCATCGGCCTCGGCCAGGATTCTCGCTTTCACGTCATCCATTGAAGCGCCCGCCGCAAGCAGCCCCGCAAACAGGTGCTTCATCCGGTCGATAGCCCAGAACAGATTCACCGCCGTGGGCCGCGTTCCCGCCAGCCGCGCGCAGATTTTTTCGAACTCCGGCTCGAACTCCGCCGCGGTCTTCGCGCTCGTCTTGGCCGCCCCAAGCGCAATGCCATAAGCCGCCGAAACGCCAATCGCCGGCGCCCCGCGCACCACCATGGTCACAATCACCTCGGCCACCTGCTCGTACGTGGTGGCGAGTACATAGCTCTCCTCAAGCGGGAGCTTCGTCTGGTCGATAAAGCGGACCCCGTCAGGAGTCCATGTAAGCGTGGGAATCATGCACTCTTAGTCTAAATGGAAGGGATTCGTCCGTCGATGAGTGGCTCGGCGATTTTGCAGCGAATGATCCTGTCGCGCGGCAATTTCGATCGCTATCTGCAATTTCGCTAATACCAACGCTCTACCCCTCACTCTGCGCGCAGGATCTCGGTGGGATCGGTGCGTAGCGCGCGAAGCACGGCAGGGAGTGTGGCGACGAGAGCAATGAGCAGAATGGCACACGCCGGCAGCGCGATCATATCCGCGTCGGTTGCTTTGACCTGGTAGAAAAGCGACTCGACAGAACGCGCCGCGCCAAATCCGAGCGCGATGCCCGCACAGCCTCCGACCGCGATCATCAGAAAGGCATCGAGAGTCACGATGCGTACGATGCCAGCACGAGTCGAGCCAATCGCCAGGCGGATACCGATCTCGCGGCGGCGCTGGAAGACGGAGTAGTTGAGGACTGCGTAAAGTCCGATACCGGCAAGCAGCAGCGCGACGGCAGCAAAGAAGGCGGCGAGCATGGCGATCAGGCGCTCGCGAACTGTCTGGTCGCGGACCAGATCGAGCTGCGTAGTGATGTTCGAGACGCGAAGTCCGTTCTTGCGCTGCGCGATGAGCTGGCGGAGGGAGTTGGCGAGGGCGAGCGGGTTCTGGGCGTCGGTATGAAGGACGAAGGTGGCGAAGCCGGCGACCGTGGGGGCGGATTTGTCGTCGATTTCGTCGAAGGGGACGTAGAACATGGCGCGGTTCGGCTCGCGCAGGTCGTGATCAGGGATGTCGGGCGTGACGCCGACGATTTTGTTGAGAGGTTGATTGGCGCCGCGTTCAAAGGTGCGGCCGATGGGGTTCTGGCCGGGGAAGTAGGTCTTGACGAAGGTTTCGTTGACGATGGCGGCTCCCGGCGAGGCATCTTCAGGGCGAAAGTCGCGGCCGGAAAGCAGGGGGATCTTCATCGTGGAGAAAAAGCCCGGGGAAACGGGCCGGAAAAAGGTGGGAATCGGACTGGGAGGCGCGCCGTTGATGGAGATGTCGCTGTTGATTTGAATGCGTCCCAGAAGGGGCCA
>Ga0302319_10008823_pt1 | contig 19522 bp, 22 predicted proteins | sample Bog_T0_2_FD_203319 | JGI IMG/M metagenome (GOLD analysis project Ga0302319, IMG submission 203319) | Peat permafrost microbial communities from Stordalen Mire near Abisko, Sweden - Bog_T0_2 | ecosystem: Environmental > Terrestrial > Soil > Wetlands > Peat | place: Sweden: Abisko, Stordalen Mire... | reverse complement strand
GTCGGCAAGGTCAAGCACGACTCGCTCGGCGAGGTCTTCGCGCGCGACATCCGCGCCACCGGCGTCGGCTTCTCGACCTCGGCGGCCTCGCACGGCCCCGCCACCGGGCGATGCTTCGTCTATGTCACGCCGGACGGAGAGCGCACCATGAACACCTTCCTGGGCGCCAGCACGTATCTCTCCCCCGACGACGTCGATGAGGAATTGGTGCGCTCCGCCCGCTTCGTCTATCTCGAAGGCTATATGTGGGATCGTCCCGACGCGAAGGAAGCCTTCCGCAAGGCGGGCCGGATCGCGCGCGCCGCGGGCAATCGCGTCTCGCTGACGCTGTCGGATTCCTTCTGCGTCGATCGCTTCCGCGGCGAATTCATCGATCTCATGCGCACGGGCGTGGTCGACACCGTGTTCGCCAACACCGACGAAGTGCTGTCGCTCTATCAGACGCCGCATCTGACCGAGGCGCTCGACGCGCTCGCGCGCGAGGGCGTGCTCGGCGTCGTGACCCGCTCGGAGAAGGGCTCCGTCATCGTTCAGGGCGACAAGACGACCGAGGTTCCCGCCTTCCCGATCGCGCGCGTCGTCGACACCACGGGCGCCGGCGATCTCTTCGCCTCGGGCTTCCTCGCGGGTCTGGCGCGCGGCGCGACGCATTTCGATTGCGCGCGGCTCGGCGCGCTCGCGGCGGGCGAAATCATTCAGCACCTCGGCGCCCGACCCGCCGTCTCGCTCGCCGCCCTGGCGCGCGAGCACGCGCTGCCGATCTGAAGACTGAAGGCAGGAGCCTCAGCTCTTCCTGCCCGCGATATAGGCCTTGAAGTCGCCCATCGAGGCGAAGCGGAACGCGCCTTGCTCCGTTTCCGCCTCGATGGTGCCGTCGGAAAAGATCATGTAGCTCGCGCCGCCCGCGCTGTAGCGCCCGACCAGCGTCGGCGGCTCCTCGGGATGCGCGATCGCCTGCTCGACCTCGGCCAGCGTCGGCAGATGACCCGCGCGGTTCTCGTTGACGAGATCCTCCTCTTCCAGGGCGGCCGTGGGCGCCTCGGCGAGCGCGGGCGCCTCCGAGGCGATCACGTCTTCGTGTTCGACCTCGGGCTCGACGGGCGGGGCTTCGCGCGGCGCGATCGTCTCGTAGACCGTCTCGGGCGCGGGCGCGAAGCGGATAGCGTCCACGCGGCGGATGAGCGCGCCGATCGCCAGCACGATGCAGGCCGCGCTCACCGCGACCGAGCCGCAGACGGCGTAAAGCATGCCCAATTCGGTCGGCAGCAGATCCAGGCTGGAGACGATCGCGGCGCCGCCGACGATCGCTAAAATCAATCCGAGTCCAAATACGAATATGGCCATTCGCCCTATTTCTCCTTTTCCTTCGTCAACAACAAGCGCGCCGGCCGGGCGTCCCTTCCCGCCGCCGCGGGTTGCGAGCCGAGCGGGGCCGGTTTAACAATGTTCGTCCGCGACAAAAGCGCACGATCGCCCGAGCCGCGCCGCCCGTTTTTCCCCCAGGAGCCATCAACGATGTCCTTCACGCTTCCCGACCTGCCCTACGCCCATGACGCCCTGGCCCCCTATATGTCCAAGGAGACGCTCGAATACCACCACGACAAACATCATCTCGCCTATGTCAATAACGGCAACAACCTGATCAAGGGCACGGAATGGGAGGGCAAGTCCCTCGAGGACATCGTCCGCGGCTCGTTCGGCAAGAACGCCGGCCTGTTCAACAATGCCGGCCAGCATTATAATCACCTGCATTTCTGGAAGTGGATGAAGCCGAACGGCGGCGGAAAGATTCCGGGTGAACTGGAAAAGGCGCTGATCGATTCCTTCGGCTCCGTCGAAAAGGCCAAGGAAGACCTGATCGCCGCCGGCACCACGCAGTTCGGCTCGGGTTGGGGCTGGCTGACCGTCATCGACGGCAAGATTTCCGCCACCAAGACCGCGAACGGCGAAAACCCGCTCGTGCACAAGGGCGTGCCGATCCTCGGCGTCGATGTGTGGGAGCACTCCTATTACATCGACTACCGCAACCTACGTCCCGCCTATCTCAAGGCGTTCGTCGAGAGCCTCGTGAATTGGGAATATGTCGCCGAGCTCTACGCCGCCGCGACCAAGTAACATCCTCGGGAGCCGCGCCGGCGCGCGGCTCCCTCGGCACACGCGTCAATCCGTCAGATCGATTTTCTTGTCCTTACACAATTCGACGCCCGACGTGTCCGTTTCGGCGCCGTCGGCGAAGCTTCCGTGCAGATCGAACAGGCAGGCCTTGTCGTGAGCGAGATGCGCGATGGTCTTCTTGCCGGCGGCGAGCGGCCCGGCGATCTTGACCGCGTCTCCGCCGCTTCCGGACAATACGGCGGTCAGTTCGACGAGCCCGACGAAGCGCGCATTGTTCACCACGACGGTGATCGACGGCAGCTTCGACACTTTCGGCTTATGCGCGGCTTTCGGCTTGTGCGCCGGCTTGGCCGCCTGCGTGGCGTCTTCCGCCGCCGGCGCCGTCGTGTCCGTCTGGGCCTGAGCGACGCCCATGGCGAGCGCCCCCACGCCTATCGCCGCCAGCGCCGCGCCTTTGAACCACCCCTTGCTCATCACTCGATCTCCCTCGGGCACCCTCTCGGGTGGCCTCGCCCGTCACCATCACCTTGGCGCCAAAAAATCAGGTTGGAAAGCGCCGGACGCGAGACTTCAGGTCGCGGCGACGTGGCGGCTCGCGGCCGTCTTCAACATCGGCAGCACGTCGCCGATCTTCTCGGCGACGAGATAATGCACATCGAAGCCCTCACGCAAAAAACCGAGCTGATGCATATGCGCGATCAGCGCCAGCAACGGACGCCAGAAACCAGAGATGTCGGCCAGCAACACCGGCTTGCGGTGGCGCTTCAACTGCACCCATGTCAGTTGCTCGACCAGTTCCTCCAGCGTTCCGACGCCGCCGGGCAGCGCGACGAAGGCGTCGGCGCGCTCGAACATCAGCCTTTTACGCTCATGCATGTCGTCGACGACGATCAGCTCTTGCGCCTCGAGCAGCGCGTTTTCGCTCCGGATCAGAAACTTGGGGATAATTCCCGTGACCCGGCCGCCATGCGCCAGAACCGCGCGCGCGACTCGGCCCATCAGGCCGTCGTCGCCGCCGCCGAACACCAGTCCGATTCCCGCCGCCGCCATCGCGGCGCCCAGTTGATCGGCGGCCTCGCCGAAGCGCGGGTCGGCTCCCATGCTGGAGCCGCAATAGACGCAGATGTTTCGAATCTCAGCCATGCGCGATTTGGCGCGCCCGCGTTGGGCAGGTCAAGCCGGTCAACCCGCCAGCAGACCTTTGACGATCACGCTGGCGCGGGCGAAATCCATCTGGCCGGGATAGCCTTCCTTGAGCGCGGCGACGACCTTGCCCATGTCGCGCATGCCGGCGGCGCCCGTCGAGGCGATCGCGGCCTTCGCGGCGGCGACGATCGCGGCTTCGTCCATCTGCGCCGGCAGGAAGGTGTTGATGACCGCGATCTCGGCGGCTTCCTGCGCGGCGAGGTCCTCGCGCGCGTTGTCCTTGTATATCGTCAGCGACTCCTGGCGGGTCTTGACCATCTTGGTCAGCAGCGCGAGTTCATCTGCGCGGCTGACGATCTTGCCCGAGCCGCGCGCCTCGATCTCGCGCTCCTTCAGCGCGGCCATGATCAGGCGCAGGGCGCCCACGCGCACCTTTTCGCCCGCCTTCATCGCCTCCTTCATCTGAGCGGCGACCGTGTCGCGCAGAGGAATCATGTCGGCCATAACGCGAAACTCCTTCAGCCGCCCGCGTCGAAGCTTGACGCGCGGCTAGCCCGGCGCTTAACCACAGGCCCATGTCAAACGCAACACACCCCCTTCAGGCTCCTGGAGCCGGTACCGTCTCGGGTTGGGCCGTCCGCGCGCCGACCGCCTTGCTCGTTGTGGCGAACGGCCAGATCCTCGAAGGCTTCGGCGTCGGCGCGACCGGCGCCGCCGTCGGCGAAGTCTGCTTCAACACCGCCATGACCGGCTACGAGGAGATCCTCACCGATCCCTCCTACGCCGCGCAGATCCTCACCTTCACCTTCCCGCATATCGGCGTGGTGGGGACCAACGAGGAAGACATCGAGACCGTCAATCTGGCGGCGTCGGCGGGCGCGCACGGCGCGATCTTCCGTTCGGAAGTCACGGAGCCCTCGAACTACCGCGCCACCCGGCGGCTCGACGCCTGGCTGAAGGCGCGCGGCATCATCGGCCTCACCGGGATCGACACCCGCGCGCTGACCGCGATGATCCGCCGCGACGGCATGCCCAACGCAGTGATCGCGCACGAGCCCAGCGGTGAATTCGACCGCGCGGCGTTGCTGGCGCAGGCGAAGGCGTGGCCGGGCATCGACGGCATGGACCTCGTGCCTTCCGTCACCTCGGCCCAGCGCTACGACTGGGATCAGACGAGTTGGACGCTGGAAGGCGGCTACGGCAAGGGCGGCGAGACGAAATATCGCGTCGTCGCGATCGATTACGGCGTGAAGCGCAACATCCTGCGCCTGCTCGCCGACGCCGGCTGCGCGGTCGTCGTCGTGCCCGCCACGACCTCGGCGGAAGACATTCTCGCGCTGAAGCCTGACGGCGTGTTTCTCTCCAACGGCCCCGGCGATCCCGCCGAGACCGGCAAATACGCGGTGCCGACGATCCAGGCGCTGCTGCACGCACGCACGCCGATTTTCGGCATCTGCCTCGGCCATCAGATGCTCGGCCTCGCCGTCGGCGCGCGCACGATCAAGATGCCGCAGGGCCATCACGGCGCGAACCATCCGGTGAAGGACTTCACCACCGACAAGGTCGAGATCGTCTCGATGAACCACGGCTTCGCGATCGACGCGGCGAGTCTGCCGGACAACGCGCGCGTCACCCATGTCTCGCTGTTCGACGGCTCCAATTGCGGCATCGCCCTCGCGGACCGGCCGGCGTTCTCGGTGCAGCACCACCCCGAGGCGTCGCCGGGGCCGAGGGACAGCCACTATCTGTTTCGGAGATTCGTGGATTCGATGGCGGCGACGAAGCGCTGAACCTCCCCACCCCTAACCCCTCCCCGCAAGAGCGGGGAGGGGAGTTCCGATGGCGCGGTGATCTCCCCTCGCCGTTTTTCACGGGGAGGGGCCGGGGGTGGGGCTCTCCGAACGAACAACACGATGCGCGACGACATTCCCCCCGAGCTTCACCGTCGCGCCCGCGCGATGCGCGAAAACCAGACCGAGGCTGAGCGGCTGCTCTGGTGGACGCTGCGCCACGACCTCGCGATAAAAGACACGCATTTCCGCCGGCAGGTCGTCATCGAGCGAGCGATCGTGGATTTCGCCTGCGTGACGTCGCGGATGATCATCGAGGTCGATGGCGAGCAACAAGGCGAGGAGCGGGCGCTGGCCTATGACGAAAAGCGCACGCTGGCGCTGCAAACCGCCGGTTGGCGGGTCTTGCGATTCTCGAACGCGCAGGTGATGCGCGAGAGGGATCAGGCGCCGGACACGATATTGGCGGCTGTCGAGGGCCGATTGTAGTTCGCGCCGCCCCACCCCTTACCCCTCCCCGTGAAGAACGGGGAGGGGAATTCGGAAGCCGCGGTTCTCCCCTCCCCGTTCTTGCGGGGAGGGGCCGGGGGTGGGGCTCTCACCCCTTCCGCTGCAACCGCGCGGCGAAAAACCCGTCCAGCCCGGATTGCCTCGGCGTCGCCGCCGGCAGATGGCACGGCAGGGTGCGGACGTCGCCGAGCGGTGTGATGCATTCGTTGAGGCCGCCGATCTCGCTGGCGTCGATCGGCGCGCGGCGCATGTCGGGGTTGCGGCGCATCAACGCCGCGATCTGGCCTTCGCCCTCCTCGGGCTCCAGCGAACAGGTGCAATAGACGATCATGCCGCCGCGCTTGGTCAGGGCGACCGCGCGGTCGAGCAGTTCGGCCTGCAACTTGCCGAGGCTGACGATGTCGCCGGGGCGCTTGGTCCAGGCGACGTCGGGATGACGGCGGATCGTGCCGGTCGCGCTGCACGGCGCGTCGAGCAGCGTCGCGTCGAAAGCGGGCGCGTCATAGGTCATGGCGTTGGCGACGACGAGTTCGGCGGGGAGTTTCAGACGCGCGAGATTGGCGGAGAGCCGCTTCAGCCTCTGCGCGGAACGGTCGACGGCGGAGACGATGGCGCCGGCGAGCGCGAGCTGTGAGCATTTACCGCCCGGCGCGGCGCAAAGGTCGAGCGCGCGGTCCCCCGCCGCGACGTTCAGCAAACGCGCGGGCAGCGCGGCGGCGGCGTCCTGCACCCACCATTCGCCCTCGGCGTAACCGTCCAGATCGGGAATCGCGACGTGACTGTCGAGCCGCACCGAGCCGGTCGGCAGCACGAGCCCGCCGAGCCGCGTCGCCCAGCCTTCGGGATCGCTCTTGACGCTGATGTCGAGCGTCGGCTCCTCCCGATTGGCTCTGGCGATGGCGCGGGCGGTCTCCTCGCCATAATTCGCCTTCCAGCGCGCGGCGAGCCAAGCCGGCGTGTCGTCGTCGAAGGGACCGGAGGCTTCCCGGATTTCGTCCTTGGCGCGCGCGATGTTGCGCAGCACCGCGTTGGCCAGCGCGACATAGGGGGCGCTGGCGGGATCGTTGCGAACCGCCCGCACCGCCAGATCGACGGCGGCGTGATCGGACGCCTCCATGAACAGCAATTGCGCGGCGGCCCCGATCAGCGTGCCCTCGAGCGAGCCGGATTTCTTCGGCATGCCTTTTTCGAGAAAACGCGCGAGCGCCTTGCGGATGGTGCCGAGCCGCCGCATCGCCACCGTCGAGATCGAACGGGCGAGCGCGCGGTCGCGGGCGTCCAGCCCCTGCGAAGGTTCGCCGTCCGCGCCGGGGAAGCGCTCGTCCAAGGATTTGGCGAGCGTCAAGGCGTCGGAAATCGCCTGCGCCGCAACCCAACGCGCAGAATATCCCGGCGTCGCCTCCGGGGGCGGAGGACGCTGCGCTCCCGCCGAATTCTTGTGGGCGGGTCTGTTTGGCCTCACGCGTCCGCCCTCATCGAATCAGTGAATCAGTAAAATAATGGACTTTTCATAGCACGAACGCGCGCGAGCGGGCGCCCGGCAAGGGCGGCGTTATTTTGGCGCCGCGCGAGCCCCATGGTACTGGGGCGCCACGTCACGTTGTCGAGAAGGAACGCTCATGCCGGAATCGAAGCCCGAAAGGGACGCCGTCCCGGAGCGGGTTCTCACCGAGGCCGCCCGGCGCGCGCTCGCGGAAGCCGAGGCGCGCCGCGCCGCCGCCGCCGCGGAGGAGCGCCCGAAGGAATATCGCGGACGCGCGGGGCCCGAGCCCGTTCGCTACGGCGATTGGGAAGTCAAAGGCCTGGCGACGGACTTTTAGCGGATCATCACGACCGGCGCGCCGACGCTGACGCGGTCATAGAGGTCGATGACGTCCTCGTTGAGCATGCGAACACAGCCATAGGACGCCGCCGTCCCCACGGAGGCGCGCATCTTGGCGGTCGTGCCGTGGATCGCCACCTCGTCGCGATCGAGCGTGATCGCCCTCGCGCCCATCGGATTGTGCGGCGAGCCGCCGGGGATGACGTCGGGAAGCTCGGGGTGATCGCGCTTGACGGATTCGGGCGGCGACCAGGCCGGCTCGACATATTTGCCGTCGACCTTGGCGTAGCCGCTCCATTCCTTGCCGTGCTTGGCGACCGCGACGGGATAGGCGACCGCGCTACGGGAATCGATCACCAGAAACAACTTTCGCGCGCTCTGGCTGATCACGATCGTCCCGGCCTGATAGGCGGAGGGAAATTCGACCAGCGAACGCGCTTCGGCGGCGCCGGCGAATACAACCGCGCCGAGGCCGCCCAGCAACAAAGCGCGCGTGAATGACGACTTCGACATGGGACCTCGTTCGGCTCGGCGGAGGCGGCGAACCGGACGAAGATACCGCGGCGGCGGCGCGGCGCCACAAGATTCATCCCGTTCGGTAAACAGGGAGTGGACGTGTCGAGCGGCCCGCGTGGACGCGCGCGGGACGAGGGCCCAAGTCCGCGACGCGACCACCCCCGTGCTCGACGCGCGCGCTGGCGGAAAACAAGCAGGATCGGCTCATGTATCACATTTGAACGGGGCCGGCCGCGCCGACCCCGCCGTTCTCAGGCCGTGACCAGCGCCTTGCGCTTGACCGAGCCGTTCGGCTTCGCCGCGCCGTTGGTCAGTTTCATCGCGTCGAGCGCCGCGTGAAACGCGGTGATGCGCGGCGCGATCTCCTTGCGGAACTTGGAGCCGTTGAACACGCCGTAATGGCCGACGCCGAGTTGCAGGTAATGCAGCTTCTTGGCGGACGGGATATTGACGCACAAGTCCTGCGCGGCCTGGGTCTGGCCGACGCCGGCGATATCGTCCTTTTCGCCCTCGACCGTCATCAAGCCGCAATTGCGGATGGCGCTCGGATCCACCAACTCGTCGCGATGCTTCATCTCGCCCTTGGGCAGTTGATGTTTCACGAACACCGTTTCGATGGTCTGCATGTAATATTCGGCAGTCAAATCCATCACGGCGTTGTATTCATCGTAAAACTCTCGGTGTTTCTCGGCCGAGTCGCCGTCGCCGACCACGAGATGGTTGAACATGTCGAGATGGGCGTTCATATGGCGGTCGATATTCATCGCCATGAAGCCCGACAATTGGACATAGCCGGGATAGACCCTGCGGCCGAAGCCGGGATAGGGGAACGGCGCGGTTTGCAGGACATTGTCGCGGAACCACTGTACGCCGCGCTTTTCGGCGAGCAGGTTGACCTCCGTCGGGCTGCGCCGCGTATCGATCGGGCCGCCCATCAACGTCATCGAAGCGGGCGCGCAAGGATCGTCATGCGCCTCCATCAGCGCGACGGCGGCAAGCAGCGGCACTGCGGGCTGACAAACCCCGAGAGTATGCACCCCCGGCCCCAGGAACCGCAACATGTCCTGGAGATAGTCGACGTAATCGTCGAGATCGAAGCGGCCGGTGGCCAGCGGCACCATGCGCGCGTCGTTCCAGTCGGTGATGTAGACGCGGTGCGTCGGCAGGAACGCTTCGACCGTCCCGCGCAGCAGCGTCGCGTAATGGCCGGACATGGGCGCCACGATCAGCAGCCGCGGCTGTTCCTCGTGGCCGGGCAGCGACGGGCGGCAGAAATGCAGTAAGCCGCCGAACGGACGCGCCCAGACGATTTCCTCGAGCACGTCATGCGTGACGCCGTCGACCTCGATCGTGTCGAGGCCGAACACCGGCTTGCCATAACGGCGCGTCATCCGCTCGAACAATTCCGCGCCGGCGGCGATGTTCTTGCCGAGCGGCGTCAAGGCCAAGGGGTTGAGCGGATTGCGAAAAAGAAAGTGGGCCGCATCGGAAACCACCCGGGCCGGCGTCAGCGCCAGATGGGCCATTTCGTAGAACTGGTACTGATAGGAGCTCGCGCGCAGCATATCGGTTCCTGTCTCGGCGGATCGCCGAAGTGAAAACACTAACGTGTGAACCCATATATAGTTCGCTTACAAACCAATCAATGCTTCAAAAGACCTAAGCGCCCTGATGCGCGCGATATAGAACCCCAAGACTAACCCGAACGCGCGGCGGGAGCCGTTCGGCGCCGGCGCAGCGGCGAAGACGTCGGAGGCGCGTCACGACGGCCGCCGACGCCAAGCCCTTGGTCGCCATGGCCAACTCATTTTCGCGCCGTTTTCGCCGGCTCGGCATGGATCGCGACCAGCGGTCGTCCACATACCGTGGCTAAGGGGTCGTCATTCCCCCTCGCGTCAAACCGCGACAACACGCCGCGGGCGTGAGCCGAGTTCCCGATTCGCCCTCGGCCTTTTGGCCGAATTGCGCCGGGCGCGCGCAAGGACTAGAAACCCGCGCATGTGGAACCTCGCCAACCCCACCGTCTTCATCGCGCTGACGCGCCGCGTGCTGCCATGGCTCGCGTTGATCACGGCCGCGCTGTTCATCGTCGGCCTGACGATGGCGTTCCGCGCGCCGCCCGACTATCAGCAGGGCGAAACCGTCAAGATCATGTATATCCACGTGCCCGCGGCTTGGCTGTCGACGTTCATTTACGGCGTCATGGCGCTCGCGAGCCTGGGCACGCTGGTCTGGCGGCATCCGCTCGCCGACGCCGCCCAAAAAGCCGCAGCGCCGATCGGCGCTGTCTTCACATTCGTCTGTCTCGTCACCGGCTCGCTTTGGGGTAAGCCGATGTGGGGGACCTATTGGGTCTGGGACGCGCGGCTGACCTCGGTCCTGGTGCTGTTCATCCTCTATCTCGGCCTGATCGCGCTGTGGCGCTCGATCGACGATCCCGGCAGGGCGGCCCGCGCGGCGGCGATCCTGACGCTGGTCGGCACCGTCAATCTGCCTATCATCAAGTTTTCGGTCGAGTGGTGGAACACGCTGCATCAACCGGCCTCGGTGTTCCGCATGGATGGCCCGACGATCGCGCCTGAATTGCTCTGGCCGCTGCTGATCATGGCGGTCGCGTTCACGCTTCTGTTCATCGCGCTGCATCTGATGGCGATCCGCAACGAAATCCTGCGTCGCCGCATCGCGCGCCTCACCATGATCGCGGCGGCGGAAGGCGACGCGCTGGGCGTGCGGCTGACGCCTCAGGCGGCGCGCTCATGACGGACACCCCGCATTTCGGCTTCATCGTCGCCGCCTATGCGCTGGCGGCGATCGCGATTCTTGCGATGATCGTGACGATCCTCTGGGATTATCGATCGTTGAACGCGCAATTGCGCGTGCTCGAAGACGCGCGGCGCGACAAGGACACTTCGCGATGAGCCAATCCTCCGCCGCTGCCGCCCCGCGCGGGCGCCTCTGGCTCGCGTTGCTGCCGCTCGTCGGCTTCCTCGTGATCGCGGGGCTGTTGCTGCTGCGCCTCGGCGCCGGCGATTCTTCGCGACTGCCTTCCGCGCTGATCGGCCAACCCGCGCCCCCGCTCAATCTCGCCGGCCTCGACGGCGCGCCCGGGGTCACGGACGCGGACCTGCGCAAGGGCCACGTCACGCTGGTCAATATTTTCGCCTCGTGGTGCGAGCCCTGCCATATCGAGCATGAATATCTGATGGCGCTGGCCAGCGACCCCGCGCTGAAGGCCCAGGGCGTCGCGCTCTACGGCGTGGCGCAGAAGGACTCGGCCGAAAACATCCGCCGCTTCCTCGGCGCCGCCGGCGATCCCTACGGCAAGGTCGGCCTCGATTTGGACGGCCGCGCGGGGATCGACTGGGGCGTCTACGGCGTGCCCGAGACCTTCATCCTCAAGGGCGACGGGACCATATCATATAAAGTCATCGGGCCGATGGGCGCGGACACGCTGGAGAGCGTCGTCAAGCCGGAGATCGCCAAGGCGATGAAGTAAGCGTTTGTCATTGCGAGCGACAGCGAAGCAATCCAGACTAAGCTATCAGATGCTGTTATTGCGGGCGACGAGTTTCGACTTGAAAGCCAAAGCCTGGATTGCTTCGCTTCGTTCGCAATGACGGGGTATGCTATCCCATCGCCTCCGCCAATATCCCATAAGACCGCTTGCGCGCCTCGTGATCGTAGATCGACGAGGCGACGATCAACTCGTCCGCGTTCGTCTCCTCGACGAAGCGGCCGAGCCCTTCCCGCACCGTCTCTCTTGTCCCCACGAACGCGCAAGCGAGCATGCGCGAGGCGTGGGCCTTTTCGGCGGGGCTCCAATAGGCCTCGATGTCGTCGATCGGCGGCAGCAATTGGCCGCGCGTTCCGCGCACCAGATTGGTGAAGCTCTGCTGCGCCGAGGTGAACAAATGGCGCGCCTCACGGTCCGTCGCCGCGGCAACCACGTTGACGGCGACCATCGCGTGCGGCGCCTGCAACTGCTCCGAGGGCTTGAAGCGCTCACGGTAAATGGCCAACGCGGGCTTCAGCGCCTCGGGCGCGAAATGCGAGGCGAAGGCGTAGGGCAGGCCGAGCATCGCCGCGAGTTGCGCGCCGAACAGGCTGGAGCCCAAAATCCAAAGCGGCACTTTCGTTCCCGTCCCCGGCACCGCCTGCACCTTCTGGCCCGGTTGCAAGTCGTCCAACAACGCCTGCAATTCGAGCACGTCTTGCGGGAACTGTTCGGCGGTCTCTGGGCCGCGACGCAGCGCGCGCATCGTCAGTTGGTCCGTCCCGGGCGCGCGCCCGAGCCCCAGATCGATGCGGCCGGGATAGAGCGAGGCGAGCGTGCCGAATTGTTCGGCGATCACCAGCGGCGAATGGTTGGGCAGCATGATCCCGCCCGAGCCGACGCGGATCGTCGAGGTGCCCGCCGCGATATAGCCGATCGCCACGGCGGTCGCCGCGCTCGCGATGCCGATCATGTTGTGATGCTCGGCGAGCCAATATCTGACGCAGCCGAGGCTCTCGGCGTGACGCGCCAGATCGCGCGAATTGCGCAAGGCGTCGCCGGGCGTGGCGCCGAGCGGCACGGGCGCGAGATCGAGGATCGAGAGGGGGGTGCGTTTCATCCCGCGTACATCGGGATTTTCATCGCCGCGCGCAAGGGCGGAGCGGATCAATCGCTCGCGAGTTGTCCGCGCAAGATCGCGGCGACGTCGATCGGCGCCTCTGAGCGCGGGCTGAGCACGAGATCGCCTAGAATGTGGTCGAGGTGCTCGGCCATCAGCGCCGCGGCGCGCGTTCCGTCACGCGTCGCCAGCGCCTCGACGAAAGCCTCGTGCTCGTCATGGCCGCAGGCCGAGGCGGGGCCGCGACCGTAGAGCGCGATGACGAGCGAGGAGCGCGAAATCAGGCCGCCGAGGAAGCGCGTCAGCGCCCCCTCCCCTCTGATGCGGGCGATCGCCATGTGGAAAGAGCCGGAGAGCCGAATCGCGCCTTGCCGATCGCCGCGATGAACCGCCTCGTGTTCGTCGCCGAGCAAGGCGCGCAGCCGCGCGATGTCACTGGGTTGGACGATCGCGGCGACTTCGATCGCGATGCCGGATTCGACGAGCCGGCGGCTGTGGAAAATATCCTGCGCTTCCGCGATCGTCGGCTCGGAAACGAAGGCGCCGCGATTACGCTCTATCGTGACGATGTGGTCATGCGCGAGCGCTTGCAAGGCGCTGCGGACGAGGGTTCGGCTCGCGTTGAACAAGCCGCCCAGTTGCTCCTCGGTCAGCTTGGCGCCCGGCGGCAGCCGCTGGTCGACGACGGCGTCGAAGATACAGCGATAGATAGCGGCGACGCGGCCGCTCGCGGCGGCGGCGGGTTTGGCGCGCGCCGCTTCGGACGTCTCGGAAATCATCAGCGAATGCATCGGAAAACGTCACGCTAAAGGGAATCGGATCGCCGGGCCGACACTATTCGATATGCTCCCATGCGCGGAGCAAAACCGCGAGCGCTTTTTGTATACAATCCCGCTGAAATTGTGAACAGAGGCGCCCAAGCTTTCGGCGCAGCCGGCCCGATCGAAGGCGCCACAGCCTCGGGCGGGAACAAACACCTTATAACTCAATGGCTTACATACGCGACAGCGCTGGCATGCGCCTTGCTCACTCAGCTTCGTCCCTGGAGCGGCTCGTGAGGCTATGGCGGAACCCAGCAATCTGGAACTCGTAAAAGTCACGAAGCGATACGGAACGGCGCTCGCCGTCGATTCCATCGATCTTCGCGTGCCCGCCGGCGGCTATTGCTGCCTGCTGGGTCCCTCAGGCTGCGGCAAGTCTTCGACGCTGCGGATGATCGCGGGCCATGAAAGCGTGTCCGAGGGGGATATCCTCATCGGGGCGGCCAACGTGACGGATCTACCGCCCGCCAAGCGCGGCACGGCGATGATGTTTCAGAGCTACGCGCTGTTTCCACATCTGACCTGCCTCGACAATGTCGCTTTCTCCTTGAAAATGCGCGGCGTCGACAAGAATTCGCGGCGCGAAAAGGCGATGGAGTTTCTCCATCTCGTCGCGATGGAGCCTTACGCGCAGCGCGTGCCGGCGCAATTGTCGGGCGGCCAGCAACAACGCGTGGCGCTCGCGCGCGCCCTCATCACACAGCCGCAGATTTTGCTGCTCGACGAACCGCTGTCTGCGCTCGATCCGTTCTTGCGGGTCAGGATGCGCGCGGAGCTGCGCCGCCTGCAACTGACCCTCGGCATTCCGTTCGTCCATGTCACGCACGGCCAGGACGAGGCGCTCGCGCTCGCCGATCTCGTCGTCGTCATGAACAAAGGCAAGATCGAACAGGCGGGCTCGGCGCGCGAAGTGTTCGAGAAGCCGGCGACCGAATTCGTCGCCCGGTTCCTGGGCGGCCATAATGTCATCAGCACGCCCGCGGGACTGATCGCGGTTCGCGCCGACCGTTTGAACATCGGCGTCAACGGCGCCGCGTCGAACCGAATGAAAGCCAATGTGACCGGCGTCGAATATCAGGGCGCGACCTATCACATCGCGCTCGAAGGCGGCGGCGCGAAAGACCTTACGGCCATCGTCAGCGACGCGGCGTTTGGCAAAACTCCGATCGCGATCGGCGATTCCGTTGGCCTCGCCTGGAGCGACGAGGACGTTCACCCCGTTTCCCCCGCGTCGTGAAGGGCGCTGGTATTCAAGAGGAGGAGTAACATGTCGAAGAAGCTTACCAAGGGCGTTGGCGTCGTATCGCGCCGCAACGTCCTCAAGGGCGCGGGCGCCATCGCGGGCGTCACCGCCGTCACCGGTTTCCCGGCGGTTTGGGCGAGCGAGGAAAAGATCCTGCGCTATCTCGGCACCGCCGTGAACCAATCCGACGACATCACCAAGAAGGTGAAGGCCGAGACCGGCATCACCATCCAGAACATCGTCGCCACCACCGACGACGTCACCAAGCGCGTCGCCACCCAGCCGAACTCCTTCGACATTCTCGACACCGAATATTTCTCGCTCAAGAAGCTGGTGCCGTCGGGCAACATCCTCGCGATGGACGCCAAGAAGATCAAGGAATTCAATAACATCACGCCCATCTTCACCAAAGGCGAATTGCCGAACGGCAAGAAGATCGGCGATCAGGGCACCGCGCCCAAGAAGGTCATGTTCCTCGAGGGCCAGCATTCCACCAAGTTCTCGGCGACCCCGACCGAGTGGGTCACGCTGATCCCGACCGTCTACAACGCCGACACGCTCGGCATCCGCCCCGACCTGATCAAGCGCCCGATCACCTCGTGGGCCGAACTGCTGAACCCGGAATTCAAGGGCAAAGCGGCGATTCTCGACATTCCCTCGATCGGCATCATGGACGCCGCGATGGTCGTCGAAGCCACCGGCCAGTACAAGTACCCCGACAAGGGGAACATGACGAAGGCCGAAATCGACATGACGATGAAGGTCCTCACCGAAGCCAAGAAGTCCGGCCAGTTCCGCGCGTTCTGGAAAGACTTCAACGAGAGCGTCAATCTGATGGCCTCGGGCGAGACGGTCATTCAGTCGATGTGGTCCCCCGCCGTGACGGCGGTCCGCACCAAGGGCATTCCTTGCGTGTTCCAGCCGTTGAAGGAAGGCTATCGCTCCTGGGCCTCGGGCTTCTGCCTGTCCAAGGGCGTCACCTCCAAGCAATCGGAATGGGCTTACGAGTTCGTCAACTGGTATCTCTCCGGTTGGGCCGGCGCCTATCTCAACCGTCAGGGCTATTATTCCGCCGTTCTCTCCACCGCCAAGGCCAACATGGAGCCCTACGAGTGGGCTTACTGGATGGAAGGCAAGGTCGCGGAGAAGGACATCAAGGGTCCCGACGGCTCCCTGCTGGAGAAGGCCGGCGCGGCGCGCGACGGCGGCTCCTATGACGACCGCATGGGCAACGTCGCTTGCTGGAACGCGGTGATGGACGAGAACGACTACATGGTCCGCAAATGGAACGAGTTCATCGCGGCCTGATGTGTTGAAACCCTTCTCCCGTCCTTACGTGAGAAGGTGGCGCGAAGCGCCGGATGAGGGTCTTTGGAACCCCCTCACCCCAACCCCTCTCCCGCAAGCGGGAGGGGGGCCTTTCAAGGGCGGAGCCACATGGCGGAAACACGCGCACCTTTGGAAAGCCCGGGCATTCCCGGATGGCTGCAAGCCACGCCGTTCACGCTCGTTTTCCTGCTGTTCTTCGTGCTGCCGCTTTGTTTCGTCATCACGGTCAGCTTCTGGGACTACAACGACTACGAGATGATCCCGGCCTTCACCTCACGCAGCTACGTCGAGAGTTTCGAGGGCTGCCTGACCCAGCTTCCCGACCTCTGCACGATGCTGAAGACCTATGTCTCGACGGCGAAATTCTGCGCCATCGTCTGGGTGCTGACGCTGTTCATCGGCTTCACGGTCGCTTACTTCCTGGCCTTCTACGTCCGAAGCGCGACGACGCAGATGGTGCTGTTCCTGGTCTGCACGATTCCGTTTTGGACCTCGAACGTGATCCGCATGATCTCGTGGATTCCGCTGCTCGGGCGCAACGGCCTCGTCAACCAGACGTTGATGAGCCTGCATATCGTCGATTCTCCGGTGGAGTGGTTGCTGTATTCGCAATTTTCCGTCGCGCTCGCCTTCGTGCATCTCTTCACCTTCTTCATGGTCGCCCCGATCTTCAATTCGATGATGCGTATCGACCGGCGCCTGATCGAGGCGGCCTACGATTCCGGCGCCAGTTCGTGGCAGATGCTGACCAACATCATCATCCCGCTGAGCAAGCCGGGCATCGCGATCGGCTCGATTTTCGTCGTCACCATCGTGATGGGCGACTTCATCACCTTCAGCGAAATGGGCGGCGGACAGATCGCCTCGGCCGGCAAGGTCATCGCCACGCGCCTCAGCGCGCTGCAATTCCCGCCGGCGGCGGCGAGCGCGGTGATCCTGCTGGTGGCGACCACGCTGATCATCACCGTGCTCAACCGCATCGTCGACATCCGCAAGGAACTCTGAGCCATGAACGAAGGACGATCTCCCGCATTCTATGCGCTCGCGGCGTTCTTCGGCCTGTTCGTGCTGTTCCTCTACGGGCCGATGATCGTCATCTTCGTGTTGTCGTTCCAGGGCCCGACCGGCGGCCTGACGTTCCCGATGAACGGCGTTTCGCTGCATTGGTTTCATCGGCTCTGGGAAGGCGGCGGCATCGTCGACATCGCGGGCGCGTTCAAGCGATCACTGGCGCTCGGCCTCGTCGTGATGGTGCTGACGGTGCTGTTCTCGCTCACCGCGGGCTTGGCCTTCCGCAAACGATTCTGGTTTTCGGACTTCCTGTTCTTCGTCACCGTGGCGAGCCTGATCGTGCCCTCGATCATCACCTCGCTCGGCATCGCGATCGAATTTCACGTGCTCGACGACGTGCTGAAGAACTACGGCCCGGCCTGGATCTCCGACAATCTGCAGACGACGATGGGCGAGTTCACTTCGGGCCTCGGCGCGCATCTGACCTGGACGCTGCCGTTCGGTCTGCTTGTCATGTTCGCGATCTTCAATCGCTTCGATGGCCGCTTCGAGGAAGCCGCGCGCGATCAGGGCGCGACGCCGTGGCAGACGTTGCGTTATGTCGTGCTGCCGATCGTCGCGCCTTCGGTCATCGGCGTCGGCCTGTTCGGCTTCACGCTGTCCTGGGACGAGATCGCGCGTTCGAGCCAGACCATGGGCGAGCACAATACGCTGCCGATGGAGTTGCAGGCGCTGACGACGACGGTGACCAATCCCGACATCTACGCGCTCGGCACCACTACAACGGCCGTCTCGTTCGGGGTGATCGCAATCGCGCTGTTCTCGATCGCGATCCTGCGCGCGCGTCAGGCCAAGCATGGTTCCGACGCCGGGCAGGCCTGATGCGCGTTCTCGTCGTCAACCCGAACACCTCCGCGCACATGACGACGCGCATCGGAGCGGCGGCCCGCGTCGCCGCGTCGCCGGGAACCGAGATCGTCGCCGTCAATCCCGCCCATGGCCCGGTCTCGATCGAGGGCTATTTCGACGAAGCCTTCGCCGTGCCCGGCATGCTCGAGGAGCTGCTCGAGGGCGAGCGGCAAGGCGCGCACGGCTTCATCATCGCCTGCTTCGACGACACCGGGCTCGAGGCGGCGCGTTGCGCCGTGAACGGTCCGGTTATCGGCATAGGCGAAGCGGGATTTCACGTCGCCTCGCTGATCGCGCATCGCTTCAGCGTCGTGACGACTCTGTCGCGCTCGATCGCCCCGATCGAAGCGAATCTGACGAAATACGGCCTCGATCGGCGCTGCGCTCGCGTGCGCGCCTGCGAGGTCGCGGTGCTGGCGCTCGAAGACCCCGCTTCGGGCGCCGGCGCCAAACTTTCCGCCGAGATCGAGGCCGCCAAGGCGGAGGACGGCGCCGAGGCGATCGTGCTCGGCTGCGCCGGCATGGCGGATCTGGCGGCCGCGCTCTCGCGCAAGCATGAACTGCCGGTGATCGACGGCGTCGCGGCAGCGGTCAAACTCGCCGAGGCGCTGTTGGGGCTGGGTCTCGCGACCTCGAAGCGCGGCCCCTACGCGCCGCCGTTGCCGAAGCGTTTCACCGGAGCCTTCGCGGCGATGGGGAACGGCTGAGAGCGGACTTCACGTCCCCTGATGTCCGCCCGTGAACGGCACGAAGGGAATGATCGCGCCGCCGTAAATGTCCGACCGCGTCACGCCGAGGGCGCCGTCCGCGCCCTGCGTTTTCACCGCCTTGATCACATGCTGCGCGCCCGGCGGCCCGACCGGGATCACCATGATCCCGCCCGGCTTCAATTGTTGCAGCAGCGGCGGCGGAATATGGTCGATGCCGCAGGTGACGATGATCTTGTCGAACGGCGCCGCCGTCTCCCAACCATGATAGCCGTCGGCGTTCTTGGTCGTGATCGCCTTGTATTCGACATAGCCGCGCGCGATCAGCGAATCGTAGAGCGCGCGCGTGCGCCGCGCCAGCGCCGGCACGATCTCGACCGACCATAGCTGGTCCGTGAGATAACTGAGATACGCCGATTGATAGCCCGAGCCGGTGCCGATCTCGAGCACCTTGTCGCCTGGCTTGATCGCCAGCGTATTCGTCATTCGGGCGACGGTGTGCGGCCCGGTGATGGTGACGCCGAAGCCGATGTCGAGATGATGCCATTCATAGACGCGTCCGAGATTTTCGGCCGTCACGAATTCCTCGCGCGGGGTCATCAGATAAGCGCGCTTGTCGGCGGCGTCCCAGACGTCGGCATGGCTGACGAGTTGCAGATAACGATCCCAGCGCTGGCCGAGATAGTCGGCGTTCTCGCCGCGATGCGCCTTCATCCAGTCGACGAAGGCCTGCCGGCCGGTCATGTCGGGCCAAAGCCCGGGCTCGAAAGGCGTCGGAACGGCGGCCCGCGCGGGGGTCGCGAAAACAGCGGCGGCGGCGGCGAGAAGGAATTCGCGTCTGCGCATGTTGTCTTCCGTTGGCGTCGCGGCTAGTCGCCGCTAGTCTAGGAGGAGACAGCCGCCAGGGCCAGTCCCGCGGGCTGAGAGTGTCGGTAGCAGATGATATGTCCGGTTTAGGTAGCACACGATCTGTCCGGTAGCGTTTGGCTC
>Ga0302319_10008822_pt1 | contig 19522 bp, 20 predicted proteins | sample Bog_T0_2_FD_203319 | JGI IMG/M metagenome (GOLD analysis project Ga0302319, IMG submission 203319) | Peat permafrost microbial communities from Stordalen Mire near Abisko, Sweden - Bog_T0_2 | ecosystem: Environmental > Terrestrial > Soil > Wetlands > Peat | place: Sweden: Abisko, Stordalen Mire... | reverse complement strand
CGGGTGATCGATACCGCCGGCTTTGAAGACGCCGCGCCCGGCTCCATTTCCAGCCGCATGACCGAGCAGAGTCTGGCCGCCATTGCCGAGGCCGAGGCGATCCTGTTCGTGGTGGATGCCCGCGCCGGGGTCACCACCGGCGACCAGATGATCGCCCAGGCGCTGCACAAAAGCGGCAAGCCGGTGATCCTGGCCGCCAACAAATGCGAAGGCCGCACCGAGCCGGTGGCCGACATGTACGCCCTGGGTTTCGGCGAGCCGCTACGCCTGTCGGCCGAGCACGCTCTGGGGATGGAAGACCTGGCCGAAGCGCTCGCTCCGCTCGCTCCTTATGGCCTGATTGGCGACGCGGAAGAAGAACAAGAAGAAGAAAACCACAGCGACGAAGACGACGATTACGATTATACCAGCAAGCCTTTGCGCCTGGCACTGGTGGGGCGGCCCAATGTCGGCAAATCCAGCCTGTTCAACCAGCTTCTGGGCGATGCCCGCTCCATTGTCGGGCCGGAAGCCGGCCTGACGCGCGATTCCATTACCGCCCCGTGGAAGGCGGGATCGCGCGACGTGCTGCTCCATGATACCGCGGGCCTGCGCAAAAAAGCGCGGGTGGCGGGCGAGGTTCTGGAGGAGATGTCGGTGGCCTCGACCCTGGACGCCATCCGCTTCGCCGATTGCGTGATCGTGATCATAGACGCGCTCCAGCCCTTCGAGAAACAGGATCTGATAATTGCCGACCTGATTGCCCGCGAAGGCCGCGCCCTGGTCTTTGCCGTCAACAAATGGGATTTGCTGGCCAATAAGCAGGGCGCGATTTCAGACTTGCGCGAAAAACTGGACCGGCTGCTGCCGCAATTGGCAGGCGCCGAACTGGTGGCGATTTCCGCCAGGACCGGCGAAGGCATTGATCGTCTGGTGCCGGCGGTGATTGCCGCCGACACCGCCTGGAACAGCCGCGTGCCAACCGCCGCCCTCAACCGTTTCCTGGAAAGCGCGTTGACGCGTCATGCCCCGCCTGCCATCAGCGGGCGGCGGGTGCGCATCCGCTACATGACCCAGGTCAAGAGCCGCCCGCCGACTTTCGCGCTGTTCGGCAACCAGCTGGATGCCCTGCCCGAGGCCTATCAGCGCTATCTGCAGAACGGCTTGCGCGAGAATTTCGGGCTCAATGGCACGCCGCTGCGCCTGGTGATGCGCAACACCAAGAATCCGTACGCGCCAAAAAAATAAAGCTCCTCATGGTGGTCGCACGACGCTGCCGCTAACCACTGTCGAACCATGAGCCCTCACCCTTCGACAAGCTCAGGGTGAAGATTTAATTTTGGAAGTTGATCCGTTCGCCATTCCTGGTGTTCGACGGCGACAGAAGTTCGACAATCAGAGGCGCCACTTCTTCCGGCCTTTTCAGGGTAGAAGGCTCCTCGCCCGGCATCGCCTTGGCGCGCATGGCGGTGCGGATCGCGCCGGGATTGAGCAGATTCACCTTCACCTTGTTGCCCTCGCATTCGGCGGCATAGGTGAGCGCCAGATTTTCCAGCGCCGCCTTGCTCATGGAATAGCCGCCCCAATAGGGCCGGTGGGTGGCGGCGGCGCCGGAGGTAATGAACAAAGCGCGCCCGGCGTCGGACTGGCGCAATAACGGATCAAGCGAACGGATCAGCCGCCAGTTGGCGATGACGTTGATGTCCATCAGTTCTGTGAAGACTTTGGGGTCGAGTTGCGCCAGCGGCGTCAGCACCCCCAGCGTTCCGGCATTGCCCAACAAAGCGTCCAGCTTGCCCCAGCGCTCGAAGATCGAGGCGCCCAGCCGGTCGATGGCGGAAAAATCCTTGAGGTTCAGCGGCACCAGCGTCGCCGTGCCGCCCGCCTTGACGATGGCGTCGTCGGTTTCCTCCAGCCCGCCCACGGTGCGGGCGACGCACAGGACATGCGCTCCGGCCGCACCCAGCGCGATGGCGGCAGCGCGGCCGATGCCGCGTGACGCGCCGGTCACCAGCGCGATGCGCCCTGAAAGTGATTTGACCATGTGGATTTAAGCGACGTCGGCGAGCAGCGAAAGCTGGCGGTCGCGGGCGCCGCCGGAAATATCGGTCAGCTCAATGGGATACTGGCCCGAGAAACAGGCATCGCAGTAACCCGGATTGCGGGCATCGCGCGCCGGTTTTTCCATGGCGCGGTAAAGCCCGTCCATGGAAATGAACGCCAGGCTGTCGGCGCCGATGAAACGGCGCATGCCTTCGACATCCATGCGGTGGGCCAACAGATCGTCGGTGTTGGGCGTGTCGACGCCATAGAAGCAGGAATGGGTGGTGGGCGGCGAGGCCACCCGGAAATGAACTTCCAGCGCGCCGGCGTCCCGCACCATCTCCACGATCTTCTTGGAGGTGGTGCCGCGCACGATGGAATCATCCACCAGCACCACCCGCTTGCCCTTGAGCTGGGCGCGGTTGGGATTGTGCTTCAGGCGCACGCCGAGATGACGGATGCGGTCTGACGGCTCGATAAAGGTGCGGCCGACATAATGGTTGCGGATAATGCCCAGCTCGAACGGTATGCCGGCAGCGTTGGCGAAGCCCAGCGCGGCGGGCACGCCGGAATCCGGCACCGGCACGACCATGTCGGCCAGCACCGGGGCTTCGTCCGCCAGCACCTGTCCGATGCGCTTGCGCGCGTCATAAACATTGCGGCCTTCCATGGTGGAATCGGGGCGCGCGAAATAGATATATTCGAACACGCAGAAACGATGCGGCTGGGGCTTGAAAGGGAAATGGCTCTTGATGCCGTCCTTGTCGATCACCACCATTTCGCCAGGTTCGATGTCGCGGACGAATTCCGCGCCGATAATGTCCAGGGCGCAGGTTTCCGAAGCCAGGATCGGCGCCCCTTCCAGAAGGCCCAGCACCAGCGGCCGCACGCCATGGGGATCGCGTACCCCGATCAGTTTCTTGGAGGTCAGCGCCACCAGCGAATAGGCGCCTTCGACCTGCTTGAGGGCGTCAATCAACTTGTCCACGATGCGCACACAGGTTGAGCGCGCTGCCAGATGGACAATGGTTTCAGTGTCGGAGGTGCTCTGGAAGATCGCGCCCTGCGACACAAGTTCGGTGCGCAGGGTATGGGCGTTGGTCAGATTGCCGTTATGGCCGATGGCGAGCCCGCCGCCCGCCAGGTCGGCGAAGATCGGCTGGATGTTGCGGGCATTGGAGCCGCCGGCGGTGGAATAGCGCACATGGCCGACCGCATAGCTGCCCTTGAGGTTTTTTGCGGCGCCGGTGTTGCGCCCGAACACGTCGCCCACCAGCCCGGCATGGCGCTCGGCGGTGAACTGGCCATTGTCGAACATGACGATGCCCGCCGCTTCCTGGCCGCGATGCTGCAAGGCATGCAGCCCCAGCACCGACAGGGCGCCGGCATCGGGATGGCCGAAAATGCCGAAGACGCCGCATTCCTCATGCAGGCTGTCATCCTGCAGGTGGGCACCCCCAAACGAGGCTTCGTCAAACAGGTCTTTCTGGTCGTCAAGGCCGGTCATGGCTTATCGCTTCCCGGTCGTCTCGAAAAGTCTGTCTAGCGCGCGGCGGTCGGAGGCGCCATAGGTTTTTTCGGCCTTTTTTGACGCGGGTGACGCAGGGGGCGCGCTGCTGGCCTCCTCGTTCTGGCGCTTGATCAGGTCGCCGAGGCTGTCATGCGAAGCGCTGGGTGCGGCGGTGATGTAATCCCGTGGCGTCTGGCTCGGAATCACCGACAGCAGCACCTGGGCGGTGGATTGCACGATCGGCAGGGTGCGCGCCGACAACAGCCAATGGGGCTGCTGGCGGATGGGGGTGAAATAGGTGAAGGCCAGATAGGCCAGTCCGACCACGACCAGCCCCCGCACCACGCCGAACGCGATACCCAGCCCACGGTCGAGCGGCCCGATGGGCGAATTCTTCACGCTCTGCGAAAAGCGGTGGCTCATGAAAGACAGCGGAATGAATACGACCATAAAGACGCCGGCATAGGCGATGGGGGGCGCCAGCCAGCTTGCAGAGATTGCGCTGCGGGCCATGGGGATCAGCCAGGGGCCGAAATTGAGGGTGGCAAAGGCGGCGGCGGCCCAGGCAAATATCGTCAGCGTCTCGGACATCAACCCGCGATAGGCAGCATAACCCGCGGAGACGACGATCACCGTGACGACCAGAAAGTCGATGAAGGTGAAGGACAGATTCATCGATTCGAGTCTAGCACGGCGCTGCGTCTTGCGCGCCCGGTTCCGGCAAAAGTCAGAAGGTCCATCACGCTGGTAACCTCGGTTAATGTCAGCCCGGCGCCGTCCGTCTTCGTCCCTTTGGGGATATAAGCCGCCTTAAATCCTAATTTTGCTGCCTCCTTCAGGCGGAGTTCCGCCTGCGGCACCGGGCGGATATCGCCCGAAAGAGAGATTTCGCCGAAAAACACGGTATCGCGGGGCAAGGGCTCTCCCCCAAAGGATGAAACCAGAGCTGCGGCGGCCGCCAGATCGGCGGCGGGTTCCGCGATTTTCAGGCCCCCGGCCACGTTCAGATAGACATCGGCGCCCCCGATTCCAACCCCGGCGCGGGCATCCAGCACCGCCAGGATCATCGCCAGCCGCCCGGTATCCCAGCCCACCACCGCCCGGCGGGGGGTGCCGAAGCTGGACGCCGCCACCAGCGCCTGGATTTCGCAGAGCAGGGGCCGCGTGCCTTCCAGCCCGGCGAAGACGGCGGTGCCGGGCGCGGCGCTGTCGCGGTCGCCCAGGAACAAGGCGGAAGGATTGGCGACCTCGGCCAACCCCTTGCCGGTCATTTCGAACACGCCGATTTCGTCGGTGGGGCCGAAGCGGTTTTTTACCGCCCGAAGGACGCGGAAATGATGGCCGCGCTCGCCCTCGAAATAGAGTACCGCGTCCACCAGATGTTCCACCGCCTTGGGTCCGGCAATCTGGCCGTCCTTGGTGACATGGCCGACCAGGATCAGCGCCGCGCCCGATGTTTTGGCATAGCGCACTAGGTCGAAGCTGGCGGTGCGGACCTGGGCGATGGTGCCGGGAGCCGCTTCCAGCGCCCCGGTCCACAGCGTCTGGATGGAATCGATGGCGACAATGCCGGGGGCCCGGCCGGCCTCCAGTGTCGCCAGAATATCTTCGACATTGGTGGCGCCGCCCAGCATCAGGGGTGCATCGGAAAGTCCCATCCGGGCGGCGCGCATCCGCACCTGGGCCATCGCCTCTTCGCCGGATATGTAAATTGCGTGGCCGCCACTTTTCACATATTCGCCCAGCGCCTGAAGAATGATGGTGGATTTTCCGATGCCTGGATCGCCGCCCACCAGCAGGGCCGAACCGGGCACCAGCCCGCCGCCGGTGACGCGGTCGAACTCGGCAATGCCGGTGATGCGGCGCGGCGGCGGTGCGTCCTCGGATTTCAGATCTTCCAGGGCAAACTTGCGGCCCTTCACCCGCCGCCCGGCGCTGGCGCCGATGGGGGGGGCTGCGCCTTCGTCGGTGATGGTGTTCCAACCGCCGCAAGCCTCGCATTTGCCCGACCATTTGGGCGCGGGGGTGCCGCACGTCTGGCAGACAAAGGAGGCGGAGGATTTGGCCATGCGACATGGGTACAAAAAGGGAACATAAAGCGCAAGCGGTTTAGGCAAAGAGCCGAAGAAACTAAGCCTTTACCGCCATCTTTATGGGGCCTTGTGCGCGACCATGGATGAACTGGTCGACATAGGGATTGCCGCTATGGTCAATCTGGCCGGTGGGGCCGCTCCAGATGATGCGGCCCTGATAGATCATGGCGATGTGATCGGAAATCTTGCGAGCGCTGGCCATGTCATGGGTGATGGAGAGGGTGGTGGCGCCGACATCCTTGACGGTCGAGACGATCAGCTCATTGATGACATCGGCCATGATGGGATCAAGCCCGGTGGTCGGCTCGTCGAAGAAGATGATTTCCGGATCGGCGGCGATGGCACGCGCCAGACCCACGCGTTTCTGCATGCCGCCCGACAATTCGGCGGGCGAAAGAAAGGCCACGTCCTCGCTGAGGCCGACCTTGGCCAGTTTCTGGATCGCCACCTCACGCGCTTTTGCGCGCGCCATGCCGCGGCCCTGGATCAGGCCGAAAGCGACATTCTCCCACACCGGCAGACTGTCGAACAAAGCGGCGCCCTGAAACAGCATGCCGAATTTCTTCATCACCGGATCGCGGGCGGCGCCGCGCAGATGGGTGACATTCTGGCCGTCCACCAGGATGGTGCCCTCGTCCGGGGTCAGGATGCCCAGCACCGACTTGATCATCACCGATTTGCCGGTGCCCGAGCCGCCGATCACCACCAGGGAAGAGCCTTTCTCGATGGTCAGGTCGATGCCGTCCAGCACCACCTTGGGTCCGAAGCGTTTCTTTACGCCGATCAGCTGAATTTTGGCGGTCATGTGTGGAACAGGATCGAGGTCAGAAGATAATTGGCGGCCAGGATCAAGATCGAGGACGACACCACCGCCGCCGTGGTCGCGGCGCCGACGCCCTGTGCCCCGCCCTTCGAGTTAAAGCCGTTGTAGCAACCCATCAGGGCGATGATGAAACCGAACACCGCCGCCTTGATCAGGCCGGAGTCGATGTCCTGGCGGGTGGCGAAATCCACCGTGTTCTTGAGATAGATCGAGCCGGTGAAGCCCAGGCTCTGGGTCGAGACGACATAGCCGCCGAACACGCCGATGCTGTCGGCAATGGCCACCAGGATGGGCATGGAGACAATGGCCGCAATCAGCCGCGGCACCACCAGATATTTGATGGGATTGGTGGCCAGCGTTGTCAGGGCATCAATCTGCTCGGTCACCTTCATGGTGCCGATTTCGGCGGCAATGGCCGCAGCTACCCGTCCAGCGACCATAAGCCCGGCAATGACAGGTCCGAGTTCGCGGGTGATGCCCAGCACCACGATCTGCGGCACAATGGCTTCGGCGCCATATCGGTTGCCTCCCAGGTAAATCTGCAGCGCCAACGCCCCGCCGGTGAAGAAAGCGGTGAGGCCCACCACCGGCAGCGAGAAATAACCGATGCGCAGAATCTGGATGGCAATCAGCCGGCCATAGATGGGCGGGCTGACACAGGCAGCCAGGGTGCGGCCGGTGAACGCGGTCAGCCGCCCGATATCCGCCAGCAATCCCAGAACAGCACGCCCGATCCCTGCCAGAATATTCATGCGGTCTTCTCTTTTTTCGCGCCGGCATCCGTGTAGCGGCGCGGGATGCGGGGGGAAAAACCGGTCAAGACTTCATAGGCGTTGGTGCCCCAGGCCTCCGCCACGTCGATGACAGGCACGCTGTCGCCCAAAAGCTCAACCGCGTCGCCGGCCTGAGGCGGCTTTTTGAGATCGGTGACATCCAGCGTCAGCAGGTCCATCGACACCCGGCCCGCGAATGGCGCGCGCGCGCCGCCGAATACCGCCCAGCCCTTATTGGAGGCAGCGCGGCTGATGCCGTCGGCATATCCGAGCGCCACGGTGGCGAGCATTGTTGGCCTTTTTGCGCGGAACGTGGCTGCGTAGCCAACGCTGTCCCCCTTGTCAATTCGGCGGCTTTGCAGCACCCGGGCGTTCAAAACAGCCACGCCTTTCATGGGATTTTCGCGCCCCTTGGGCCCCACGCCGTAAAGTCCAATCCCCGGCCGCACCAGATCGAAATGATAGTCCTTGCCCAGGAAGATGCCGCTGGAGGCTGCCAGGCTGGCGGGCGCAGGCGGCAGCATCGCCAGCGCGGCGCGGAAACGCGTCAATTGCCGGCGGTTCATCGCCGCCTCCGGTCCCAGATCGTCGGCGCAGGCCAGGTGGCTCATCAGCAGCACAAGGTTGATGCCGCTGAGCCGCTCCCGCCATTCCGCCGCCAACAGCGAAAGCTCATCGCTTTTCAGACCAAGCCGGTTCATGCCGGTATCGATATGTATGGCGGCGTCGCGCTGCCCCCGCGATGCCGCCGCCGCCCAGGCCGCGATATCGGGCAGTGAATTCAAAACCGGGGTGAGATTGTGCGCGATCAGCGCCGGCACGGCATCCGGCGCCGCCCCGTCCAGCACAAAGATACGCGCCTGGGGCAACAAGGGCCGCAGCGCCATGCCTTCGCCCAGCTGGGCGACAAAAAAGGTATCGCAGCCCGCCCCGGCCAGCGCCGGCACCACCATTTTCGCGCCCAGGCCATAACCGTCGGCCTTGACCACGGCAGACACTGCCGCCCGTCCCGCCAAGCGCCGCATGGTGCGAAAATTGGCGGCTATCGCTCCCAGCCGCACGGTCAGGCTTGCCGAGTCAAAATCCGCGGTCATGGCCGGACAATGGCCGGGGCGGCCATCCACGTCCAGCCCGTTCCATGTCCATCACTTCAATGAGCCGGTGTGCCCGGGTTATGGCTGTTGTTGCCGGTGAACATGTCGTCCAGGCAGGGCGTGTTGAGCATGATCGGGCAGCCGGAATTGGTCTGCATCTGGCGGCCCAATTCTTCGGCGCCGGTGAGATGCAATTGCGGCAGCGGCACCTTGGGCGGCGCATCCAAGACAATAGTGCCGTCGGGACGGCGCGCCGCCATCCAGGGCTGGCGCGGACAGCGCGCCTGTTGTGCCTTGTTGAGATATTCGAAGTTGCTGGCGCCGCAGGCCAATGCCTGACCGATGGATTTGAGCACATCGCCGGGGGTGGCCGGCGCATTCTCCTGCTCGATCACAGGCGGCTTTGGAATCACAGTCAGCGGCTTGGCGGAGAGGTCCGGCTCTTTGGATTCTTCGCGCCGGAGCTGCTCATCGAGCGGCACGCTGTTGCGGTTCAGCATGGAGAAATCAAGAATCGTCTCCATGGCGCTGCGGCGGCCGATACGGTCGTGCGCTTGCTGCAGCGAGATCACCAGCACCAGAAAGAATATGAAATGGATCAGCGCGACGATTGCCCATGCCAGGGTATCGCGCAGCAAGATGCGGCGGCGCTCCGCGTCGCTCAGCCGAAGGCGCATCCGGAAATCGGGGTTGGCCAGGATATCGTCAGTCACCAAGGACAGTCTTCCAAGCTTGGACGGCGCGCCGCCATGATACTGGGCTTGGCCATCCCCACAAACCGCCGGGCCCTGACAAGTTCTTCATTCTAGACGCTTTTTGAGGCGGACGGCAGCAAATTGCAGTTTGCCCCGGCTTCCCCCATAACGCGGGGAATGCGGATTATCCTCATCAATCTGGCGCGGCGGCCGGACCGGCTGGCCGCCATGACCCAGAAAGCTGCGGCGCTGGGCCTGTCTCTGGACCGGCTGGAGGCGCTGGATGCCGGGCTGATGCAGCCGCCCGGTGATTTTTTCGACGACAAGGGCCCCTTGGGCGAAATTCCGCGCGGCGACAAATTCTGTACCCTGTCGCACGCCAAGGCTTGGGAACATTTCGTCGCCCGCGGCGAGGATTATGCCGCAGTGCTGGAGGATGACGTGGTTCTGACGCCCTCGGCGGGACGCTTTCTCAAAGATTCAAACTGGATTCCGGCCGGCGCAGCGCTGATCAAGCTGGAACAATATGGTCCCCCGGGCCAGAGCGTGCTGCTCTCGGATTTCAAGACTGTTGTGGAAGGTTTCCAGATCGCCCGCATGCATTCGCGCCATACCGGGGCGGCGGCCTATATCCTGTCGCGCGCCGCGGCCCAGCGCCTGCTGGCGGTCAGGCGCTTTGCCCTGCCGGTGGATCATCTGCTGTTCAATCCCAACAATTCGCCCTTGTTTGCGGAATTGTCGCCCTGGCAGTTGCTGCCAGCCGTGGCGCGGCAGCAGGATTTTGTCGGCACCAGCTCCGACATCGAAGGCTGGCGCACGTCCTTGCGCCAATTCGGCTGGACCTATGTCAAGCGCGAACTGATCCGCTTCGGTTATGACCTGAAGCTGCTGCCGCGGCAGTTGGCGCTGCTGGCCGGCGGCAAAGCCAAATTCACCCGCATCGGGATGGAGGAGCATAGGCCAGGAAAAATTGTGGTGAGTAGCGACAGCGTATGAACGTTTTCCGTTGGCCGTGCGACCAAAAATAAAGTCAATTTTCCGCGATCAGGCTGGAGAAGCGGGTGAAGCGGTCGTCGAAATACAGCTCGATCTTGTTGGTGGCGCCATGGCGGTGTTTTTCCACCAGCACTTCGGCACGGCGATGGGCGCGCTCGCATTTCTCCAGCCATTTGGCATGATCGGCGGAGCCGGGATCGGGCTCGCGCGATTTCAGGTAATATTCCTCGCGATAGACGAACATCACCACGTCGGCGTCCTGCTCGATCGAGCCGGATTCGCGCAAATCCGACAGCACCGGGCGCTTGTCGTCGCGGCTGTCCACCCCGCGCGACAATTGCGACAGCGCCAGCACCGGCACATTCAGTTCCTTGGCCAGGGCTTTCAGGCCCTTGGTGACCTCGGTGATTTCCTGCACCCGGTTTTCGGCGCGGCGCGAGGGTTCCACCAGTTGCAGATAGTCGATGATGATGACGCCGATATTTTTTTCACGTTTGAGGCGGCGTGCCCGGGCGGCAATCTGGGCGATGGAAATGCCGCCGGTATCGTCAATATACAGCGGCAGGGTGGAAAGATCCTGCATGCAAAGCACGAACTTCTCCCATTCGCTTTCGGAGAAACGGCCGTTGCGGATTTTCCACATTTCGATTTCGGTCTGCTCGGCCAGGATACGGGCCGAGAGCTGCTGCGCCGCCATTTCCAGGCTGAAGAACAGCACCGGGGCGCCGCGCGGCATTTCCGCCCCCGCTTCCAGGTCCTGGATATAGGTGCGGGCGGCATGGAACGCCATGTTGGTGCCAAGCGCGGTCTTGCCCATGCCGGGGCGGCCGGCCAGGATCAAGAGATCGGACGGCTGCAGGCCGCCCAACAGATTGTCGATATCGGTAAAGCCGGAGGTTACGCCGGAAATGCGGCCGCCGCGCTTTTGCGCCGCCTCGGCCGATTGCACCGCCCGGCGCAGCGCTTCGTGAAATTCCAGCGGCCCCTCGCCATATTTGCTGGACTCGCTGACGGCATAAAGCGCCTTTTCAGCTTCTTGAATCTGCGCCTGGGGGCCTTTTTCGGTGGGCGCCTCATAGGCGGTGTTGACGATATCCTCACCGATGCGGATCAGGCTGCGCCGCACCGCCAGATCGTGCAGAATGCGGGCATAATCGCGCACATTGGGCATGGCGGGCGCCGCCGAAACCAGGCTCGCCAGATAGGCCACCCCGCCCAGCTCGACCAGGCCGGGATCGGCCTTCATCGCGGCATGCAGGGTCAGGGGCGTGAGGACAAAAGAGCCGCGCTCAAAGGCCTGGGCCATAGTCTCGAAGATGCGGGCATGCAGCGGATCGTAGAAATGCTCGGGCTTGATCAGAGAACCGACCCGCTCCAGCGCCTGGTTGTCCACCAGCAGCGAACCCAGCAGCGCCTGCTCGATCTCGATGTCATAGGGGACGTGGCGATAGGCGTCTTGTTCCATGCTGCTCTCAAAAAACGTCCGATCGCGGGTGCGCAATCAACCGATTGCCGGCGGCGACGACAAGCGCCAATCCAGTCCACCCACAGGCTTGGTGGGCGACGCCGCGCCGCAAAATCTAGCATTAGTGGTGAAGGACGAGAACCTCACAATTTGGCCGGACGCGCCTGACGGTCGCCGCCGCGCCGCGCTGTGGCCACGAAAAAGCAAAGCCCCGCCGTTATCAGCGGCGGGGCTTCTTTCCGGCATCACGCCGGAACTTTGATACGGGATTTCTCCCGTCTGTATCCGTTTCAATTTTGTGGCTGCGGTCCCGTTTTAAGGTCCCGTCGGCTCCGCTTGCGCAGAGCCGGATGTTATCGCCGGCGGAGCATCTTCCATCAAGGAACCTCCTGTTCGCGTTTCAGTGCGCAAAATCGCGGCCATTCGCGGACAGTCAGGGTTCATGGCGCGGGGATCATCCCTGATCCCGGCGGCGACCCAATCCGAAGGAAAGGGCGCCGAAATGCAGCCTCTAAACCATGCGTCCCGGCGTCTGGCCGTTCTGCGACGGCAAAATTAGACGCCTGCTTTGCGGTTCCGTCAATGCTGTTATTTCAAAGCGCCGATCAATGCTTGGGCGGCGGCGGGATTTTTCTTCTTGGCGCCGCCGATCACGAATACAAAGACATCGCGTTTCCTTTTCGGCGCGGCTTTGGCCAGCAATTTGTCGGCGCCCGCCGATTCGCCTGCTTCCCATTTCCGCAGCCGCTTGGCCCATTCGGCCAGCATCGGCTTGGCATAACCCAGCTTTTCCTTTTCCGTGGTGCCCATCAGGCGCACATAAACAAAATCCGCCGTGACATCGAGAATACAGGGAAATTCGCTGTCACAGGCGTTGATCGCCGCAACGCCATGCTGGCGGCAAAGCGCCACAAATTCCGCACAGGCGAAGCTTTCATGGCGCACCTCCACCGCGTGGCGCAGCACCAATCCATCCTGTTTCTTCGGCAGCAGCGCCAGGAATGCCGCAAAATCCTTCGCGTCGAATTTCTTGGTCGCCATGAATTGCCAATTGATCGGCCCCAGCTTGCCCTTCAGCCGCGTAATGCCGCTGGTGAGGAATTTCTCGATTGACGGCCCTGCTTCGGCCAGCACCCGGCGATTGGTGGCAAAGCGCGGCCCCTTCAGGGTGAAGGTGAAGCCGTCCGGGGTCTCGTCATGCCAGCGCGCGAAGCTTTCCGGTCTATTGGCGCAAACGCCACAAGAAGATTCTGCCCCATGACCCTATCTTGGGTCAATGAGCGAACAGCACACTTTCACAATCTCTGGTCTGAAACGGAAGCGCGGCGAGATAGCCGGGCAAATCATGGTCGTAAAAGGCCAGCTACGAGTCCTGCAAGACGATTTGGCGGCGATTGACCGCTCCCTTGGCCTGTTGGACCCCTCCATTGAACCCCGCAAGATTAAGGTTCTGAGGCCGCAGCATCGCTTCAAGTATTTCGAGGCCGGGGAACTGGCAAAGCTGATCTTTGACCAGCTACGCAAGTCCGAGGGTAAACCCGTCCAAGTCCCGCCAATGGTAGAAGCCATCATGGACGCCAAGGGGCTGGATAAGACCCACCGGGACGCGGTTCGGGAGATTGCTGCCCGTGTGTTGGCCCAGCTTCATGGGCTGGCAAAGCGGGGCAAGATTCAGCGGATAGGTCGCCGCGTGGGCGTTAGCTGGGTAATGCCCTCGCAGTAGCCCCGATGAGTGGGAGTCTGTCGCCTAATTATCTCAGGCTGGTAGCGATCCCGGCGATGGTCGTATTCAGATTGGTGCCAACCGATGTCAGGCCCGTGATGATCACGACAGCGATCAGGGCGGCGATCAGGCCGTATTCGATGGCAGTCGCGCCTCGCTCATTTCTTGTGAAATGCCTTACCATTTGAGGCATCGGACCCGCCCACAAAAACACGAGGGCGGACTATAGAACCAACAGTTTACTGAACCTTAAATATTGGACCGTCACTTGTTACTAACCATTGGTAACATGCCGCTGATAATACCCGGAAAAATCCACAGACGGGCCGCGATGCAGCGCCAATTCGGCCACGCGGCGCACCTGAGCGCCATTGTCCACGCGCCGAGCATCCTCCCGCCATGACGCCTCTTGCGCGTACCGCAGCAAATACGGGCCTGACACATGATGAAAATGGCCCATCTCGCCACGGCGCAAGCGGCTGAAATAGCTTTCCGCCCAATTCGTGCAAGCCTCGCCATCGGAATAGGCTTGCTTGTGGTTGATCCGGCGCATTTCAAACTTTGCCGCCAGTTCATTCCAGCCGCTTGCCTCATCGGCGTTTAAGATGGTGCCGGGCTGAAGGCGGCTCTTGATCCACGCCGCAGCCGCGCCCTCAGACTTGAATACGGCGGGAACGCTGTTGCCGTTACGCTCGCGGATGATAATCACAGACTGGCGCTTGCCGGTCTTATTCATGGCCTTGCGACGGTCCCTGCGGCCTTCTGCATGATTGGCAGGACGGACGTAGCCACCGGCATACATGCCGTCCACTTCCGCCTCTTTCCCCTCGCCGCCCAGCTTACGGCCCTTAAATTCTTCCGCCATTGCTTCGCGGACCTTGTGCAGGAGAACCCAGCAAGCCTTGTGCGACATATTCAGATCGCGGGAGAGCGCCAGCGCGTTCTTGCCTTTGACCTCGTTCATAAACACCGCGATAGCGGCCAGATAGGAGCGCAGCGGGGCCTTGTGGGCGGCAAACAGCGTTCCGCTGGTGATGGTGAAGTCCTTGCGGCAAGCCTTGCAACGGAAGCGCAGAAGGCCGGAGGGCCTACGGGCGCTATACGCGTCCAGACCGCCACAGGACGGGCAGACCGGGGCTCCGGCTGTGTCATGCCAGCGGATGTTGCGAAAGGCTGTTTCCGCTTCCCCGTCCGTCATGCGGAAGACCTGAGCGAGGCTCAGGCTCCTTGCCGCTTTTGACTGGAGAAAGTGAATTGCCACTGGATTGATACCTACCGTTTCTGATAGCTATCATATCTGGCAGGTTTGACAGGTCAAGCGAAAACTATCACATTTGGCAGGTATTATTTGTGATAGGATGGATTTTATGGCTGCAATCGCCAAAACCGAGGAGGAATGGGCCGAAAGGGTCCGGGCTTACCTGAAGGCCGAACTCAAAAAGGCCGATGTTGGCTATGTGGAATTAGCCAAACGGCTCAAAAAGCATGGTTTCAAGGACGAGACAGAGGCGTCCATAACCAACAAGCTGAAACGGGGCACGTTTACAGCAATATTCTTGCTGGCTTGTCTAGCTGCGCTGGAGGCCGAAGGTGTACGGTTGGAGGACATCTGAAGGTCGGGGGACCGTCTTGCTGGCAGCTCTTGTTGTTGTGGCAGCACTTGCTGCTAATTCGCCAACTGTGCCGTTACAACAGGCAGAGAATGGGCGACCACCAATCTCCCAGCAACAAGCTAAACCATCCAATCAGACCCAGCATGGTGACGCCGGAACCGATCAAAAAGCCGGGACCAGTTCTGCTGCGCCCCTGTATGTAAAAGCCGCTTGCGAACACGGCTGCGGCTATTCCGAAGACAATAAGGGGTGGTGGCAGAAACTCTGGACAGACCCCGTCGCTAGTTTTACGACGGTCCTGGCCATGCTGACGGCGGGACTGATTGGTGTCGGAATTTCCCAAGGCCGTCTCATTGCGCGACAGATTACTTTGGGTAGGGATGAATTTAATGCCACTCATCGCCCCGAAATTGTCGTTCACTCTGCAATGGCAGCCACCGCCGTCATGCGCGGCTCGAAGACAGCAATCGGAGCGAGCATCACTTATTTCAATAAAGGAACGACCCCGGCCACCAATGTTGAGATTTGTGCCCTCATTGTTCCCATGCAGTATGGAATGCGCCCGCAAGATCGCATTGCGATACCGGTGGTAAGGGAGCCTGCCCCCGATTCCGTGATCCCTGGAAGACCCTATTTCTTCAACGTCTGGTCCGACGTTGAACATCACAGGGCCGAACTCCGAGGGGGTGATACCACACTCCCGCCAGAGGCTACCGTTTACTGCATTGGGACAGTCTCTTACGATGATGGTGCTGGGGTGCGCCGCCAAACTGGCTTCTGCTGGCGTTGGGAGCAAGATCGCCGCTGGGAAAGCGACTATCTCAGTTCCTATTATTATTCGTATTAGCACGGCCACCGCCGCAGCCGCCCTCATTTAGGCGGTTCCGGCGGGTTTGTGGCGTTTGCGCCAACATACCGAAGCTTTCCGGCTTTTGCGAGCCGTAATAAGTGCCGTTGACCTCGATGGCAGTAAGATGGCGGCTGGCATATTCCAGCTCGCGCTTCTGGCTGAGGCCTTTCGGATAGAAATCGCCACGCCATTCGTCAAAAACCCAGCCGCCGACGCCGATATAAATGCTCACGCGAAAAGCTTCTCATAAATTTCCGGCTTGAACCCCGCCAGCAGCTTTGTGCCTTTCTCCAGCACCGGCCGCTTGATCATGGAGGGCTGGGCCAGCATCAGGGCGATGGCTTTCTTCTCCGTCAGGCGATCCTTGTCCTTGTCGGGCAATTTCCGGAAGGTGGTGCCGGCGCGGTTGAGCAGCACCTCCCAGCCCAGCGCCTTTACCCATTTCTCCAGCCGGGCGCGGTCGATGCCTTCGGCTTTATAGTCATGGAAGGCATAGGCGACAGCTTGCCCGTCCAGCCAGGCACGGGCTTTCTGCATGGTGTCACAATTCTTGATTCCATAAATGACAGTCATCGCGTTGTTGCGCCTCGCCCAAGCTGGCCTAGATTTTCTTGTGAGCGGAGCGAACTAGAAAATCTGGCCCCTCTTCGAGCGAAGCGAGGGAGGCGCGGCGTTCACCGCTCAAATCGGTCCACTGGACCGATTTGCCCCGACTGCCGCCGGGTCGCGCTTCACTATCGCAATTCTTGATGCCGTAAATTTTGACCGTCACCGCCTGCCGGAGACCTCCGCAGGCGCCGGATCGTTGGGGCTGAGCCAGCGATAGGCGTAACCGGCCAGCAGCGCCCCCGTGATGGGCGCCACCCAGAACAGCCAGAGTTGATCAATCGCCCAGCCGCCCGCGAACAGGGCCGGCGCCGTGCTGCGCGCCGGATTGACCGAGGTGTTGGTGACCGGAATGGAAATCAGGTGAATCAACGTCAGGCACAAGCCGATGGCGATGGGCGCAAAACCGGCGGGCGCCCGGCCATGAGTCGACCCCAGGATCACGAACAGGAAGGCGAACGTCATCACCACTTCGCACACCAGCGCCGCGATCATGGAATAGCCGCCCGGCGAATGCTCGCCATAGCCGTTGCTGGCGAAACCGGCATGAAGATCGAACCCGGCATGGCCGCTGGCGATCAGATAGAGAATGCCCGCGCCCGCGACGCCGCCCAGCACCTGCGCGATGATATAGCCCGGCAAATCGCTGGCGGGAAAACGCCCGCCCGCCCACAGCCCCACCGAAACCGCGGGATTGAGATGGCAACCCGAGACATGACCGATGGCAAACGCCATGGTCAGCACCGTCAGGCCGAACGCCAGCGACACCCCGACAAAGCCGATGCCCAGTGCCGGAAAAGCGGCGGCCAGAACCGCCGCACCGCATCCCCCCAGCACCAGCCACGCCGTGCCGATGAATTCCGCTGCGAGTTTGCGCGTCATAAGCATCTCCCCGTTTTTTGTGGTGGAAGGCTATGCCTGCTCCGGCGCAATGTCGAGATTATCGGGGCCCGAAACGGGAGATACCTCGGCCGTGGGCCTCGGGTGTGAAATGGGCCGGCGTTTTCGCCCGCGCCCTCAACACTGCGCTACCCTCGCTTGCGCTCGGGCGTGAACCGCTCAAATCGATCCGTCAGGATCGATTTGACCCCGCGTAGCGGGGTCGCCCTGCGCCTCGTCCGAGCTGGCCCAGATTTTCTTATGAGCAGAGCGAATTAGAAAATCTGGCCCCGTGCCTAGCGACAGCGTAGCGGCACGAGCGAAGCGAGGGAGGCGGCGCGTTCGCCAGTTGATTTGATCCACCGGATCAAATCATCGGCAAGCGGCTCCGCCGCCCGCCGATCCTGGCTCACTCCCACTCAATCGTCCCGGGCGGCTTGGAGGTCACGTCATAGACCACCCGATTAATTCCCCGCACTTCATTGACGATGCGGGTCGCCGTGCGGGCCAGGAAACTGTGCTCAAAGGGATAATAATCCGCCGTCATGCCGTCGGATGAGGTCACGGCGCGCAGGGCGCAGACATGGTCATAGGTGCGGCCATCGCCCATCACCCCCACCGTCTTGACCGGCAGCAGCACCGCGAAAGCCTGCCAGATCACATCGTAAAGCCCGGCCTTGCGGATTTCGTCCAGATAAATGACATCCGCCTTGCGCAGGATTTCCAGTTTCTCCGCCGTGATCTCGCCGGGAATACGGATGGCCAGGCCCGGCCCGGGGAATGGGTGGCGGCCGACAAAAGCGGGCGGCAGGTCCAGCTCGCGCCCCAGCGCCCGCACTTCGTCCTTGAAGAGTTCGCGCAAGGGTTCGACGAGCTTCAATTTCATGTAATCGGGCAAGCCGCCGACATTGTGATGGCTCTTGATGGTGACTGACGGCCCGCCCGTGGCCGAAACGCTTTCGATCACATCGGGATAAAGCGTGCCCTGGGCCAAAAACTCCGCGCCGCCGATTTTGTGGCTTTCCTTGTCGAACACATCAATAAAGGCCGCGCCGATGATCTTGCGCTTCTGTTCCGGATCGCTGATCCCGGCCAGCCGCCCCAGAAACAGCTCGGCCGCCTCCACATGCACCAGCGGAATATTATAGTGATTGCGGAAAAGGCTCACGACTTCGGCCGATTCGCCCTCGCGCATCAGGCCGGTATCGACAAAAATACAGGTGAGCTGGTCGCCGATGGCTTCGTGAATCAAAACCGCGGCGACCGAGGAATCCACCCCGCCCGACAAGCCGCAGATCACCCGTCCCTTGCCGACCTGGCTACGGATTTTCTCCACTGCCGCGGCTCGGAAGGCATGCATGTTCCATTCGGCCTCGATGCCGGCGATGCGGCGGACGAAATTGGCCAGGATGGTGGCGCCGCGCGGGGTATGCACCACTTCGGGGTGAAACTGCACGCCATAGAAGCGGCGCTTCTCGTCGGCGATCACGGCATAGGGCGAGCTTTCGCTGGTCGCCACCACGGCAAAGCCGAGCGGAATGGCGGTGATCTTGTCGCCATGGCTCATCCACACCGGTTCGCTGCCCGATTCCGCCAGCCCCTCCAGCAATGGCGTGGCGTGGGTGACATGAATATCGGCGCGGCCGAATTCGCGGTTGTGGCCCGCTTCCACCTTGCCGCCCAGTTGGGCGCACATTGTCATCTCGCCATAACAGATGCCCAGCACCGGCACGCCCATCTGGAACACCGCCTGCGGCGCCCGCGGCGTGTCATCCTCCGTGACGCTGGCCGGGCCGCCCGACAAGATGATGGCTTGCGGTTTCTTGGCCAGCGCCACCTCGGCCTTGTTGTAGGGCACGATCTCGCAATAGACCCCCGCCTCGCGCACGCGCCGCGCGATCAGCTGGGTGACCTGGCTGCCGAAATCAATGACCAACACGCTCATGGGTTGCCGGTCTTTATTCCTTCGGCATTCGCCGCGCGCTTGTCGGTGGCGCCGCGATTGAGAGCGGCGATGGCTTTCTGGGCGGAAACGTCGGTGGGGTCTATCGACAGAGCCTCATTATAATAATTGCGGGCGAAGTCCGGCGCGTTCGCCGCGGCATAGATATCGGCCAGCGCATCATAGGAAGACGGGCGCGCCGGATCGGCAACGATGGCCGCCTGGGCCAGGCGCAGCGCCAGCTCGGTCTCGCCCTTGCCCTGGGCATCGCGCGACTGGGCCACAAGGATGGCGGGATCAGGCTGCGGCTCTACAATTGCAGGTTTGGCGGCCGGCTTGATCGGCTTTTTGGCGGTGGCGGCCATGGCCGGACTTACGAATAGAAGAGGGGCAAATGAAAGAGAGGCCAGCAGAAGCGCCGCCAAAAGCAGGGGCAAA